>Ga0116181_1002278_pt1 | contig 15709 bp, 17 predicted proteins | sample AD_UKC075_MetaG_FD_89752 | JGI IMG/M metagenome (GOLD analysis project Ga0116181, IMG submission 89752) | Active sludge microbial communities of municipal wastewater-treating anaerobic digesters from USA - AD_UKC075_MetaG | ecosystem: Engineered > Bioreactor > Anaerobic > Digestate | place: USA...
GACGATCATTAGCCTGCTCTATCTCAGTTCCTTCATCCTGGGCGTCACGGCGCTGATCGGCGTGATCCTGGCCTTCGTCTGGAAGGGCGAGCCGCATGAGGACTGGGAGGAGACCCATTACCAATACCTGATCAACACCTTCTGGATCGGGCTGGTCGGCACGATCGTCGGGATCGTCACGATGATCGTTCTGGTCGGTTTCCTGGTGCTGCTGGCCACGGTCGCGCTGTGCGTGGTGCGCTCGGTCCTGTCGCTGCTCAAGGCGCAGAAGCGCGAGCCGATGCCCAACCCCGGCACCCTGTTCGCCTGATGCGGGACCTGGAAGGAAAGGTCGCCTTCGTCACCGGCGCGGCCTCCGGCATCGGGCTCGGCATCGCCCGCGCGCTTGCCAATGCGGGCGTCAAGGTGATGCTCTGCGATATCGAGGAACAGGCGCTGGAAACGGCGCGCGCGGGGCTGGCGGCGGGCAATGCCAATGTCGCCGCGGTGCGCGCCGACGTTTCGCTGCGCGCCGAACTGGAAGCCGCAGCCAAGGCGACCATCGAACGCTTCGGCAAGGTCCACATCCTCGTCAACAACGCCGGGGTCGGCGGCGGGGGCGATTACGGATCGTGGACCCAGGCCGGGTGGGAATGGACGCTGGGCGTCAACCTGTGGAGCGTGATCTGGGGGATCGAGATCTTCGGCCCCCTGATCGAAAGCCACGGCGAAGGGGGCCAGATCGTGTCCACCGCTTCGATCGCGGGCCTCGCGGGCGGGGTCAACCCCAGCTACAACGTCACCAAGTACGGCGTCGTCGCCCTGTCGGAAGGGCTGCGTCCGACCCTGGCGGAAAAGGGCATCGGCGTGTCCGTGCTGTGCCCCGGGCTGATCCGCACCCAGATCCTCGACAGCACGCGCAACGTGCCCGCCCGCTTCGGCCGGGTCGAGGCGATGACCGAGGGCGGCGAGGAAAGTGAAGCCGCGCAGATGATCCGCATGGGCGTGGCCATGGGCATCGATCCCGATTACGTCGGCGAACTGGTACGCGAGGGGATCGAGGAGGACTGGGCCTATATCCTGACCGACACCGACTTCGAACCGGCGATCGACATGCGCTTTGCCAATATCAAGGCGCACTTCGACAAGATCCGGGGCCGGGTGCCGCCGCGCGGGGCCGCCTGATCATCCACCTGATCGGGAACCGCAGCGCCTGACGCGCGCTTTGGGGGCAAAGGAGCACGCCATGTCCACCCCCTCTGCCGACAAGCCCCGCGATACACCCGCACCCGATGGTGAGCCGACCACCGATGCCGGGCTTGCGCCAGAGGCTCACAACGAATCCCAGGACGACGAGGGCGAGCAGGCCCAGTCGCTGGCCGCAGAAGCCCGCAGCGCCAATGCCTTGCCCTATGCCGCCAGCGAGCGGGTGCCCGCATCGGGCGCGGGCGACGCGGCGGGCAGCACCCCCGATGTGGTCGATCACATCAAGCAGATGCTCAGCGACGGGCGCATCGACATGAGCGCCTATCGCGGCGAGCGGAACGACGACGATGTCGAGGGCGGCCTTGGCCCGCAGGGGCTGGAGGACGATTTTCCGCGCGGCGCGGAATAGGGCCGGGCGTCAGTCGCCGCTGTCGCCGCCGTCGCCTCCGCCCGAGCTGTCGCTGTCCGAACTGTCGCTGTCCGAGCCGTCGCGATCCGGGCTGCCGCCGTCGGATATGGTGGCATCGCCGCTGTCGCCGCCCTTCTTGCCCCGCAGGATCGCGGGCAGCACGGCAATCAGCACGACCGCAAGCGCGATCCACACGGCATAGGACATCGGCGAATTCCCCTTCGTTTCGGTGCCGCCAGCTTGCGCCTGTCGGGGCCGGGAAGGCAAGCGGGTTTCGGGCGGGCTTCGAGCGGCTTGGCCGGGTTAACTATCCATCAAGCATACGGTGCAAGACTGCGCGCTTCCGCTGCCCATGCGCGGGTCGGTCATTGCGGCCGGTCTGGCGGGCGGCCCAGCGAAAGGTCCTGCCGATGCAGACCGAAGACCAGACCAGCCAGCCATCCGGCCGCCGCGCGGCGGACCGCCGCCAGCAGCAGCTCAGCCCGCTGCCGTTTCCTGACCGGCGCCACGGCGAACGGCGCAGCGGCGAAGACCGCCGCGCCGCACCCCGCTAGGCCTGCCTTACTGCTTGGCGGGCGCTGCGCTCGCCGCCGGAGCCGCACTCGCGTCACCGCTCGCGGGCGCATTGGTCATCGGCGTGGTCGGCAGGTTGACCGGCACGGCCGGTTCGGTCGGGTTCTCGGCCACGAATTCGCTCGACGCGGCGGTCGGCTCGCCCGCCGCCTGATCGGTTGCCGCCTGTTCGGCCTTCTCACCGCCACAAGCCGCCAGCGCAAGCGCGCCGGCCAGGGCCAGGGGATAGGCAATACGGATGGTCATGGACTTGTCCTCCTGCGTTGTTGCCACGCCAACCTAGACTGCGCGCGCGGCGCGTCTGTGACAAGGATCAAGTGGGGGGCTTCAGGTCGCCGCTTTGCTCGGCCGGGTGGTGTCACGTCGACCGGCAGCCTTACTCCGCAGCAACGCCCCCGAACATATCCGGCTCCGCCGCCGCATCGCCCGCTTCGTTCGCCGCGCTGACTTCGCCCTTGGCCTTGCGGCGGGCGTCGAAGCTGGACCAGACGTCGTTCCAGTTGCCGCGCGTGGCGGCCTTGGAATATTCGGTGGCGCGGGTTTCGAAGAAGTTGGCGTGTTCCACCCCGTTGAGCAGCGGGGCGAGCCAGGGCAGCGGGTGGTCCTCGATCATGTAGATCGCGGGCAGGCCCAGCTGGCCCAGGCGCCAGTCGGCGATGTAGCGGATGTAGCGCTTGATTTCCTTCGGGCTCATCCCCGGAACCGGCCCCATTTCGAAGGCAAGGTCGATGAAGGCGTCTTCAAGGCGCACCGTCTTCTGGCAGCAGTCGATGATGTCTTCCTTGACCGCCTTGGTCAGGCAGCCGCGTTCGGCCACGAAGGCGTGGAACAGGCGGGTGATGCCTTCGCAGTGCAGGCTTTCGTCGCGCACCGACCAGCTGACGATCTGGCCCATGCCCTTCATCTTGTTGAAGCGCGGGAAGTTCATCAGCATGGCGAAGCTGGCGAACAGCTGCAGCCCTTCGGTGAAGCCGCCGAACATGGCGAGCGTGCGGGCGATATCCTCGTCGCTGTCCACCCCGAACTGCTGGAGGTAATCGTGCTTGGCGCGCATTTCCTCATACTCGAGGAACATGCCGTATTCGCTTTCCGGCATGCCGATGGTGTCCAGCAGGTGCGAATAGGCGGCGATGTGGATCGTCTCCATGTTGGAGAAGGCGGCCAGCATCATCTTGACCTCGGTCGGCTTGAACACCCGGCCATACTTTTCGTGGTAGCAATCCTGCACCTCGACGTCGGCCTGGGTGAAGAAGCGGAAGATTTGCGTCAGCAGGTTGCGCTCATGCTCGCTGATCTTCTGCGCCCAGTCGCGGCAGTCCTCGCCCAAAGGAACTTCCTCGGGCATCCAGTGCACCTGCTGCTGGCGCTTCCAGTAGTCGTAGGCCCACGGATATTCGAAGGGCTTGTAGGTCTTGCGGGCTTCGAGAAGAGGCATGGGACGACTCCGGTGGCAGAGGGCGGACTATAGGGCGGATCCCCGCGCGCCAGAAGCGCGCGGGGCATGGAAGCGGTGGAAAGGGGCGGGCGCGTTCACTTCCAGAACCAGGCCGGCTTCACGCCGCGGTCCTTGCGGCCCCGCCACATCAAAATGTAGAGCCAGAGGCCGGAAAAGCTGAAGAAGATCATCGCGAAGCCCGACAGGGTGGCGATCGCCACGCCCAGCGGGCCGAAGCTTTCGCCCGAATGCAGGTGATGCAGCAGGCCGACCAGCGCGCGCGGATCGCCGTCCTTGGGCTTGGGCCGGCAGGTGTAGCCTTCGGGGCAGGCGACGGCGGGCTTCGGCGCTTCGGCGGAGGCGCCGGCGCTGGTCGCATCGATGTACATCGGCACGACCTGGCTCAATGTGCCGGTCACCGCGATCCACAGCAGGAACACCCCGAAGAAAACCGAAATCCAGCGATGCCACTTGCGCATCAGAATACACTCCCTGAAAGGTTGAAGAGACCTTCCCCGAAGCCGGTACGCACGCGCACCGCAAGCCGCACTTGGTCGCCAATTGTAACTGGTGTCATGGATAGTCCGTGTGTCATGTCAGCCATCGACCCCGGCCAGCGTCAGCCCCACCGCGAAGAGGATCAGCACGCAGCCAAACGCCGTCAGCATGGTTCCCGCGATCCGCCGCAGATAGACCGCTCCCTCGTCCGGGGTGTGCCGCGTGAAGACCACGGCCCCGGCGCCGATCAGTCCGACGCCGACACCCAGCATGACGAGGCGGCCGTGGTTCATCGGATCGCACCGCGCCGCGAGCCGCCTACTGGCAGCTCAGGCACTCCTCGTAGTCGGTCGGCTGGGCGGCGAGTTCGATGCGGGGCGCGTCGGCGGTGTTGTCCGCTTCCACGCCGCCCGCGAAGCCCGCGCGCTGGACCGACTTCGAGCGCAGGTAATAGAGGCTCTTGATCCCCTTTTCCCAGGCCTGGAAGTGCAGCATGGCCAGATCCCACTTGTCGACATCGGCGGGGATGTAGAGGTTGAGGCTCTGCGCCTGGTCGATGTAGGGCGTGCGGTCCGCCGCGAATTCGAGCAGCCAGCGCTGGTCGATCTCGAAGCTGGTCTTGTAGACGTCCTTTTCCTCCTGGCTCAGGAAGTCGAGGTGCTGGACCGAACCGCCGCGCTCGAGGATCGAGTTCCAGACGTTGGTCGAATCCTTGCTCTTCGCCTGCAGCAGCTTCTGCAGGTAGGGGTTCTTGACCACGAAGCTGCCCGACAGGGTCTTGTGGGTGTAGATGTTGGCCGGGATCGGCTCGATGCAGGCCGAAGTGCCGCCGCAGATGATGCTGATCGAGGCGGTCGGCGCGATCGCCATCTTGCAGGAAAAGCGCTGCATCACGCCCATGTCGGCGGCGTCCGGGCAGGCGCCCCGTTCCTGCGCGAGCAGCAGGCTGGCCTCGTCCGCCTTGGCGGCGATGTGCTTGAACATCTTGAGGTTCCAGGCCTTGGCCATGGCGCTTTCGAACCCGATCCCCTTCTTCTGGAGGAACGAGTGGAAGCCCATCACGCCCATGCCGACCGAACGTTCGCGCATTGCCGAATAGCGCGCGCGAGCCATCTCTTCCGGCGCGCGGTCGATGTAGTCCTGCAGCACGTTGTCGAGGAAGCGCAGCACGTCTTCCACGAAGCGGTCATCGCCGTTCCACTCCTCCCAGGTTTCCAGGTTGAGGCTGGAGAGGCAGCACACTGCGGTGCGATCGTTGCCAAGGTGGTCCTTGCCGGTCGGCAGGGTGATTTCCGAGCAGAGGTTGGAGGTCGAAACCTTAAGCCCCAGGTCGCGGTGATGCTTGGGCATCATCCGGTTCACCGTGTCGGCGAAGACGATGTAGGGCTCGCCCGTGGCAAGGCGGGTCTCGACCAGCTTCTGGAACAGCGCGCGGGCATCGACCGTGCCGCGCACCGACCCGTCCTTGGGGCTGCGCAGGTTGAATTCGCGCCCATCACGCACGCATTCCATGAATTCATCGGTCAGCAGCACGCCGTGGTGGAGGTTCAGCGCCTTGCGGTTGAAGTCGCCCGAGGGCTTGCGGATTTCGAGGAACTCCTCGATCTCGGGGTGAGCGACGTCGAGGTAGCAGGCGGCCGAACCGCGCCGCAGCGAGCCCTGCGAGATGGCCAGCGTCAGGCTGTCCATCACCCGCACGAAGGGGATGATCCCGCTGGTCTTGCCGTTGAGGCCGACCGGCTCGCCGATCCCGCGCACGTTGCCCCAGTAGGTGCCGATCCCGCCGCCCCGCGAGGCGAGCCAGACGTTCTCGTTCCAGGTGCCGACAATCCCTTCAAGGCTGTCCGACACGGAATTGAGGTAGCACGAGATGGGCAGGCCGCGATTGGTGCCGCCGTTCGACAGCACCGGGGTGGCGGGCATGAACCACAGCTTCGAGATGTAGTCGTACAGCCGCTGGGCATGGTCCTGATCGTCGGCATAGGCGGCGGCGACGCGGGCGAACAGATCCTGATAACGCTCACCCGGCAGCAGGTAGCGGTCGTCCAGCGTTTCCCGGCCGAAATCGGTCAGCAGCGCATCGCGCGCATGATCAACCTCGATCGCGAAGCGGCGTTCGTGGATCGCCTTGGAATCGTCCTTGGCCGCCGTGGCCGCGCCGGCGAGTGCGCCCTGAAGCACGGCTGCGCCGAGCTGCTCGACCAGGTTCGCGCTGCCCGCGTCGCTCTTTGCGTTCATCGTCACTGCCGGGGAATTCCCCGCCTCCACTGCTTCCGCCACTGCTGCCTCGACTTCGGCCATCGCCGGTTCGTCTCCGTTCCTGAAATCCACTTGCAGCCCCCATGTTCCGCCGGACAATCGCTTCCGGCGCTGTTCCGATCCCCCGTGGCGCGGCATGATGTTCCGCGTCTGTTCGAATCGGTGGGCGCTTCAAAATCTGCGTCCATCCTATCGAACCTGGGAGAACGAAACGAGAAAAAGTTATCCCGGTTTCATCCCCGGACCGGCAAGCAAGAGGGGCTCCCCCGACCCGAATCCGGCCCTGCGGCGCGAAGCGCGCTTCTGGCGGATCAATCAAGGTCTAGATGGCCCCCCTGTACCGGACCACTATCCATAGTGCCTGTTCCTGAATTGCGCGCAAGAGGGTAAATACCCGCGCAACTAATCGCGGGGAGCGGTTCCTGGCCGGGCGGGGCTGACAAGCAGCGGCGACGCGCGGGAATTCCAGCATTGCGCGCCGCCGCAAGAGTCAAAATGAATCGGTGCAAAAATTTTTGCCCGTGGACAGCACTGCCGGGGCGTTGACACGGATAGAATCGAGGCGGGCAATCTTGTTGCCCAAGCGGGTGCGAAATGCTGCGTTTCGAACCCGGCGCCCAGGACCGGCCACGATTGAAAGCATCGCTGACCGGGCCTATGCTCAGGCCACACGGATCAAAGGATATTCTCCATGCTCAACCTGATCGGCGCCGTCATCTCCGGACTCGTCATCGGCGCGCTCGCGCGGTTCTTCTATCCGGGCGCGGTGGACATGGGCTGGGGGATGACGATCCTGCTCGGCGTCGGCGGCTCGCTGCTCGCGGGGCTGGTCGCCAATCGCGGCGCGGGCGAGGGAATCAACCGCGTGGGTTGCCTCGCCTCGGTGCTGGGTGCGATCGTGCTGATTTTCATCGGGCGCCAGCTCGGCTGGCATCTCTGATCCGCCTAACGGCGGTGCGGGAAGTCCGTCCGGACTTCCCTGGCCTGTCCGGCCCACTCCCCCAGCGAGTCCTTGTCGGGTGCGCCAATCGCCTCCGCGATTGGCTTGCAACACCAGCCCGCTCCCCCGGCCCGACCACCCACAGGGTACCATAAATGGGTGGTCGGGCCGGGGGAGCGGGCTGGTGTTGCAAGGACAGGCCGGACGGCCTGTCCGCCCCGCCGTCAGGCGGAGAGCAACTCCCCCCTCAATCGTCCTTGCCGGCGCGCCAGCCGTGCTCGCCGCGTTCGTGGATGATGTTGGCGCGGCCCACGATCAGGTCGTCGACCATGCCGATCCGGTTCACGTCCTTGTCCTTGTAGGGCAGTGAATGCAGGACATAGCGCATGGCGTTGAGCCGGGCGCGTTTCTTGTCGTCGCTCTTGATCACGGTCCACGGGCTGTCGGCGGTGTCGGTGGCGAAGAACATCGCCTCCTTGGCGCGGGTGTAGTCGTCCCACTTGTCGAGACTGGCGAGATCGACCGGGGAGAGCTTCCACTGCTTGAGCGGGTGGACCTTGCGCTCCTTGAAGCGGCGGCGCTGTTCCTCGCGGCTGACCGAGAACCAGAACTTGATCAGGTGGATGCCGCTGCGCACCAGGTTGCGCTCGAACTCCGGCGCCTGACGCAGGAATTCCTTGTACTCGTCCTCGCTGCAGAAGCCCATGACGCGCTCCACGCCCGCGCGGTTGTACCACGAGCGGTCGAACAGCACGATTTCGCCCTTGGTCGGCAGGTGCTCGACATAGCGCTGGAAATACCACTGGCCGCGTTCCACGTCGCTGGGCTTTTCCAGCGCGACGACGCGTGCACCGCGCGGATTGAGGTGTTCCATGAAGCGCTTGATCGCGCCGCCCTTGCCGGCGGCATCGCGCCCTTCGAACAGGATGACCAGCCGCTGGTCGGTCTCCCTGGCCCATTGCTGGAGCTTGAGCAGCTCGGTCTGGAGGATGAACTTCTCGCGCTCGTAATCCTTGCGCAGCATCTTGAACTTGTAGGGATAGCCGCCCTTGCGCCAATCATCGGCCAGCTCGTCGCTGGTCTTGCGGGGTTTCCCGGCGGGCTTGGGCAGGCCCAGGTAGTCGCGCATCCGCGCCGCATCGTCGGGCGAGGCGCCGGCGATGATCGCCTCGATCCCCTCGCGGTTGCCGCTGGCCGCCAGATCGTCCAGCGCCGCTTCCTCGGCTTCCAGCGCGGCTTCCGCGCGTTCGCCCGCGAGGCTTTCCTCGACCGCCGCAGGCAGGCTGGAATCGTTGGCCGGAGCCACCTTGGGCTCGCTCTTGCCGACCGTGCTGCGTACCATGCTTCGTCCTTCCCGATCCGCTCCCGCAAGCTGCGGGCACTGCCATGATGGCAGGAAAATATTCCCGAATCCTGAAGCGAACCCACGGATTGCGCAGGCTTTTCGACTCAGAATCCTTGACCGGAGTTTCCTCCCGCCGGGCGGTTCAAGTCAAACGGATAGGCCGCACCTTCTGTTGCGCGGAATGCAACAGAGGGGTCAGGGGACCAGCACGGTATCCTGGGCTCCGGAGAGGAGTTCGGGATAGTCGAGCGTGTAGTGCAGCCCCCGGCTTTCCTTGCGTTGCAGGGCTGAACGGACGATCAGCTGGGCGCATTGCAGCAGGTTGCGCAGCTCGATCAGGTCGGTCGAGACGCGGAAGTGGCCGTAATAGTCCTCCACCTCGCCGGTCAGCAGGTCGATGCGGTGCGCCGCGCGTTCCAGCCGCTTGGTGGTGCGCACGATCCCGACATAGTTCCACATGAAGCGGCGGATCTCGGTCCAGTTCTGCTTGATCACCACTTCCTCGTCGGAATCGGTGACGCGGCTTTCGTCCCAGCCCCGCACGGCAGGGGGGGCGTCGAACTGGTCCCAGCGGGCGAGGATGTCCGCCGCTGCCGCCTCGCCGAACACGAAGCATTCGAGCAGGCTGTTGGAGGCAAGCCGGTTCGCGCCGTGCAGGCCGCTTTCGGTGCATTCGCCCGCGGCATAGAGCCCCGGCAGGTCGGTCCGCCCGTTAAGGTCGATCAGGATGCCGCCGCAGGTATAATGCTGCGCGGGTACTACCGGGATCGGCTGGCGGGTCATGTCGATGCCCAGGCCCAGCAGCTTTTCGTGAATGTTCGGGAAATGCTCGCGCACGAATTCCGGCGGCTGATGGCTGATGTCGAGGTGCACGTAGTCCAGACCGTCGCGCTTGATCTCGCTGTCGTTGGCGCGGGCGACGATGTCGCGCGGGGCCAGTTCGGCGCGCTCGTCGTAGTCGGGCATGTAGCGGTGCCCGGTGCGCGGATTGAGCAGGTGCCCGCCTTCGCCGCGCACCGCCTCGGTGATCAGGAAGTTCTTGACGTCGAGGTTGTAGAGGCAGGTCGGGTGGAACTGCATCATCTCCATGTTGGAGACGCGGCAACCCGCACGCCAGGCCATGGCGATCCCGTCGCCGGTCGCCCCGCGCGGCGCGGTGGAGAACTGGTAGACGCGGCCCGCGCCGCCAGTGGCGAGGATCGTCGCGCGCGCGGTATGCGCCTCGACCTGGCCGGTTTCCTGGTCGAGCGCGTAGACCCCCCAGACCCGGCCCGAACCCGAATAGCGCTCCGCCTCGTGTCGTCCGGTGATCAGGTCGATGCAGGCACGGCTGGGCAGCAGGGTGATGTTGGGATTGGCTTCGGCGGCGCGCAGCAGCGCCTGTTCCACCGCCCAGCCGGTCGCGTCGTTGACGTGGACGATGCGGCGGTGCGAATGCCCGCCCTCGCGGGTGAGGTGGAGATGTTCGCCTTCGGTATTGAACGGGACGCCCAGCTGCACCAGCCGGTCGATCGCGTGGGGCGCGCGCTCGATCACGAATTCGACCGTCTCGCGCCGGTTCAGCCCCGCGCCGGCGACCATGGTGTCGCGGATGTGGTTGTCGAAGGTGTCGCCCGCGTCCAGCACGGCGGCGATCCCGCCCTGCGCCCAGGAAGTCGACCCGCCGGTCAGTTCGCCCTTGGCGAGGACCAGCACCTTCAGCTTCTCGGCCAGCGCCAGCGCCGCCGTGAGCCCCGCCGCGCCCGAGCCGACGACGATGACGTCGTGGCTCACGCGGCGGCCTGGCTGGTCAGGCGGACGAACACGTCCTCGAGGTCCGCCTCGCGGGTGGTGACGTCGACGATGCCGAAACCCTGGCCCTGGACCAGCGCGAGCACTTCGCCCGCATTGCTGCTGTCCTTGTCATAGGTGATCTCGATCGTGCGTTCGCCCACGCGCTCGCACTTCAGGAAGGCGGGGCTGCGCGGCAGTTCCGGCACGCCGCTGTCGAAGGTCAGCACCACCACCTTCTCGCGCGCCATGTCGACCAGTTCGCGGGTCGGCTTGTTGGCGATCAGCTGGCCGTGGTTGATAATCGCGATCCGGTCGCACAGTTCCTCGGCCTCCTCGAGGTAGTGGGTGGTCAGCACCACCGTCACCCCGCCGGCGTTGAGTTCCTGGACCAGTTCCCACAGCTGGCGGCGCAGCTCCACGTCGACGCCCGCAGTCGGTTCGTCCAGCACGATCACCGGCGGGGCATGGACCAGCGCCTTGGCGATCAGCAGGCGGCGCTTCATGCCGCCTGAAAGGGTGCGGGCATAGGCATCGGCCTTGTCGGACAGGTGCACCTGCCCCAGCAGTTCCAGGCTGCGCCGCGCCGCCTTGGGCACGCCGTAAAGCCCGGCCTGGTTTTCCAGCACTTCCAGCGGGGTGAAGAACGGGTCGAAGACGATTTCCTGGGGCACGATACCGATCGAGCGCTTGGCGTTGCGGCTGTCGGCATCGATATCGAAGCCCCAGATTTCCGCACTGCCCGAAGACTTGCGCACCAGGCCCGCCAGGATGTTGATCAGGGTCGACTTGCCAGCGCCGTTGGGACCGAGCAGGCCGAAGATCTGGCCTTGCGGCACGTCGAAGCTGACCCCTTTCAGCGCGTGCTTGGCGGGGGCGTTTCCGGCTGCGGCGTAGACCTTTTCAAGGTCGCGGATGCGGATGGCTGCGGGCATGTCCATGCGCGCTGCTTTGCGGCAGGACGAGGCGCGCGTAAAGCCCCGGCGCGCCGCCCGTCGCCGCAGGGCAAACGAGCCCGGTTATCACCACATTAACCATGCCTGCGCAGAACGGGTTCACACCCTCTAGGTAGAAAGGCCGAATGATCCGGGGGGATTCCTTTAACCACGCCGCCTGCAGTGCGGCCCTGCGCAGGGCCTGCGCCGCGCTTGCGGCGCTGGTGGCGGCAACGGGCGGCTCCGCGATCGCGGGCGAGGTTGCGACCGCGACCGGCCAGGCAAACGCCGTGGTGGTCGCCCCGCTCAGCATCATCAAGGTCGATGACATGAGCTTCGGCCGCATCGTCGCGCGGCCCCAGGCGGGCACGATCACGATCAATGCCAACACCGGCGTCTGCACGGTGACGGGTCCGATCCTGGAAGTGGGCACCTGCCGCCGCGCCCGGTTCGACGGGATGGGGTCGAACAAGATGTCCGCGCGCATCACGTTGTCATCAGTCACGAACCTGACCGGTCCGGGTCAGACGATGGTGCTGGACAACGTGGTGCTGGGCAACAACAGCTCGATCAGCTTTACCGGCAATCCCAATGCCAACGGGCATGGCGTCGGCCTGACCCAGGGTAATGGCAACCAGCGCTATTCGATCACCAACAACAACGGGATATTCTCGCTCTACATCGGCGGGCGGCTTACCGTGAATGCCAACCAGGCGCCGGGCGTCTATAACGGGTCGATCACGATCAACGTCCAGTACCAGTAGGCTGGAAATGCCGCTTCGGCCCTGCTAGGGGCCAAGGCCATGATCAAGCCGCCCGAAACCGTCACCGTCACCACCACCCGCGTTTCCTGCGATGGCGCCACCGATATTCGCGGCGGCGCGGCGCTTGGCCACCCGCGCGTCTGGCTGGAAATCGACGAGCATGGCTATGTCGATTGCGGCTACTGCGACAAGCGCTTCGTGCTGAAGGGCGGCCCGGCGGACGGCGCCGATCAGGCCGCGCTGCCCGACATCGCCTCTGGCGCCAGCCGCTGAGCCTCCTATATCGGAGGGCATGACCCTCTCCGATCCCCGCTCGCTTCTTTACCGCCAGCTCACTCCCGAAGCCGCCCAGACCGTCACGCGCGAGGCGCTGGCGCGCTGCGACGATGGCGAACTGTACATGCAGTTCATCGCGGCGGAGACCTTCACCTTCGATGACGGGCGGCTGAAAACCGCCGACTATTCGCGCGATGCCGGGTTCGGCCTGCGCGGCCTGTCGGGCGAGATGACCGGCTTTGCCCATGCCAACGAGATCAGCGCCGAGGCGATCCGCCGCGCGGGCGAGACGCTGCGCCTGCTCGATCCGGCCAAGGGCCAGCCCGCTCCGCCCCCGCCGGGCAGCAATCGCCACCTCTACACCGATGCCTCGCCGCTCGATCTCGTGCCCTTTGCCGAAAAGGTGAAGCTGCTGGAAACGATCGACGCCGCCGCCCGCGCGCGCGATCCGCGCGTCGCGCAGGTCAGCGTGACGCTGTCGGGCAGCTGGTCGGTGGTGGAAATCGTCCGCGCCGACGGCTTCGTCGCGCATGACGTGCGCCCGCTGGTGCGGCTCAACGTCGGGATCGTCGCCGAATCGAACGGACGGCGCGAAACCGGCAGCTTCGGGATCGGTGGACGGCGGCTCTATGACGACCTGTTCCAGCCCGAAACCTGGAACCGCGCGATCGACACCGCGCTGGCCCAGGCGCTGACCAACCTGGAAAGCGTTGCCGCGCCCGCTGGCGAGATGACCGTGCTGCTCGGTCCCGGCTGGCCCGGCGTGCTGCTGCACGAGGCGGTTGGCCATGGCCTTGAGGGCGATTTCAACCGCAAGGGCACCTCGGCCTTCTCCGGGCGGATCGGGGAGCGGGTCGGCGCTCCGGGCGTTACCGTGATCGACGATGGCAGCCTGCTGGGCGTCGGCGGGCAGGGCCGGCGCGGCTCGCTCTCGATCGACGACGAGGGCACGCCCACGCGCGAGAACGTGCTGATCGAGGACGGCATCCTCAAGGGCTATATGCAGGACCGGCTCAACGCGCGGCTGATGGGCGTGCCCGCCACCGGCAACGGGCGGCGCGAATCCTACGCCCATGCGCCGATGCCGCGCATGACCAACACCTTCATGCGCGGCGGCAACGACGAGCCTGCCGAACTGCTGAGCCGGGTGAAAAACGGCATCTTCGCCAAGAGCTTTGGCGGCGGGCAGGTCGACATCGTTTCGGGCAAGTTCGTATTTTCCTGCACCGAGGCCTACCGCATCAAGAACGGCAAGCTGGGCGCCCCGATCAAGGGCGCGACCCTGATCGGCGACGGGCCGACGGTGCTGACCCGGGTCAAGGGGATCGGCAACGACATGGCGCTCGACGAAGGCGTCGGCATCTGCGGCAAGGGCGGGCAAAGCGTGCCCGCCGGCGTCGGCCAACCCAGCCTGCTGGTCGAAGGGCTGACCGTGGGCGGAACCGCCTGATCCGGTCAGCCGCCGTTCAGGCAAGCCCGCGCAAGTTCGGTCCTGCAAGATTGAACCAGGAGATCGTCATGCGCAAAATGATTGCCTCGATCGCCGGGGCCGCGGTGGCGGCCGGCTTGCTCGCCGCACCCGCAGCCCAGGCCAAGCCCCGCCTGACGTCCGAGCAGCGCCTTGAAAAGCTGCTCGCCGGACGCACGGCGGGTGAACCGGTTTCGTGCATCAGCACCTACGATTCGCGTGAGCTGGAGATTCTGGACAAGACCGCCCTGGTCTTCGGCCACGGCAGCACGATCTACGTCAACCGTCCCGCCAATGCGCAGGATATCGACGATGACGACATTCTGGTCACCAAGACCAGCACCAGCCAGCTGTGCCGGTTGGACATCGTCACCACCGTCGACCGGAGCGGACACTTCCAGACCGGGTTCCTGAACCTGGGCGATTTCGTCCCCTACAAGCGGATCAAGGGCGGCAACTGAGCCGATCCTGAAAGAGGTACAGCGAGACGCCGTCCGGACTTCGGTCCGGGCGGCGTTGGCGTTTGGCGATAGCGCTTGACTCTTTTGAATCCGGTTTTAGGGTGGGCACCCTAGAGGGCGAAAAGCCCCGGGAGAGGATGCCCATGAACCAGAGCGCCGCGCAGGTACGCACCGCATCAGCCTTGCCGCCGATCGATGTGAGCCGCGCGGCGCTCTACAAGGACGAAAGCTGGCAGGAACCGTTCCGCCAGTTGCGCGCCCAAGCCCCGGTCCAGTACGTGCCGGACAGCGATTTCGGCCCCTACTGGTCGATCTCCACCTACCAGCCAATCGTCCATGCCGAGGCCCTGCCGAAGATCTTTTCCTCCAGCTGGGAATATGGTGGCATCGCCATCCCCGGCGGAGTGGGAGAACCGATCGATGGCGAGGTCCGGATGCCGATGTTCATCGCCATGGACCCGCCGCACCATACCGCGCAGCGCCGCACCATCGCCCCCAGTTTCGGCCCTTCGGAAGTCGCGGAAATGAAGGCCGAGGTCCAGGCCCGCACGGCTGAGGTGCTGGATTCGCTGCCGATTGGCGAGGCGTTCAACTGGACCGAACGGGTCTCGATCGAACTGACCACGGGGATGCTGGCCAAGCTGTTCGACTTTCCGTGGGAGGAGCGCTCCAGGCTGACTTACTGGTCGGACATGGGCGGCAATGTCGAGCTGATGAAGACGCCCGAGGACCTGGCCCTGCGCAACGCGGCCCTGTTCGAAATGGGCGCGGCCTTCGCGGGGCTGTGGCAGCAGAAGGCCGCCAATCCCGGCAAGGACCTGATCTCGGTCATGCTCCGCTCCGACGCGATGAGCCACATGAGCGAGCAGGAATTCATCGGCAACCTGATCCTGCTGATCGTCGGCGGCAACGATACCACGCGCAATTCGATGTCGGCCTTCGCCTGGGGGCTTTCGCAGTTTCCGGAAGAGCGCGCGAAGCTGGAAGCCGATCCCTCGCTGATCCCCAACGCCGTGCAGGAATTGGTGCGCTGGCAGACGCCGCTCGCCCACATGCGCCGCACCGTGGCCGAGGACGTCGAATTCGAAGGCGCGCAGATGAAGAAGGGCGACAAGGTCGTCCTGTGGTACATCTCCGCCAACCGCGACGAGAGCGTGTTCCCGGACGCTGACCGAGTGATCGTCGACCGCCCCAACGCGCGGCGGCACCTCTCGTTCGGTTATGGCATCCACCGCTGCGTCGGCGCACGGGTCGCCGAACTGCAACTAACCACCCTGCTTGAGGAAATGGCGAAGCGCCGTCTGCGCGCCAACGTAATCGCCGAGCCCGAACGGGTCGCAACCTGCTTCGTTCATGGCTACAAGGAGGTGATGGTAGAGCTGTCCCACTAC
>Ga0116181_1002281_pt1 | contig 15688 bp, 8 predicted proteins | sample AD_UKC075_MetaG_FD_89752 | JGI IMG/M metagenome (GOLD analysis project Ga0116181, IMG submission 89752) | Active sludge microbial communities of municipal wastewater-treating anaerobic digesters from USA - AD_UKC075_MetaG | ecosystem: Engineered > Bioreactor > Anaerobic > Digestate | place: USA...
GGCCTGCTCGGCCGCGTCGCGGCGCGGCGGCGTGGGGGACACAGTCATGCATCGAGGATAGCGCCGCCCTGCCTATCATTCCGACCGTCCTCCACGCCCCCCCATCCGCGATGCCTTCCGCCACCCCCCTGCTCCGCCGCCGGCCGCTGCTGCTGGCCCTGCCCCTGCTGCTGTGCGGCGTCGCCCGAGGCCAGGCGCCGGGCCGGGCCGATGCCGCGCCGCGTGCGGTGACGCCCCGTGGTGCCCTGGCTGCCGATGAGCTGGCCAACATCGACCTGTTCCGGCGCATCTCGCCCAGCGTGGTGCACATCACCACCCTGGCCATCGAGCGCGACTTCTTCAACCGGCCGGTGCAGCAGGTGCCCCAGGGCACGGGCACCGGCTTCGTGTGGGATGTGGGCGGCCATGTCGTCACCAACTACCACGTCATCGAAAGCGGCAGCGCCACCCGCGTCACCCTGGCCGACCAGAGCACCTGGCCGGCCCGGGTGGTGGGCGCGTTTCCCGACCGCGACCTGGCGGTGCTGAAGATCGGCGCGCCGCGCGAGAAGCTGCCGCCGATTCCCGTCGGCAGCAGCCGCGACCTGCAGGTGGGCCAGCGCGTCTACGCCATCGGCAACCCCTTCGGCCTGGACCAGACCCTGACCACCGGCATCGTCAGCGCGCTGAACCGCGAGATCCCGTCGTTCAACAACCGCAGCATCCGCGGCGTGGTGCAGACCGATGCGGCGATCAACCCGGGCAACTCGGGCGGGCCGCTGCTCGACTCGGCCGGCCGGCTGATCGGCGTCAACACCCAGATCTACAGCCCCAGCGGCGCCAGCGCGGGCATCGGCTTCGCCATTCCGGTCGACGAGGTGAACCGCGTGGTGCCGCGGCTGATCCGCGACGGCCGCATCACCCGGCCGACGCTGGGCGTGTCGGCGGCCAGCGACCAGCTGCACCGGGCGCTGCGCCTGCCCGAAGGCGTGGCCCTGGTGCAGGTCAGCCCGAACGGGCCGGCGGCGCGTGCCGGCCTGCAGCCCTTCAGCCGCGCCCGCGACGGCAGCATCCTGGCCGGCGACGTGATCACCGCCATCAACGACGAGGCGGTGGGCAGCCTGGACGACATGCTGACCGCGCTGGAGAAGCGCCAGCCCGGCGACAGCGTGACGCTGACGGTGTGGCGCGCCGGCAAGAGCCGCAAGGCGCAGGCCGTGCTGTCCGGGGGCGACTGAGGCCAGGCGGCGCGGTCACCTCGTCAGTTACCATCCCGCCGCCTTTTTTCACCCACCGGCCTGCGCCTTCCCAGCGCCTTCAACACCATGCAAGTTGTCTGCCTCGACCTCGAAGGCGTGCTGATTCCCGAGATCTGGATCGCCTTTGCCGAGCGCACCGGCATCGCCGAGTTCCGCCGCACCACCCGCGACGAGCCCGACTACGACAAGCTGATGCGCTGGCGGCTGGGCCTGCTGCGCCAGCACGGGCTGAAGCTGGCCGACATCCAGGCGGTGATCGCCGGCATGGCGCCGATGGACGGCGCCCGGGCCTTCCTCGACGATCTGCGCAGCCGCTTCCAGGTGATCATCCTGTCGGACACCTTCTACGAGTTCGCCGATCCGATGATGGTGCAGCTGGGCCGGCCCACGCTCTTCTGCCACAAGCTGGTGGTCGACGCCGACGGCTTCGTCGCCGACTACAAACTTCGGCAGCCCAACCAGAAGTTCCATGCGGTGAACGCGCTGAAGAGCCTGAACTACCAAGTGATCGCCGCCGGTGACAGCTACAACGACACCGGCATGCTGGGCGCCGCCGACGCGGGCTTCTTCATCCACCCGCCCGAGAGCATCGTGGCGCAATTCCCGCAGTACCCGGTCAACCGCAGCTATGCCGAGCTGAAGGCCAGCATCGATGGCGCGTCTGCGCGCCTGCTGGCCGCCGCCTGAAGGTCACGACCATGGCGTCGCGCCAACGCCCGCTTGAACTGCTGGCCCCGGCGCGCGACGCCGACATCGGCATCGCCGCCATCACCCACGGTGCGGACGCGGTCTACATCGGCGGGCCCGACTTCGGCGCCCGGGCCAACGCCGGCAACACGGTGGCCGACATCGAACGGCTGTGCGCCCATGCCCACCGCTTCGACGCGCGCATCTTCGTCACGCTCAACACCATCCTGCGCGACGACGAGCTGGAGCCGGCGCGCCGCCTGGTGTGGCAGCTGCACGAGGCGGGCGCCGACGCGCTGATCGTGCAGGACATGGGCCTGCTGCTGCAGGACCTGCCGCCCATCCAGCTGCACGCCAGCACGCAGACCGACATCCGCACGCCCGAGAAGGCCCGCTTCCTGCAGGACGTGGGCTTCAGCCAGATGGTGCTGGCGCGCGAACTGGACCTGAAGCAGATCCGCGCGATCCGCGCCCAGGTTGAACACGCGACGCTGGAGTTCTTCATCCACGGCGCGCTGTGCGTGGCCTACAGCGGCCAGTGCTTCATCAGCCATGCCCATACCGGGCGCAGCGCCAACCGCGGCAACTGCAGCCAGGAATGCCGGCTGCCCTACACCGTGACCGACGCGGCCGGCCGCATCATCGCCCACGACAAGCATGTGCTGAGCCTGAAGGACAACGACCAGAGCGCCAACCTGCGCGCCCTGATCGATGCCGGCATCAGCAGCTTCAAGATCGAGGGCCGCTACAAGGACATGGGCTACGTGAAGAACGTGACCGCCCATTACCGCCAGCTGCTCGACGCCATCCTGGCCGACGACCGCGGCCTGAAGCGCAGTTCGTCGGGCCGCAGCATCCATTTCTTCACGCCCGACCCGGCGCAGAACTTCAACCGCAGCGCCACCGACTACTTTGTCAACGGCCGCCAGGACGACATCGGCGCCTTCGACAGCCCCAAGCATGCCGGCATCGCGCTGGGCGAGGTGTTGCGCGTCGGGCCCGACCACGTCGACGTGCAGATCACGCCCGAGGCCGGTGCCATGCACAACGGCGACGGCATCACCTGGTGGGACCTGCAGGGCGAGCTGAACGGCGTGCCGATCAACGTGGTGAAACAGCTGGACCCGGCCGACCCGCTGCGCTGGCGCCTGTGGCCCAACGAGGCCATGGCCGGGCTGAAGGATTTGCGCAAGCACACGGCGCTGTTCCGCAACCGCGACATGGCCTGGGACCGGCAACTGGACAAGACATCGGCCGAGCGCCACATCGACGTCGCACTGCGCCTGGACGAGACCGAAGCCGGCCTGCTGCTGACCGTTTCCGACGAAGACGGCCACAGCGCCCAGGCCGAGCTGCCGCTGGCACTGCAGCCAGCGCGTGACGCTGCCCGTGGCGAGCAGGCGCTGCGCGACGGCCTGGCCAAGCTGGGCGGCACCGATTTCCGTGCCACGGCGATCGACATCGCGACCAGCCAGCCCTGGTTCGTGCCGGCCAGCCGGTTGAACCAGTTGCGCCGCGATGCGGTGGCCGCCCTGGTCGCCGAACGGGCCCGGCAGCGCCGGCGCCTGCCGAGCGCCCAGCCGGTGGAACCGCCCGCGCCCTACCCCGACGACGCGCTGACCTACCTGGCCAACGTCTACAACCACGCGGCCCGCGACTTCTACGCCCGCCACGGCGTCAAGGTGATCGATGCGGCCTACGAGAGCCACCAGGAACTGGGCGAAGCCAGCCTGATGATCACCAAGCACTGCGTGCGCTACAGCTTGAGCCTGTGCCCCAAGCAGGCCAAGGGCGTGACGGGGGTGCAGGGCACGATCCGCGCCGAGCCGCTGGTGCTCAAGCATGGCAACGACACGCTGACCCTGCGCTTCGACTGCAAGCCCTGCGAGATGCACGTGGTGGGCAGCATGCGCAGGAACGTGCTGCGCGACCTGCAGGCCCAGGTGGTCAACGTCTACCGGCGCCGGCCAGGCGAGATGGACGCGGGCTGAACGGCCTCTCACATTGCCGCCCCGTAAACCCCTCGAATGCGGGTTCAGCGGGTGGGGAATTCGCCGAGCCCGGCCCGGCGCGGCCTTTGCTAGCGTGACGCAATCGTGCAGTCCGTCACACTTGGCCCCTGGCCCACGTGGCGGGCGCGCATGGTTCAACCGTTGGTGCGCGGCGTCGCCGGGGTCTCAGGCCCCGGCCCCCGTGCCCCGCGGCGGGTCTGCCCCGCGCCCCAAGGCGACTGCTTGCGCACCACTGCGGAGCAGGCCGCCCCAAGCGCCTCGCCGAGCCGCCGCGCCTTGCCCCTCTCTGGAGAAGTTCATGAAACGCCTGGTTCGCCGCCTTTTCGAAACCGCCACCTTGCTTGGCGCCCTCTGCCTGCATGGCGCACAAGCCGGCTCCGTCGCCGTGACCGTCGATTTCGACGACCCGGCGCTCGTGAACCTGTATTTCCCCGGTGACAGCTTCACCCAGTCCGGCATGCGGATGACGACGGACTTCGACTTCGGCACGGTGGACACCGCCGCCGCGCTGGGCACCCTGGCCCCGTCGGGCAATGCCACGCAGTTCTACTTCAACGGCAACGATGGCGCCCTGTTCCTGGAACAGGAGCAGGGCCTGAGCTTCAGCCTCACCGGCTTCTCGGCGGCCTTCGTGCCCCAGAGCCCGGCGTCCACCCAGCCCACCGTGATCGCCGCCGTCGGTTTCGATGCCGCCGGCGCCGCGGTGACGGGCCTGGCCTGGCTGTTCGCGCCGCAGGCCGCCAACGGCCGCTACCAGTTCGGCGTCTACGACAACCCGCTGGACTTCGCCGACTTCACCGGCCTGTCGTCGGTGGTGTTCTTCTCGTGCTCGCTCAACGGCCCCTGCGACGACCCGACCAACAACAACGGCCAGTTCGCGATCGACGACATCCGGGTCAGCGTCGTGCCCGAGCCGTCGTCGGTGGGGCTGACGCTGCTGGCCCTGGGCCTGCTCGCCGGCAGCCAACGCCGCCGCAGCCGCTGATGGGCAGCAATGCCCCTGCAACCGGAGTCCCCATGACGACATTCCTTCGCCCCCTCCTCACCACGGCGCTGCTGGCCGCGGCCTGTGCCGCCTCGGCCCAGACCGCCGCCACCAAGACCTACATCGTGCAGCTGGCCGACGCACCGGCCGCTACCTATGACGGCCGCATCGCCGGCCTGCCGGCCACCCGGCCTGCCCCCGGCGCCAAGCTCGACACCCGCTCGGCCCAGGGCCGCGCCTACCTGGCCCACCTGGCCGCCCGGCGCGCCGCGGTGCTGTCGGGCATCGGCTCGGTCAAGATGCTGCACAAGTACGACGCCGTGCTGGCTGGCTTCTCGGCCCAGATGACCGACGCCCAGGCCCGGCAACTGGCCCGCAACGGCGGCGTGAAGTCGGTGACCGAGGCCGAGAAGCTCAAACTCGACACGGTCAGCACGCCGGGCTTCCTGGGCATCAACGGCGCCAACGGCATCTGGAACACGCTGGCCGCCAATGGCCGCAATGCCAAGGGCGAAGACGTCATCATCGGCATCATCGACTCCGGGATCTGGCCCGAGAACCCGTCCTTCGGCGACAAGGTCGACGCGCAGGGCAATCCCGTCGCCTACGACCAGCCGGGCACCCTGGCCTACGGGCCGGCGCCCACCAAGTGGCGCGGCGCCTGCGAGACCGGCCCGGGCTTCACCGCGGCCATGTGCAACAACAAGCTGCTGGGTGCGCGGGTCTACAGCGCCGGCTTCGACGCCAGCTCGCGCGCGCTCAACGCGATGGAGTACCGCTCGCCGCGCGACGGCGGTGGCCACGGCACGCACACGGCATCGACTGCCGGCGGCAATGAGCAGGCGCCGGCCGTGATCGACGGCATCAGCGCCGGGCGCATGTCCGGCATCGCGCCCCGTGCACGCCTGGCGGCCTACAAGATCTGCTGGGAAGGCGCCGTCTCGACCGACTCCGGCTGCTTCAACGTCGACGCCATCAAGGCCATCGACGACGCGGTGCAGGACGGCGTGGATGTCCTCAACTACTCCATCAGCGGCACCAAGACCAACTTCGCCGACCCGGTGGAGATCGCCTTCCTGAATGCGACTGCAGCGGGGGTGTTCGTCGCTGCATCGGCCGGCAACACGCCCAGCGGCAGCACCGTGGTGGCAAGCCAGGTGCAGCATCCCGGCCCCTGGCTGACCTCGGTGGCTGCATCCACGCATGACCGCTTCACCTCGGCCAGCGTGACGCTGGGCACGGGCAGCAGCTTCACGGGCCCGTCCTACCAGGCCACCGGCCTGCCGGCCACGCCGATGGTGCTGGCCAAGGACGTCGGCATCAACGCCTTCGACAGCCTGAACGCGACCGAGCAGACCGCGCTGATGCGCTGCCTGAACCCGGCCAACGCCGACGACGTGGCCCTCGGTGCCTCGTCGCGTACCGCGCTTGATCCGGCCAAGGTGGCGGGCAAGCTGGTGGTCTGCTACCGCGGCTCGAACGTGCTGGTCAACAAGGCGGCGACCGTGAAGGCAGCGGGCGGCGCGGCGATGATCATCCTGAACCATCCGGCGCTCACGACGCCGGCCGTCGGGGCGTCGAACAACTCGACCGTGCTGCAGCCGTACGTGATCCCGACGGTGCACCTGACCAACAGCGCCTTCGCGGCCGTCACCGGTCACGCCGCGGCAGCCGGTGCGGCAGCCACTGCCGCCTTCGGCCCGGGCACCCAGCAGGCGGGCGTCGTGGCACCGGTGATGGGCACGTTCTCGCTGAACGGCCCCAGCCAGGCCAGCGCCGACGCGATGAAGCCCGACATCTCGGGCCCGGGCGTCGACATCATCGCCGGCTACATCGACAACGGGCTGTCACAGGCCCAGCATGACGCCCTGGTGAACAACAACTTCCGCCCGGGCGCGAATGCGGCGTCGTTGCAGGGCACGTCGATGTCCAGCCCGCACCTGGCCGGCGCCGCCGCGCTGATGCGCCAGCTGTACCCGGCGTGGTCGCCGGCCGCCATCAAGTCGGCACTGATGACCACCACCACGGGCATGAAGCTGGCCAACGGCACGGCCGACACCAATGCCTTCGGCTACGGTGCGGGCCACATGAACCCGAACGGTGCGATGAACCCCGGCCTGGTCTACGACATCCCGACGACCGACTACGGCCGCATGCTGTGCGGCCTGGGGCTGACGCCGCCGCCCGGCCTGGGCAGCTGCAGCAACCTGGGCGGCCTGCTCCTGCGTGACCTGAACCTCGCGTCGATCACGATGGGCAACGTGCCCGGCAACGCGGCGCAGACTGTCCGCCGCAAGGTCACGAACGTGGGCAACGCCACGGCCACGTACAACGTGACCACCGCGCTGACGGGCTGGAACGTGGTGGTCGCGCCGACCTCGCTGACGCTGGCACCGGGCCAGACCGCCGAGTTCACGGTCACTGCCAACCGCACCACCTCGCCGATCGGCACCTACCGCTTCGGCTCGCTGACCTGGTCGGACGGCGTGCACACCGTGCGCAGCCCGCTGACCGCCCGCGCCGTCGGCTTCACCGCCCCGGCCCTGGTGTCGGACACCCGCACGTCCGGCAAGGGCAGCAAGGTGTTCAGCGTCACGACGATCTACAACGGCACGATGTCGGCGGTGGCCAGTGGCCTGGTGCCGGCCACCGTGACGACGTCGACGATCGCCAAGGACGCCCGCCAGTGCTTCGACGTGACCGTGCCGGCTGGCGGCCAGCTGCTGCGCTTCCAGACCTTCGCCAGCGAGACGGTGGCGCCTAACCTGGACCTGGACGTGTACGCCGGCCCGGGCGGCACGGGCTCGCTGCTGGGCAGCAGCGGCGGCAGCACCTCCTCCGAGGTGGTGACCCTGGGCTCGCCGGCCGCCGGCACCTACTCGGCCTGCGTGACCGGCTTTGACGTGCCGGCCGGCGGCGCCAGCTACAAGCTGTCGAGCTGGGTCGTGGCTGCACCGGTCGGCGTGCAGTCGCTGAAGGTGGCCGTGCCCAGCGCGGTCTACGAAGGCGGCTCGGCCACCGTGGGCCTGGGCTGGTCGGTGACGGCTGGCCAGCGCTACCTCGGCAACGTGCGCTTCTTTGATGGCAGCAATGCCCTGATCGGCTCCACCGCGGTGCTGGTCGACAACAAGTAAGGGCCCCACCGGGGCCACTGCAAGGGCCGCGCAAGCGGCCCTTTTTCATGGCGCGACGGGCACTGCTGGTGCAGCCTGGCCCGGCGCGGGCGGTGGCGTCAGCGGATGGTCGAACCGCGGTGGCTGCTGCCCAGCGCGCAACGCCCCGACTGGCACAACGCGCCAGGGTCGGGGATGACGACGCAGGTCGACATCAGCCCGCTGCGCGCGTGACGCGCCTGCACCAGCGCCGACAACTTGCCGGCCAGCAGGTCCAGCCGCTCTCCGCGGCTGGTGGTGACGGACCAGGCCATCCAGCGCTCGGGCCCGCCGCAGGCCCGTGCGCCGATCGCCAGGCTGCGGCACTGGGCATCGGCCGTGCAGGCCGCCTGGCCCACCTCGGCGTCGATGGCGGCCAGCAATTCGGCCTCCGCCTGCCTGGACGCCGTCTCCTCGGCCCCGGGTGCTGCCGGGCAGGCCGTGGCGCCGACCAGCAGGCAGGCCGCGAGCCACCACGGCCGATGGCGCAGGCACGGGCGAACGCCGTGGGGACCGATGGCAGGGACGTCCGGGGGCTGGCTTGTCGGCATGGTGCACTCCACGGCACTGCGGCAACGGCAGCGCGAACGCCCATCATGCGCCGCCCGCCTGTCCGGCAGATTGCCGCACCGCAGGCAGGGCCTGGCCGCACGCGGCATCATCGGGTCATGACCACCCTGTCCGTGCTCGATCTCGCCCCCATCGCCGAAGGCAGCAACGCCGCCGAGAGCCTGCAGCGCACGCTGGCACTGGCCCGCCACGCCGAGGCCTGCGGCTTCCACCGCTACTGGCTGGCCGAACACCACAACATGGACGGCGTGGCCTGCAGCGCCACGGCGGTGCTGGTCGGCCACGTCGCTGGCGGCACCCGGTCCATGCGTGTCGGATCGGGTGGCGTGATGCTGCCCAACCATGCACCGCTGGTGATCGCCGAGCAGTTCGGCACGCTGGCCACGCTGTACCCGGGCCGCATCGACCTGGGCCTGGGCCGCGCCCCCGGCACCGACCAGGCCACCGCGCGCGCGCTGCGCCAGCACCTGGCGCGCGACGAGGACGCCTTTCCGCAGGACGTGATCGAGCTGCAGCGCTACCTGGGCGATGCGCAGCCGGGCCAGGCTGTGCGCGCCATCCCCGGCATGGGCACGCATGTGCCGATCTGGCTGCTGGGCAGCAGCCTGTACAGCGCCCAGCTGGCGGCCTACCTGGGCCTGCCCTTCGCCTTCGCCTCGCACTTCGCGCCGGACTACCTGATGCAGGCGCTGGAGATCTACCGCAGCAGCTACCGCCCCAGCGCCGAATGGCCGAAGCCACATGCCATGGTCGGCATCAACGTGGTGGCGGCGGACACCGACGCCGAGGCTGCGCGGCTCTTCACCTCGATCCAGCAGCGCTTCCTGGGCATGCAGCGCGGTGTGCGCGGCCCGCTGCCGCGGCCGATCGACCCCGCCGAGCTGGAGATGCTGTGGAACCCGCGCGAGAAAGCCGCCGTCGCCCGCATGCTGGTGGCCAGCGCGGTGGGCAGCCCGGCGTCGGTGCGCGACCAGTTGCAGCAGATCGTCGATCAGACGCAGGCCGACGAGCTGATCTGCGCCGGCGCCATCCATGACCACGGCGCCCGCCTGCACAGCTATGCGCTGCTGGCCGAGGCCGGGCGCGGCCTGGCGCCGCAGCCGCTGGCGGCCGAGGCGCAATGACCCGGGACCTCAGCCCAGGAACGCCCGCGCGCTCTGGAACATCCGCATCCAGGGGCTGGCCGCCGACACATCACCGCCGGCCGCAAAGCTCATCTGCACGTTGCGGAACACCCGCTCCGGGTGCGGCATCAGCACGGTGAAGCGGCCGTCGTCGGTGGTCACCGACGTCAGGCCGCCCGGGCTGCCGTTGGGGTTGAACGGGTAGACCTCCGTGGCCGCACCATGGTGGTCGACGAAGCGCATGGCGGGGCGGACCTTTGTGGCGTCGCCGCGCTGCGAAAAGTCGGCAAAACCTTCGCCGTGCGCCACGGCGATCGGCAGCCGGGTGCCGGCCATGCCGCCGAAGAAGGCCGACGGTGAAGCCAGCACCTCGACCTGGCTCAGCCGGGCCTCGAACTGCTCGCTCCTGTTGCGGGTGAAGCGCGGCCAGGCGGCGGTGCCCGGGATGATCGGGCTGAGCGCGGCCATCATCTGGCAGCCGTTGCACACGCCCAGGGCCAGGGTGTCAGGCCGGTTGAAGAAGGCAGCGAAGGCTTCAGCCAGCGCCGGGTTGAAGAGAACCGAGCGTGCCCAGCCCTCGCCCGCGCCCAGCGTGTCGCCGTAGCTGAAGCCGCCGCAGGCCACCAGGGCCTGGAACTGATCGAGCCGCGCCCGGCCGGCCTGCAGGTCGCTCATGTGCAGGTCGAACGCCTCGAAGCCGGCCTGCGCCATCGCGTAGCTCATCTCGACATGCGAGTTGACCCCCTGCTCGCGCAGGATCGCGACCTTGGGCTTCGCCAGGTTCAGGAACGGCGCGGCCGGGTTGTCGGCCAGGTCGAACGTCAGGTGGCGGTGCAGGCCCGGGTCGCCCGCCGCACCGGCCGCCGCGTGCTCGGCATCGGCGCAGGCCGGGTTGTCGCGCAGGCGGGCGATCTGCCAGCTCACCGAATCCCAGGCCTGCTGCAGGTCGCGCAGCGGCACGCCATGCTGCAGCTTGGCGTCACGCCAGATCTCGACCACGCCGCGGGTGTTGGTGCTGCCGATGACATGGCTGTGGCGCGACAGGCCGTGCGCGCGCAGCACGCCCATCACCGCGTCGCGTTCTGCGCGCGGCACCTGGATGACGGCGCCCAGCTCCTCGTTGAACAGGGCCTTCAGCGTCAGCTCGCTGCGGCGGGCACCGATCTGCGCGGCCCAGTTCTTGGAGTCGCCCATTTCGGCGCGGCTGTCGCTGATGCCGTCGCCCTCGGTGACCAGCAGGTCGACGTTCAGGCTCAGGCCCAGCTGGCCGGCGAAGGCCATCTCGCAGGCCGCTGCCCACAGGCCACCGTCGCTGCGGTCGTGGTAGGCCAGCAGCTTGCCTTCGGTGCGCAGCTGGTTGATCGCGGCGACCAGGGCCTTCAGCTGCGCCGGGTCGTCCAGATCCGGCACCACATCCCCGAACTGGCCCAGCACCTGGGCCAACATGCTGCCGCCCATGCGGTTCCTGCCCTGGCCCAGGTCGATGAGGATCAGTGTGGTGTCGCCAGGCTGCAGCTGCGGCGTCAGCGTGCCGCGCACATCGTCCAGCGTGGCGAAGGCGGTGACGATCAGGCTGACGGGTGCGGTCACCTGCTTGTCGACCGCGCCGTCCTTCCACTTGGTGCGCATCGACAGGCTGTCCTTGCCCACCGGGATGCCCACGCCCAGCGCCGGGCAGAGTTCCATGCCCACGGCCTTGACCGTGTCGTACAGCGCCGCGTCCTCGCCCGGCTCGCCGCAGGCGGCCATCCAGTTGGCGCTGAGCTTGATGCGGGTGAGCGTGATCGGCGCGGCCAGCAGGTTGGTGATGGCCTCGGCCACCGCCATGCGGCCCGAAGCGGGCGCGTCCAGCGCGGCCAGCGGCGTGCGCTCGCCCATGGCCATCACCTCGCCACGGAAGCCGGCGTAGTCGGCCAGGGTGACCGCGCAGTCGGCCACCGGCACCTGCCAGGGCCCGACCATCGGGTCGCGGTGGCTCAGGCCACCCACGGTGCGGTCGCCGATCGTGATCAGGAAGCGCTTGCTGGCCACCGTCGGGTGGCGCAGCACGCGCAGCAGCACATCGTCCAGCTTGACGTCGCCCAGGTCCAGCGGCTGGCCGGTGCGGGCCACACGCTGCACGTCGCGGTGCACCTTGGGCGGCTTGCCCAGCAGCACCTGCATCGGCATGTCGATCACGCGCTCGCCGCCCGGACCGTCTTCCAGAATCAGGTCGGGCGCGTCGGTGGCCGTGCCGACGACGGCATACGGGCAGCGCTCACGCTGGCACATGGCGTCGAACAGCGGCAGCAGGTCGGGGTCGACTGCCAGCGTGTAGCGCTCCTGGCTCTCGTTGCACCAGATCTCTTTCGGCGCGAGGCCGGTCTCTTCCAGCGGCACACGGCGCAGGTCGAAGGTCGCGCCCTTGCCCGCACCGTCCACCAGTTCGGGGAAGGCATTGCTGATGCCGCCGGCACCGACGTCGTGGATCGCGACGATGGGGTTGGTCTCGCCCAGCGCCCAGCAGTGGTTGATGACCTCCTGCGCCCGGCGCTGGATCTCGGGGTTGCCGCGCTGCACGCTGTCGAAGTCCAGCGCCGCGGTGTTGGTGCCGGCGGCCATGCTGCTGGCCGCGCCGCCGCCCATGCCGATGCGCATGCCCGGCCCGCCCAGCTGCACCAGCAGGGTGCCGGCCCCGAACGGGCGCTTGTGGGTCTGGCCGGCGCTGATCGTGCCCAGGCCGCCGGCGATCATGATCGGCTTGTGGTAGCCGCGCTGAACGCCCGCCACCGGCTGCTCGAAGACGCGGAAATAGCCGCCCAGGTTGGGCCGGCCGAACTCGTTGTTGAAGGCCGAGCCGCCCAGCGGGCCGTCGACCATGATCTGCAGCGCGCTGGCGATGTGCTCGGGCTTGCCGATGGGGTTGGCCTCCCAGGCTTCCGGCTGGCCGGGCAGGTGCAGGTGGCCGACCGAGAAGCCGGTCAGCCCCGCCTTGGGCTTGGCGCCGCGACCGGTCGCGCCCTCGTCCCGGATCTCGCCGCCGGCGCCAGTAGCCGCGCCGGGAAACGGGCTGATCGCGGTGGGGTGGTTGTGCGTCTCCACCTTCATCAGCACATGGGCCACCTCATCGCGTGCGGCGTAGACCGGCGCGTTGGTGTAGCCCTGCGGCAGCCAGCGCTGCACCGGGCCGCCCTCCATCACCGCCGCGTTGTCGCTGTAGGCCACCACGCTGTGCTGGCCCGACAGCTTCTCGGTGTTGCGGATCATGCCGAACATGCTCAGCGGCTGGCGCACACCGTCGATGGTGAAGTCGGCGTTGAAGATCTTGTGCCGGCAGTGCTCGCTGTTGGCCTGGGCGAACATCATCAGCTCGACGTCGCTGGGGTTGCGGCCCAGCTTCGTGAAGGCATCGATCAGGTAGTCGATCTCGTCGGCGCTGAGCGCCAGGCCGAACTCGGTGTTGGCGGCGACCAACGCCCCGCGCCCCGCACCCAGCACGTCGACATGGGCCAGTGGCTCGGCGGCACGGGCATCGAACAGATGGCGGGCCGCCTCGCGCTCGAAGGCCACGCTCTCGGTCATGCGGTCGTGCAGCAGGTCGGCGCAAGCCGCCAACTCGTCGGTGGTCAGCGGCTTGGCACTGCCCAGCAGCGGCTTCTTCAGCTGCAGGCGGTACTCGGTGACACGCTCCACCCGGTGCATCACCAGGCCGCAGTTGCGGGCGATGTCGGTGGCCTTGCTGGCCCAGGGCGACAGCGTGCCCAGGCGCGGCATCACCAGCACCAGCATGCCGTCGCCACCCGCGGCAGCCGCATCGCCATAGCGCAGCAGGCCGGCCAGCTTGTCCATGTCCAGCGCCTGGCCCGCCTCGGGCAGCACCCAGTGCACATTGCGGGCGCTGACGCCGGAGATGCGATCGGCCACCGCCTGCAGGCGCGGCAGCAGGGCCTGGGCACGGAAGGCGGACAAGGCGTTGCCGCCCTCGAAACACAGGGGCTGGGCGGTGTGCAGGGAGGCTTGCGGCATGGCGGGCGGTGGTTGGGCGGGCAGCCGCCCGGCAGGTGCCGCCGGCCGGTCAGGCAGCGCACAGCGCCGAGACCCGGCGGCCGGCGGGCCCGTGCCCGTGGAAACCCGGCATTCTAGGTGGCGGTGGGATAATTGCCGGATGGCCATCACCCTCAAGACCGCCCCCGCCGAGATCGCCGGCATGCGCACCGCCTGCCGCCTCGCGTCCGAAGTGCTGGACATGCTGACGCCGCATGTGGTGCCCGGTGTCACCACCGAGGCGCTCGACAAGCTGGCGCATGACCACATCGTCCAGATCCAGGGCGGCATCCCGGCGCCGCTGAACTACGCGCCGCCGGGCTACATCCCCTACCCGAAGTCGATCTGCACCTCGGTGAACCATCAGGTCTGCCACGGCATCCCGAACGACAAGCCGCTGAAGAACGGCGACATCGTCAACATCGACGTCACCGTGATCAAGGACGGCTGGCACGGCGACACCAGCCGCATGTTCGTCGTCGGCGAGGGCAGCATCGCCGCCAGGCGTCTGTGTGCGCTGACCTACGACGCGATGTGGAAGGGCATCGCCAAGGTCAAGCCCGGCGCCCGCCTGGGCGACATCGGCCACGCGATCCAGGTGTTCGCCGAGCACAACGGCTTTTCCATCGTGCGCGAGTTCTGCGGCCATGGCATCGGCGCCAAGTTCCATGAAGAACCGCAAGTGCTGCACTACGGCCGCCCTGGCACATTGGAGGAATTGGTGCCGGGCATGATCTTCACCATCGAGCCGATGATCAACGCCGGCCGGCGCGAGATCCGCGAACTGGGCGACGGCTGGACCATCGTCACCAAGGACCGCTCGCTGTCGGCGCAATGGGAGCACACGGTGCTGGTCACCGACACCGGCTACGAGGTGCTGACGCTGTCGGCAGGCTCGCCGCCGCCGCCGGCCTTCATCACCCCGGCCACCGCCACGGCGGCCTGAGTCCGGCGCCCCGGCGTGAACGCCCGCGAGCCTGTGGTCCCGGCACCCGACCTGCCGGCCCTGCGTGCGCAGTTCCGCGACGGGAAGCGCGCACTGATCGACGGCTTCATGCAGGGCCGGGCCACGGCGCCGGCCGCGGCGCGGCTGATCCGCGCCCTCACCCGCCATGTCGACGCCTGCCTGTGCGCGCTGTGGCAGCAGTGCGCCCTGCCCGCCGGCGCCGCCCTGGTGGCCGTGGGCGGCTACGGCCGTGGCGAGCTGCTGCCGCACAGCGACATCGACGTGCTGCTGCTGTTGCCTGACGACGCCTCGGTGTTGGCCGGCAGCCCGGCGAAGGCGGCGATCGAGGCTTTCGTGACCGCCTGCTGGGACATCGGGCTGGAAATCGGTTCGTCGGTGCGCAGCGTGGCCGAATGCGTGCTGGAAGCGCGCGGCGACCAGACGGTGCAGACCTCGCTGCTCGAATCGCGCCTGGTCTGCGGCGCCAGGCGGCTGCACACCCAGTTCCAGCGCGAGATCGCCGCGGTGATGGACGCGCGCGCCTTCCTGCGCGCCAAGACGCTGGAAATGCACCAGCGCCACACCAAGTACGAGAACACGCCCTACGCGTTGGAGCCCAACTGCAAGGAGAGCCCCGGCGGCCTGCGCGACCTGCAGGTGGTGATGTGGGTGGCGCGCGCCGCCGGCCTGGGCCGCAGCTGGGCCGAACTGGCGGCCAACGGCCTGATCACGCCCTTCGAGGTCAAGCAGCTGCAGCGCAACCAGGGCCTGCTGACGCTGATCCGCGCCCGCCTGCACGCGGTGGCCGGCCGGCGCGAGGACCGGCTGGTGTTCGACCTGCAGACCGCCGTGGCCGAGAGCTTCGGCTACACCAGCAGCAAGGCGCAGCGCTCGTCCGAAGTGCTGATGCACCGCTACTACTGGGCGGCCAAGGCGGTGACCCAGCTCAAC
>Ga0116181_1002286_pt1 | contig 15670 bp, 17 predicted proteins | sample AD_UKC075_MetaG_FD_89752 | JGI IMG/M metagenome (GOLD analysis project Ga0116181, IMG submission 89752) | Active sludge microbial communities of municipal wastewater-treating anaerobic digesters from USA - AD_UKC075_MetaG | ecosystem: Engineered > Bioreactor > Anaerobic > Digestate | place: USA...
CTTCGACGACCGTCAGCTCGACGGTGACGTCGTCAGCACGTTCGACACCGTCAGCGTGCGGGTCGATCGGATGAGCGCACCCTACCTCGCGGGCGCTTCGATCGACTTCGCCGACTCGATCGACAAGCAGGGCTTCACCATCGACAACCCCAACGCGCAGAACTCCTGCGCCTGTGGAGACTCGTTCCACTGAGCCGCTGAACCACCGACAGAGGCCCGCGACACCCGTCGCGGGTCTTTGTCTTGTCCGAAGCCTGGACTCGCCCCGTGGCGCAACGTTTCGACGCTGCCCAACCGGTGTAGTCCTGCGTTAGGGTGAGCACGACGTGTCGACGCCCACTCAGGGGTGTCAGTTCGGGAAGGGCAGAAGGTGCGACGAAGCGTGACCGTACGGGCCGGGTTCGGCCTGCTGGCCGGCGTGCTCCTGCTCGGCGGCTGCAGCCAGGCGACCGCGGAGCAGTTCGGCCGCTGGGGAATGCCGGAGGCCGCCAGCGACCGGGCGACCACGATCGGCGCGCTGTGGAGCGGCGCCTGGATCGCCAGCATGGTTGTCGGCGTCCTGGTCTGGGGGCTGATCTTCTATGCGATCATCCGCTTCCGTCGGCGCTCGCCCAACGACGCTCCTCGGCAGAGCACCTACAACCTGCCCATGGAGATCATGTACACGATCATCCCGGTGCTGATCATCGGTGTGCTGTTCGTGTTCACCTACAACGCCCAGAACCGCGTCCTGGCCAAGGTCGACAAGCCTGACCTGCAGGTCAACGTGATCGGCCAGAAGTGGTCGTGGACGTTCAACTACATGGAGGCGAACAACCCGGCCGTCGGTGCGGTCGTGCATGAGGCCGGCACGATCGAGAAGATCCCCGAACTCGTGCTGCCCGTCAACAAGACCGTACGGTTCCAGCTCGACTCCGCTGACGTCATTCACTCCTTCTGGGTGCCGGACTTCTATTTCAAGCTCGACGTCATCCCCGGCCACACCAACTCCTTCGACGTCACCCCGACCAAGATCGGCCAGTTCCACGGCAAGTGCGCCGAGCTGTGCGGCACCTACCACGCGGCCATGCTCTTCACCGTACGGGTCGTCGACCAGAAGACCTACGAGGACTACGTCAACAGCCTCAAGGCCAAGGGGCAGACCGGCGAGATCAAGATCCCGGTGTCCGTGACCGCCCTCCCTGTCCCACCGAAGAAGTGAGGTACGAGCGATGACCGCCGTCGCCGATCGGTCGACCACCGACACCCGCCCCACACCGCGGGCGAAGACCTTCGGGCAGAAGTTCTACGACGTCATCACGACGACCGACCACAAGGTGATCGGCAACCTGTACTTCGTCACGTCGTTCATCTTCTTCGGAATCGGCGGCCTGATGGCGCTGATCATCCGCGCCGAGCTGTCCTTCCCCGGCCGCGACTTCGTGCAGCTGGAGACGTTCAACCAGCTGTTCACGATGCACGGCACGATCATGCTGCTGCTGTTCGCGACCCCGCTGTTCGCCGGCTTCGCCAACGCGATCATGCCGCTCCAGATCGGCGCACCCGACGTCGCGTTCCCGCGGCTCAACATGCTGTCCTACTGGCTCTACCTCTTCGGCGGCATCATCACCTGCTCCGGCTTCCTCACCCCGCAGGGTGCGGCAAGCTTCGGCTGGTTCGCCTACACGCCGCTGTCGAACAGCATCAACTCACCCGGCGTCGGTGGCGACCTGTGGCTGATGGGTCTCTACCTGACCGGCCTCGCCTCGATCCTCGGCGCAGTGAACTTCATCACCACCATCGTCACCATGCGCGCCCCGGGCATGACCATGTTCCGCATGCCGGTGTTCACCTGGAACATCCTCGTCACCTCGCTGCTGGTACTGATCGTCTTCCCGATCCTCGCCGCGGCCCTGCTGGTGCTCGAGTCTGACCGGCGCCTCGGCTCCCACGTCTTCGACGCGGCCAATGGTGGACCTGTCCTGTGGCAGCACCTGTTCTGGTTCTTCGGCCACCCCGAGGTCTACATCATCGCGCTGCCGTTCTTCGGCATCATCACCGAGGTGCTGCCGGTCTTCAGCCGCAAGCCGATCTTCGGCTACGTCGGCCTGATCGGCGCCACGCTCGCCATCGGCGGCCTCTCGGTCGCCGTGTGGGCTCACCACATGTACGTCACCGGCGTCGTGTCGCTGCCGTTCTTCGCCTTCATGACGTTCATGATCGCCGTCCCCACCGGAGTGAAGTTCTTCAACTGGATCGGCACCATGTGGGGCGGGTCGATCTCGTTCGACACACCCATGCTCTGGGCGCTGGGCTTCCTCACCACGTTCCTCTTCGGCGGCCTGACCGGCGTGATCCTGGCTTCGCCGCCGCTCGACTTCCACGTCTCCGACACCTACTTCGTGGTCGCCCACTTCCACTACGTGCTCTTCGGGACCGTCGTGTTCGCGATGTTCTCCGGCTACTACTTCTGGTGGCCGAAGTTCACTGGCCGCATGCTCGACGAGCGCTGGGGCAAGGTGCACTTCTGGACGCTGTTCATTGGCTTCCACACCACCTTCCTGGTGCAGCACTGGCTCGGCATCGAGGGCATGCAGCGCCGCATCGCGGTCTACCTCGACACCGAAGGCTTCACCCTGCTCAACCAGGTGTCCACCTTCGGTGCGTTCCTGCTGGGCGTCTCGATGCTGCCGTTCCTGTGGAACGTCTGGATCTCGCGCAAGCACCCCAAGGTCGAGGTCGATGACCCGTGGGGCTGGGGCAGGTCACTGGAGTGGGCCACCTCGTGCCCGCCGCCGCGGCACAACTTCTCGTCGCTGCCGCGTGTACGGTCGCTGTCGCCCGCCTTCGACCTTCACCATCCCGAGCTCGGCGCCGAGGCCATGCTCACGCACGGTGAGAACCCCGCCATCGGTCAGAAGAATGAGGATGCCCAGTGAGAACCGAATGGAAGACCGTCCTGCCACTGGTGATCTTCTTCGTGCTCACCGTGCCCGGCTACGGCATCCTGACCAGCTGGAACGAGCCGATCGGCGTCGTCGCCCTGCTGCTCACCGCCGGCACGCTTGGCATGATGACCCTGTACTTCTGGATCCAGTCCCGCACCATCGGGCCACGTCCGGAGGACCGCCCCGATGCCGAAGTGGCCGACGGCGCCGGCGAGATGGGCTTCTTCCCGGCCAAGAGCATCTGGCCCCTGTGGCTCGGCCTCACCCTGTCGATCATCGCCCTCGGTCCGGTGTTCGGCTGGTGGCTGACCATCCTGGGCCTGGGCATGGGCATCTGGTCGCTGTCAGGCTGGGTGTACGAGTTCTACAAGGGTGATTACTCCCACTGACGGCTGCTACCAGCTTGCGTGGAGGGGACGTCCCTCGTCGTAGCCAGCTGGGCTCTGCACACCCACCACTGCCTGTTCCGAGAACTCCTTGAGGCTCTTGGCGCCCGCGTAGGTGCAGGCTGACCTGACGCCTGAGGTGATCCAGTCCAGCAGGTCCTCGACGCCTGGACGGTCGGGGTCGAGGTACATCCTCGAGCTCGAGATGCCTTCCTCGAACAGGCCCTTGCGTGCCCGGTCGAACGAGGAGTCCTCGCGGGTACGGCTCCGTACGGCCCTGGCTGACGCCATCCCGAACGACTCCTTGTAGAAGCGGCCCTGGTGGTCCGAGAGCAGGGGACCGGTCGACTCGTGGGTGCCGGCGAACCAGGACCCGATCATCACGCTGCCAGCTCCGGCAGCGAGCGCCAGGGCGACGTCGCGCGGATACCGTACGCCGCCGTCGGCCCACACTCCGGCGCCGACCGCCTGGGCAGCCTCCGCGCACTCCAGCACCGCGCTGAACTGGGGACGACCGACACCGGTCTGCATCCGGGTCGTACACATCGCGCCCGGTCCGACACCGACCTTGAGCACGTCGGCGCCGGCCTCGACCAGGTCGTCAGCCCCGCGAGCAGTGACGATGTTGCCGGCCACGATCGACACCCGGCGCCCGGCCTGGTCGGCGTAGGCGTCGCGCGCCTCCCTGACCGCCCGCAGAGCGGCCAGCATGCGCTCCTGGTGGCCGTGGGCAGTGTCGACCACCAGCACGTCGGCCCCCGCACCCAGCAGGGCAGCAGCGCGACCTGACACGTCGCCGTTGATCCCCACCGCCGTGCCGACCCGAAGCTTGCCGTCGGCGTCGACAGCAGGGTCGTACAACGCCGACCGCAGCGCGCCGCGGCTGGTCATCAGGCCGACCAGGAGCCCTTCACCGTCGACCACCAGCGCCACCTTCTGATGGCGGGCGCTGAGCACGTCCCACACTTCCTGCGGCGACGTCTGGTCAGGGGAGACCAGGGTGAGGTCGGTGGTCATCACCTCACGCACCTGGGCGAACCGGTCCACGGCCGACGCCTCGGCTGGCGAGACGATGCCCAAGGGACGTCCCTCATCCACGACGACAGCCACCCCATGCGACCGCTTCGGGATCAGCGCCACCGCCTCACCGACCGTCATCGTCGGGGTCACCCGCAGCGGCGTCTCGAACACAGGGTGGGCAGCCTTCACCTTGGCGATCTGCTCGGCGACCACGTCGGTCGGGATGTCCTGCGGCAGGATCGCCATTCCGCCACGTCGGGCAACCGTCTCCGCCATCCGGCGACCGGAGATCGCGGTCATGTTGGCCACCACGATCGGCAGGGGAGTGGCGATGCCGTCGGTCGAGGTCAGGTCGACCTCCATCCGAGACGCCACGCTCGAGCGGTTCGGCGCCATGAAGACGTCGTTGTAGGTCAGGTCGTGACCGGGCTTGCCGTTCAGGAATCGCACGGCCGACAGCCTAACCTGCCGTCCAGCCGAGCTCCTTCCAGACCGACTGCGGCAGCAGCTGGTCCACCCGCTCGAGGACGTAGGTTGGCCGGTCGGCAGGCGCGAGAGCGAGGGCGTCGGCCGCTGTCGCCTCGCCGGTCAGCACCAGCGCCGACGACATGCCGCCGTCGATGGCCATCTGGATGTCGGTCTGCAGCCGGTCACCGACCATCACGCAGTCGGCCGGGTCGACGTCGAAGCCAGCCAAGGCCTGGGTCAGCATGAGTGGGTCGGGCTTGCCGAAGCTGGCCACCTTGCGGGTGTTCGTACAAGCCTCGATGGCAGCAGTGATCGCGGCGCAGTCCGGCTCGCCGCGCCCGCCCGGAAAGGGACAGAACCGGTCAGGGTTGGTCTCCACCAGGATCGCCCGCTTGTAGAACCAGATCGCGTCGAAGGCGATCTGCAGCTTGCGGTAGTCGAAACCACGGTCGTACGACGCGATCACGACGTCGATCCGCTTGGGGTCGTCGCTGATCTCGAACCCAGCGGCGCGCAGCGCCCGGACGAGGGGCTCCTCGGCGATCGGGAACAGCACGGCGTCAGGATGGTGCTCCAGCAGCCACTGCGTGGTTGTGACGACCGTGTTGGCGATGTCAGCGAGCGGGGTCGGCAGGCCGAGGCCCTCCAGCTTGCGCTGGTACTGCTGCGGATCCTTGGTCGGGTTGTTCGACAGGAACCGAACAGGCAGGCCACGACGCCTCAGCTCACCGACCAACCGCGCAGCACCAGGCAGCAGGTCGTCGCCGAGATAGATGGTGCCATCCAGGTCGAACACGTACGCGGCATGCAGCCGCTCGGGCCGACGGACGACCTCACCGGTCATGGTCAGTGGGTCAGCGCCTTCTTGTCGCCAGCCTCGATCGCCTTCTGGTCACCGTGATCGCCGTGGCTGTGCGCCTCCTCGATCTCGGCAGCGGTCGGCTTCGGCTGGTCAGCCTTGACGAACCAGTTGCGGATCTTCGAACGGCGGCGCGTCACCTTGGGCCGGATGGCCACGCCTGCGGCGTCGTGCGTAGCGCTGGGCTCCAGCGCCGGGTAGGCCGGGTGCTGGGTGAGCGTGTAGGCCTCGTCCTCGCTGATCGGCACGTGGTCCTCGTAGTAGCGACCATCGCCCGTACGCACGATGACACCTGTCTCGCTGCCGTGCAGCACCCGGTTGCGGTCGGCGCGCTGCAGCGAGGCGCAGATCCGACGGGTGACCAGGAACGCGATCACGGGACCGATGAAGACGGCGCCGCGCAGGAAGTAGGTGACGTTGTTGAGACTCAGGTCGAACGTGGTGGCGATGATGTCGTTGCCGCCACCCAGCCAGAACAGCCCGTACATCGTCATGCCGGCGACGCCGAGGGCGGTGCGGGTGGGCGCGTTGCGGGGCCGGTCGAGCAGGTGGTGCTCGTCACGGTCGCCGGTGATCCAGGCCTCGATGAACGGCCATGCGCCGAGGGCGGTGAGCAGCAGGCCCATCAGGCCCACACCGGGCAGGAACACGTTCCATGACCAGGTAGTGCCGGCGATGTGCGACTCCCAGTTCGGGATGATGCGGATCGCGCCCTCGACCCAACCCATGTACCAGTCGGGCTGCGAGCCGGCGGTGACCTCGGCGGGGTTGTACGGGCCGTACATCCAGACCGGATTGATCTGCATGAAGGTGCCCATCAGCACCGTCACACCGAAGACGATGAAGAAGAAGCCGCCAGCCTTGGCCATGTAGACCGGGAACAGCGGGTAGCCGACGACGTTCTTCTCCGTACGGCCGGGGCCAGGGAACTGGGTGTGCTTGTGGAACACCAGCATCGTCAGGTGGCCGCCGATCAGGGCGAGCAACAGTCCGGGCACGAGCAGGATGTGCAGCATGTAGAGCCGCGAGATCACCATGGAGCCCGGGAACTCGCCGCCGAACACGAAGAACTCAGCCCAGGTACCGATGATCGGGATCGACCTGATCAGGCCGTCGACGAAGCGCAGGCCCGTACCCGAGAGCAGGTCGTCAGGCAGCGAGTAGCCGGAGAAGCCAGCGATCAGCGAGATCGACAGCAGGCCGACGCCGATCAGCCAGTTGAGCTCACGCGGCTTGCGGAACGCACCGGTGAAGAACACGCGCAGCATGTGGGCGGTGGCCGCGCCGACGAACAGCATGGCTGCCCAGTGGTGGATCTGCCGCACGAGCAGGCCACCGCGGACGTCGAACGACAGCGCCAGGGTCGACGCGTATGCCTCCGACATCGGCACGCCACGCAGCAACTGGTAGGAGCCCATGTACTCGATCTCGGCCATCGATGGCTTGAACCAGATGGTCAGGAAAATGCCGGTCAGTAGCAGGATGATGAACGAGTACAGCGCGATCTCACCCAGCAGGAACGACCAGTGGTCAGGGAAGATCTTGCGCAGACCGAACTTGGTCAGGCCGCCGAGGCCGACACGCTCGTCAAGCCAGCCAGCGACGCCGCCAGCCTTCGCCAACGGAGGCTTGGCCGCGGGAGTCGTGGTCTCGAGTACGGGTGACTCTGTGGTCACGGTGGTGGGCTTCGCCATCACTCATCCCCGTCCTGGTAGTCCTTGCTGGAGTCGCGCTCGAAGTACGACGGGCCAACGGGAACGTCGAAGTCGCGCTGCGCCACGAGGAAGCCCTGAGCGTCGACCTTGATCGGCAGCTGGGGCAGCGACAGGGCCGCGGGGCCGAAGACGACAACCCCGGAGTTGCCCAGGTCGAAGGTCGACTGGTGGCACGGGCAGAGCAGGTGGTGGGTCTGCTGCTCCCACAGCGAGATCGGGCAGCCGACGTGGGTGCAGATCTTCGAGTAGCAGAGGATCCCGCCGACGTGCCAGTCCGTACGCGACTTCGGCACCTTGATCCGGTTGGGATCCATCTTCACGATGATGATCGACGCCTTGGCCTTCTCCCGCTGGAACTGGATCGGGTCGTCGTGGGCCATCTCCTTGAGCACCTCGGGCTGCGCGTTGATCAGCTGCCCGATCTCCATCTCGGCGGCCTTGATCCGGTTGTACGTGACATCGGTGACCAGGTGGACGCCCTCGGCCCAGACCGTCCTCTCGATCGTGGCGCGACGCATGCCCGGACCGGGCCAGGGGCCCATGTCGGCGAACATCACCAAGGCCGGTACGGCGAGAATGCCGAGCGCGCCAGCAAGCGACGTGCCGATCATCTTGCGGCGACCGATGCCCGAGTCCTCGACGCCCGCGCTGAACTGGGCGACGGCCTCCTTGCGGGTGTCGTCCGACGACGCGATGTCGTGACGCTCCTCGACCTGCTCGTGGTCGTTCATCAACAGACGAGCCCACTGCACAGCACCGACGCCGACGAGCAGGATCGCCATGCCGGCAGCCAGGCCCATCAGGGTGTGCTGCGCGGGGGCGTGTAGACCAGCGAAGTCGACGGTGGCGGAGCGGTCGATCGCGAAGTAGAAGACGACGAACGCGATGCACAGCAGCGGCACCATGCCGAACATGAACGTGATCTGGCGAGTCACCCGGTTGGCGGCCGCCTCATCGACGTCGGTCCAGCGTTCGACGTGGTGCTCGACACCAGGATCCGCGACAGGGTGGATGCGTTCCACCTCGCGGGGCTCGGACGTGGTCATCGTGCGCGGGCTCCCCTCGAAGCAATCCACAAGGCGAAGCCGGAGAGGCCGCCGATTCCCAGCACCCAGGTCCAGAAACCCTCGCTCACGGGGCCGAGGCCACCGAGGGTGAAGCCGCCATTCGGTACCTCATGCAGTTCGGAGAGGTAGGCGATGATCTGGCGCACCTCGGTGTCGCTGAGTGCGCCCTTGCTGAACACGGGCATCTGCTGCGGCCCCGTGCGGAGCGCTTCGTAGATGTCCTTGCCGCTGACGCCGACGAGGCTGGGGGCGTACTTGCCGTTGGGCAGTGCACCGCCGTGGCCAGCGAAGTTGTGGCAGGCGGAGCAGTTCGTGCGGAAGAGCTCGCCACCCTGGGCGATCTCCTCCTCGGAGAGGCCGGTCGGGTCGTACTGCTCAGGCTTGGGGATCTCGGGGCCCGGGCCGAGCGACTGCACGTAGGCAGCCATCGCCCTGATCTCCTCAGCGGAGTACGTGTTCGTCCGGCGGGGCGCCTGGGCGCCCGGGATGGCCATCGGCATGCGGCCGGTGGAGACCTGGAAGTCGACTGCTGCGGCGCCCACCCCAACCAGAGAGGGGCCTTGGCTGGTGCCTTCGCCGTTAAGTCCGTGGCACGACGAGCAGTTCGTGGTGAACATGGCTTTGCCTGATGCGATCTCGGCAGGGACACCACCATCGGCCTGGACGCTCGTGGGGGCGACGGCGGCATAGGCCGCGCCGAGGACGAACATCCAGGCACCGATCAGCACCAGCCGTGCTGGGCGTCGACGCTTTCTAGCTGGGGTAGCCATGTGTGCAGGACCTCAGATCACTTGAGCAGGTAGATGACGGCGAACAGGATGATCCAGATGATGTCGACGAAGTGCCAGTAGTACGACACGACGACAGAGTTCACCATCTGCTCTCGAGTGAACGTACGAGCCAGGTAGGTGCGACCGATCAGGAACAGGAACGCGATCAGACCGCCGGTCACGTGCAGGCCATGGAAGCCCGTGGCCAGGAAGAACAGGGAGCCATAGACGTCGGACGAGATGGTCAGGCCGTGGTGGAACAGCTCGAAGTACTCGTACACCTGGCCGCCGATGAAGATCGACCCCATCACGAAGGTCAGCGTGTACCACTCGCGCATGCCCCAGCTGAACACGTTGAGGAGGCTGCCCGTACGAGCGACCTGGCCATGCTCGGCGCGGTGCACACCCATCTGGCAGGTGACCGAGCTCAGCACCAGGATGATGGTGTTGATCGTCGCGAAGACCCAGTTCAGCTTGGCCGTCTGGGCCTGCCACAGGGTGGTGCCGTCAGCGGCGGGCAGCCCGTTGGTGACGTTGCGGATCGTGAAGTACGCGGCGAACAGCGCGGCGAAGAACATCAGCTCGCTTGCGAGCCAGACGACCGTCCCGACGCTCACCGGGTCAGGACGACCCTTGATCCCGTACATGCGCGGGCGCGCGATCGGATGGAGCGCGCCCGTTGGCAGCGCTACCGACGACGACTTGGATGTGGCCACGGCACATTATGAACATAGAAAGCCCTGGTGCGGCCACCTCGCGCCTGAAGTGTCCCGCGTTTCAGACGATCCAGGCAGTGGGGTTCAGGTCGTGCCGTGCGGACCAACAGGTGTACGGGCCTCAGCCCCAAGCGGTGGTCGGGCGCTACGATGCCCACAACTGCCGCGAGAAGAGGGATTTCACCATGAGCGACCAGGTCACCGTGCTGGTGTACTCCGACGACCGCACCGTCCGTGAGCAGGTACGGCTCGCCCTCGGTACTCGGATCGCCGCCGACATCCCGCCGCTGACGATCGTCGAGTGCGCAACCCAGCCCGCAGTGCTGAAGGCCCTCGATGCCGGTGGTATCCAGCTGGCCATCTTCGACGGCGAGGCTGTTCCGTCGGGTGGCATTGGGCTGTGCCATCAGGTCAAGGACGAGATCCGCGACTGCCCACCCGTGCTGCTGCTCGCTGCGCGTGCGGCCGACTCGTGGCTGGCGACCTGGTCGCGCGCGGACGCGGTCAGCGGCTACCCGATCGACCCGGTTCGGCTGCCAGCGACTGTGGCTGCCGTCCTGCGACGCACCCTGACGCCCATCGCATGAGGTGGGGCGACGTCCTGACCGACCTGGTCAAGGGCACCGAGCTCACCTCCGACCAGGTCGCTTGGGCGATGGGGCAGATCCTCGCCGGAGACGCGACCCCGGTTCAGATCGCTGGCTTCGCCGTTGCTCTGCGCGCCAAGGGTGAGACCGTCGGCGAGCTGACGGGTCTGGCTGACGGAATGCTCGCCAAGGCGACACCGATCACCCTCGACGGCGAAGCTGTCGACGTGGTCGGTACGGGTGGCGACCGGGCCAACACCGTGAACGTCTCGACGATGGCGGCCATCGTGGCGGCGGCATGCGGCGCGAAGGTGGCCAAGCACGGCAACCGGGCTGCCTCGTCGGCGTGTGGCACAGCCGACGTGCTCCAAGCGTTGGGGGTGGCGCTGGACGTGCCCCCCGACCGCCAGCCAGAGGTGCTCGCCGAGGCTGGGATCGTCTTTCTGTTCGCGCCGCTCTACCACCCGTCGCTGCGGCACGCGTCCAGCGCTCGTGGGGAGCTCGGCATCCAGACCAGCTTCAACCTGCTCGGTCCGTTGGCCAACCCCGCCCGCCCGCTGGCGCAGGCCGTCGGGGTGGCCGATCCGCGGGCGGCTGGGCTCGTGGCCGGGGTGCTGGCTGGGCGCGGGTGCCGCGGCCTGGTCTTCCACGGCTCTGACGGGCTCGACGAGCTGACCACCACCACTACCTCACGGGTGTGGATCTTCCGTGACGGGCAGGTCAAGCAGGACCTGCTCGACCCCGCGACGCTCGGGCTCGTCCCGGCCACGCGCGACGACCTCGTCGGCGGCGACCCGGCTCACAACGCCGCCGTGGTGACGAGCGTGCTCGGCGGCGAGCTCGGCCCGGTGCACGACATCGTTGCCCTGAACGCGGCGGCCGCACTGCTGGCCTACGAGGGGCCAGATGTCGCTCTCCCGGTCGGTGAGCAGCTGTCGCTGAGGCTGGCTCGGACGAGGACAGCCCTGACTGACGGCTCGGCGGCCGCCACGCTGGCCACCTGGGTGGCTGCCTCCCAGGCCCGGCGACCCGGCGCTGTCTGAGCTTCAGCGCACCACCGCGTTGGCGAGCACCGCCAGGTAGGGGCCGAACAGCAGGCTTGGCCCGTAGGGGAACGGCGTCCCTCGACCGTGCTGCCAGCTGTGGACCAGACCCCAGCCAGCACCGACCACGCTGCCGAGGAACAGGGCGGCCAGCAACGTGTCCCAGGAGATCCAGGCCGCGATCGCCCCGGTCAGGAGGCCGAGCCGCGCGTCAGACAGTCCGAACCCAGCCCAGAGGTGGGCCGCGAGCAGGAGCACTCCGGTGATCAGCGCGCCTACTGCCGCGCGGACCACTGCGCTCCACGCTGAGGCAGACCAGGCAGTGGAGAGCACAAGAGCGAGCGGGGTCAGCAGCCAGCCCACGTGGAGGATACGGCGGGGGAGCCACGTGGTGGCCGCGTCGATGATGCACCCCACCGACCCCACGAGGGCCACGACCAGGAAGGGAGCCCACTTGTTCGCAGGGAGTGAGGTGACCGTGGCGAGGGCGAGTGCTGCTGCCCACGCCGCTGCACCCCAGGCCAGCGGTGGTGGAGGCAGGTCGGTGTACAGCGGCTTGTGCTCCCCGGTCGCCAGCTCCGGCTCGGGCAGCCTGCGGAGGGTGGGCGGAGTGACCAGTCCGGCCGCTGTTGCGGTGAGCACCACGGCGGCAAGCCCAGCGGTCAGCACCCAGGGCAGTTTCACGGTCGGATCCTAGCTGCGCGTCACGCGGCCATGAGGGTGTCGAGATAGGCCCCCTCACGATCGTTGGGGCACCTCGCATCGCAGGCCGCGCGGGCCAGCAGCGTGGTGTAGGCGTCGGACGTGGTCGCCTTGCCTGAGGTGACAGCCCGCACCTGTTCGGGGGTCAGCCGGAGCTGGTGACCGACCTCGTCGGTGGTGAACCCGTGTCGGTGCAACCGGTCGATCAACCGACGGAGGCGCTGGGCTGAGACCACCCGGCTGCGCAGCGCGGTCAGGTCGTCGACGGTGACGGACATCAGGTTCGTGGCGGCGACCCGATGGATCTTGGTCCGCGGTCTGCCATCGCGTCCCAGCAGCAGCGAGCGCACCAGGGCTGGCGGAACGCTGGCGGCCAGGGCCACCGCTCGCCAGGGCAGTCCCGACGCGGTCATCAGGTGGGTGACATGGCTCCGGAAGGGGGCGGCGGGGAGCCACAGTGGTGCGGAGTGGTGCATGACCTTGTTCCTCTCGAACGTCGCAAGGTGGCGACGCAGTCATAGGAGAAGGCCTTCTCGGAAGGAGGTTTGTGAGGTCCGGCACGGACTTTCTTTCTGCACCTTGGGGCGAGACAGCCACGAGCCCCCGAACAGGTGTCCGGAGGCTCGTGGTCTTGGTCGTGTGCAGCCCGAGGGCCGGCGGTCACTCGGAGACGGTCACCGACTCGATCATGACGGGCTGAGCCGGACGATCGTTGCGGTCGACCTTGGTGGTCGCGATGGCGTCGACGACCTGGCGGCTGGCCGGGTCCTTGACCTCGCCGAAGATGGTGTGGCGACGGTTCAGGTGCGGCGTGCGGCCGACGGTGATGAAGAACTGCGACCCGTTGGTGGCGGGACCGGCGTTTGCCATGGCCAGCAAGTAGGGCCGGTCGAACGACAGCTCGGGGTGGAACTCGTCGGCGAAGGTGTAGCCGGGCCCCCCGCGGCCGTCGCCACGCGGGCAGCCACCCTGGATCATGAAGCCGTCGATGACCCGGTGGAAGGTGAGGCCGTCGTAGTAGTGGCCGGTCTTCTTCTGGCCGGTCTTGGGATCGGTGTACTCCTTGGTGCCGGTCGCGAGGCCGACGAAATTGGCGACGGTCTTGGGTGCCTGGTCATCGAACAGCTCGATGGCGATGTCGCCGTGGTTGGTGTGCAGTGTCGCTGTAGCCACTGAGTGCCTTTCGGTCGGTGTAGTGGTGCCCATTGTGCCGTACACCCTCACGGGGCGGTCAGTCGTACGGTGCTCGCCGGGTGCACCCAAGCCTCGGGTACGTTGGCTTCAGCTCCTGAACACAGGAGCACACCCGATGGTTCGGAGGAATCATGAAGCAGACGTTGCGCGAAGCTGCCGCAGAGACCACTCAGACGGCCGCAGAGCGAGGAGCAGCAGCACTGGAGCTGGCGATCGAGCGCCTGATGCCTCTGCTGGAGCAGGCCGCTGAGCGGCTCGCCCCGTACGCAGAGGACGCCAAGGTTGCCGCTGTCGACGCGAAGAAGCGGACGGCGCGGTTCGCGGCTGACACCGTGGAGCAGTTCCAGCCCCAGATCAACGACGCCCTCGACAAGGTGTCGCCAGCGGTGGAGAAGGCCCAGAAGGCGGTGCAGGACGACCTGCTGCCGAAGCTGGTCGACCTGCTCCACGAGGCGGCCGAGATCCCGGCTCTGCAGCCGGTCGTCCAGGGCGCCCAGGACATCGCCGGTGAGGTGGAGTCCCGTGGTGGGGCCGCTGTGGCCGCGCTCAAGGGCGAGCTTGAGCTGCCGAAGAAGACCAGCGCTGGCAAGCGCGTCGCGCAGGTCGCGGCCGCGGGCGCACTGATCGCCGCCGTGGCCGTGGCTGTGAAGGCGTTCCTGGGGTCGAAGGACTCCGGCTGGGCTGCTCACGAGCCGAGCCCCGCCTACACCTACACGAGCGCCAAGAGTGAGGACGAGACGTTCGCCGAGGCGACGCTCGCTGACGATGGCGCTCCGGTCGCTGAGGTGGTCGCCGAGGAGCCCGCCGCCGATCTCACTGAGACCCTGGAGGAGACCGTCGTCGACGAGATTCCGTCTGATGACCCGGCGACCAGCGCTCCGAGCGAGGGCTATGGAACGGGTTCGTACATGGGTGAGAACCCGCCGGAGGGCTTCACGATCAAGGGCAACGAGCGTTCGATGAAGTACCACACCACGGAGTCGGGCGGTTACGACCGCACGATCGCCGATGTGTGGTTCGAGAACGAGGACGCCGCCAAGGCTGCCGGTTTCGTTCGCGCGCAGCGTTGATGCACCTGTAGCCACGACACACGCAGAGCAGCCGCCGACACTGTCGGCGGCTGTTCTGCGTCTTCGGCTGGGTGCAGTTGCGGGTCAGGTCGCCTGGACGGTGGGCACGGGGACCGGCGCCAGCGGGGGCTGGCTCACCATCAGGGCCACGAGGGCGATGGCGGCAACCAGGAGGACGGCACCGACCAGGACCGCGACGACGAGGTTGCGGGTCGGGTCTGTTGGGTCGGGCGCCTGACCTGGGTGGTGGCCGCTCACTGGCCGCCCAGGGAGAAGGCAGCGTCGAGGTCGTGTCGGGAGTAGGCCCGGAAGGCGATGTGGGTCTCCGTCTCGAGCACCCCTGGCACCTTGTTGAGCCGATCTGCGATCACCTCGGCCACCTCGTCGGTCGACCTGACCCGCACCATCACGATCAAGTCGATGGCTCCGGTCACCGAGTAGACCTCGGTAACCCCGTCGAGGCCGGCGATCTGGTCGGCCACCTCGGGGATGCGAGCCACGTCGGCCTTGACGAACACAATGGCGGTGATCATGACGTCATCGTATGCCCGAGGGTCAGGCCGGGATGTCGAGGCGCTCGAGCCGATGACCGACGTGGATGGGCCATGACCAGGTGCCCTCGATCTCCATCAGTCGCACCCCGGGACTTTCCAACCACGCCGCGATCCGTTCGGTCTCCTCAATGGTCGCGGCTGGCTGGGGAAGTGGTGGTGGCGTGACGGTCTCCGCGGTGGCGACGGCTGCGGCTGCCACGGCCAGGGGTGGCTCGCCAGGGCGGGCCACAGCGGCGCCGACCAGCCGGCCGTGACGGATGACGTGGATCTCCCACCCGCAGTCCACCGCCTTGGCTGCGACGATCTGAGGGCATGCGGCCAGGCTGGAGGTGCGGTGCAGCCGTACGGCAGTGCGCTGGAAGACCTCTAGGCGGGCCCGGACGCTCTCCGCCTCCTCGTAGCGAAGCTCGTCGGCCAGCCGCAGCAGCCTGCGCTCGGCAGCCCCCACCACCGGGCGGGTGTCACCGGCCAGGACCGAGTCGGTCAGGGCGACGACGTCGGCGTACGACTCTGACCCTGGCCCCAGCTCGCAGGGGGCGGTGCAGCGCCCCAGGCCCGCCAACGCGCAGGCGGTTCGAGGGCGGCGCAGGGA
>Ga0116181_1002297_pt1 | contig 15623 bp, 14 predicted proteins | sample AD_UKC075_MetaG_FD_89752 | JGI IMG/M metagenome (GOLD analysis project Ga0116181, IMG submission 89752) | Active sludge microbial communities of municipal wastewater-treating anaerobic digesters from USA - AD_UKC075_MetaG | ecosystem: Engineered > Bioreactor > Anaerobic > Digestate | place: USA...
CAGTGGCGCGGGATCGCGATGCGCACCGACAAACTCGCCCGCAACTACCTAGCCGCCATCGCCCTGGCCGCCACCCTGATCTGGCTACGCAGCACCTAGATCAACACGGCCTAGGGGTGGTCGTCGCCTCGGCGAGCCAGGTGGGCAGCCACGCTCAGACCGAGGGTCGGCCGGCCGTCGTCTCCCCCGGCACAATCACCTCGGCGTCCTCACCCGTTGCCTCGGGCGATGCCTCGACCAACCCCACGCCCGCGACGACCACAGCCTCGACCGCCACGACCACCAAGGCGACCTCGACGACCTCGTCCACCAAGACTCACGCGACGACTGCGCCGACCATCCCGGCAGCCGCCGCGAAAGCACTCATGCAGGTGTCGGACTTCGGGCAGGCCGGTTGGAGCACGACCGCGCTGGAGCGCACAGTCGCCGCCGAGGCCGAGGAATCCGACCGGATCGCCTGCCTGCAGGGCAAGCTCGGCGACCTGGCCAACGCCAGGTGGGCCGTGACCGCCACCTTCCAGGGCCGCTCGATCAGCGCGGTCGAGACGGTGGCCGACTACGGCACGCCCGCGCAGGCCGACGCTGCGGTCCAGGCGGTGCGGGGCTGGGTGCAGGGGTGCACGGCATACCTGTCGACGTCGTCCTTCCGGGTGACGGTGGGCGGGGAGGTACCCACCCCCGAAGGCACCTGGCGGCCGTTGTCCGGCAGCATCGCCGGGGGAGTAGCGCTCACCCAGACGGGCTCCACCATCGCGGTGCTCGAGGTCCGCGATCCCCAGTTGAAGCCAGAGACCATGGCGACCCTGCTCTCCAGCGCGTCGCAACGGCTGGGCTGACTGGCTCGTTCAGAGCCAGCACCGCGTGCGGCAGCTATGGTGCAGCGGGTTGTCCTCGGCCACGATGGGGTACTCATCGGGGTGGAGCCACAGGAGGCCAGCATGAGCGATGACATCGCCGCGGATGTCACCGAAGCCGTCCGCGACGTCGGCGGTCACCCCATCGTCGAGAACGGCGCTCGAGTGGGGTATGCCGTCAACGGCATCGTCCATCTGCTGATCGCGTGGATCGCGATCCAGCTCGCCCTGCAGCCGAGCGCACCCCGCAAGGCCGAGGGCCAGGAGACCGTCGACCAATCCGGCGCCCTCGCCACCCTGGCCTCCAGCGGCCTGGGCAAGGTCACCCTGCTCATTGCTGTGGGCGGGTTCGCCTTGCTCGCGCTGTGGCAGGTCACCGAGGCGGTCATCCGGCGCAAGACGAGCGTCCGGCTGAAGTCCGCGGCCAAGGGGATTGTCTACGCGAGCCTGGCCTGGAGTGCCTTCGCCTTCGTGCGCGGCGCCGGCTCGTCGAGCAGCGAGCAGACCGTCGACGTCACCGCCGAGCTGATGAACCGGCCACTCGGGCAGGCCCTCGTGGCGATCCTCGGGTTCGTCGTGCTCGGCATCGGTGGCTACCACGTCTACAAAGGCGCGAAGTGTCGGTTCCTCCACGACCTGCGCGAGCACCCCGGCCAGTGGGCGGTTTTCGCCGGTCGCTACGGCTACATCGCCAAGGGCGTGGCGCTCGCGCTGGTCGCGGTGGTCTTCCTCGTCGCCGCGTGGCATGGGCGCGCCGACGAGGCGACCGGGCTGGACGGCGGGCTGCGAATCCTGCTCGACCTGCCCTTGGGTCACCTCCCGCTCGTGCTCATCGCCCTCGGCTTCGCCGCGTATGCCGTGTACTCCGCCGCCCGCGCGAAGTACGCCCGCGTGTAGGAGCGTGTCGGAGGTCGAGGGCGAACGGATCAGGCCCGACGGCGCAGGTAGTTCCACGCGAGCAGCGAACAGCACACCCCGTTGATCATCCCGACGACGACGTCGAGCAGGTGGTGCATGCCGCGATAGACCCGGGCATAGCCGACGAGGAAAGGGATGACGACGCACGCCACGGTGACCACCCAGCGCAGCCACGGGGTGCGGATGCGCTGCGCCAGCAAGGCGAAGGTGAGATAGAGCGCGAAGGACGCCCCGGTGTGGCCGCTGGGGTAACTCGACGTGGGCGGCGCAGGGTCGAGGCGCTCGACGTCGGGTCGGGGCCGGTTGACCAGGTTGGCGGCGATGACGAAGACCGTCGCCTGCAGCGAGATCGCCAGCGCGGGGATCACGGCAACCCACCACTGCTTGGTCCGCCACCACAAGATGGCGACGGCGACCACGCAGGTGCCGATGATGATCTCGGTATTGCCGATCGTCGACCACCAGTGGGTGAGCTCGTCCCAGCGGGCACCGACGGCGGCCCGGACGTCGCGGTTGAACTGGTCCTCCCCGGTCAACCCGCCGAGCGGGCCCTTGACCAAGAACCCGCCCGCGACGATGAGACACCACAGACCCAGCGCCGGCAGGACCGCCCGGCGAGCCATGTCACCGAGCGCCGCACCCACGCGCGGCCGGGTCTGGTCGTCCACATACCGGCTGACGAACGCCATCACTGCTCCTTGAGCTTGAACGGACCCCAGTCGCGGTACCCGGCATACGAGGCCAGCGCGAGGCCGACCCCGAAGATGATGCCGGCCGTCACGTCAGAGGGGTAATGGACCCCGAGGAACACTCGATCCAGCGCGGTGACCACCATGACCACTCCGGCCGCCACGACGGCCACGACGCGCTCGCGACGCCCGAGCAACGGCCACACCAGCAACACGAGCGTGGTCCCCGCCGCGGCCGAGTTGGCGGCGTGACCGGAGGGGAAGCTGTAGCCCGGCGCGTGGGTGATGGCGTCCTCGACCACCGGCCGGGCGCGCTGCACGAGGTACTTCACGTCGAGCGCGAGGTTCCAACTGGCCATCATGGTGAGGAACGCCCACAGCGCGCGCACCGGCAACCGATGCCGCCGCCAGACCCAGATGCAGACCAGGGTGCCAGCGATGTAGACCCACTTGGGCTGCAGCATCTCCTCCCACACGAGCAAGGCCTGAGTGAACCCCGGCCGCTCGCGGGTGAAATCGGTGGCCGAGCGAATCGCCGCCTCGTCGAGATGCAGGATCGGCTCCCACCGGGACCGCACCAAGTAGGCCACTCCCGCGACCGGGAGGGCGGTCGCGACGGCATACCCCGCAGCTTTGAGCAGGCGGTGGACGATCTGCCGCCGCCTGCCGCGACCCGCACGCCGGTATGCCGTGCCGCTAACCTCCCGCGCGGCCGGCTGCATCGGGTCAGCCAACCCGCACCACCAACGCGAGCGGCTTGATCCCGCAGACCAGGCGGCGCCGCGGACCGACGGCGTCACCGTCGAGTTCAGCCTCCACCGGGCGGCTGGCGAGGATCTCGACCTTCTCCGACCGGCGGCGCTGCAGCCGGGCGTGGCCGCGGCGGTGTCGGGTGGCGATGTCGATGGCGACGGCGGTCCAGCCGACGACGCCCTTCGGCGACAGCACGATGGTGTCGAGGACCCCGTCGTCGACGGCGGCATCGGGCATCAGCTCGACACCCCCGGTGAGGGTGCCGCAGTTGCCGACGACGACGGTCTTTGCCTGCTGGCGGATCGGCCGGCCTTCGCCCGCGGTGACCCGTACCCCGAAGCCGGGGCGGGTCAGCGCCTTCGCGCCAGAGATGAGGTATGCCGGCCAGCCGAGCAGACCCTTGACCTTCTCGTTGGCGTTGGCCATCGTCTCGGCGTCCAGGCCCATGCCGGCCATGACGAGGAAGATCTGCTCCTCGTCGTCATCGCAGCACAGCGTGCCGACGTCGACGCGACGGTTGGATCCGGTGATGACGACCTCCAGGGCGGCGTCGAGGTCGTCGACCGGCAACTCGAGGTTGCGGGCCAGCAGGTTGCCGGTGCCGCCGGGGAGGAGGCCCAGGGGGGTGTCGGTGTCGACGAGGGCGCTCGCCACCGCGCGCACCGTGCCGTCGCCGCCCAACGGGGAGACGATCTCTGCACCCTCCTGCACCGCCTGGCGGGCCTGGCCGGTGCCGGGGTCGTCCTCGGTCGTCTCATACCAGCGGGCGTCGGGCCAGCCGTGCCGTTGGCAGGCGGCAGCGACGGTGGCCTTGACCTCGTCGAGGTCGTCGAACTTGGTGGGGTTGACGACGACCGCGAGTTGCATGGGACTCATGCCCGGACCGTACCCCCTGGTGGGGACCTAAGCCCATGGCGCGCGGGTGGAATGGCTTCTTAACCTGATGAGATGGCCGACCTCGACCAGCTGTGGCCGGAGCCGCTCCGGAGAATGCCTGACGGCACCGTCAAGCAGATCAATCCCTTTTCAGGGACGTCGGTCTGGACGGTGCCGGGACGGGGCAATCGTCCCCTACGCCCAGACGGGCCGCCGCCTGCCCCCATCGATCCCGCGCTCGCGGGGCGCCACTGTGCCTTCTGCGAGGGCCGCTATCTCGACACCCCGCCGGAGAAATCTCGGGTGGTGCGCGACCCCGACGGTTGGCACCTGCTCAAGGGCCGCACCCCGGATCGGCTGACCGATACGGTGGCGGAGTTCCGCCGCATTCCCAATCTCTTCGAGATCGTCACCTACGACTATTGGCGGCTCAATTACGGCTACGTCCCGGACCGGCACGCCTGGAAGCGCCACGACCGCTATCTGGGCAGCGATGCAGGGCGCGAGCACGTCGAGTCCGTCGCGCGGATCCGGGCTCTCGCCTCCGGCATGAGCGAGGGCGAGTGGTTCGGGATGTCCCCCGAGCGCAAGGCCGATGCCCTCATGGCGTTCTTTGCCGGCACCCACGACGTCATCGTCGGACGCCGGCATTATGTCGACGGGGCCACCGAGACCCACCAACTCGCCGCATCGGGCACCCTCACCCCGGAGGAACACGACCAGTACATCGGCTTCACGGTCGACGCGCTGACCTCGCTCTATCAGAGCAACCGCTACGCGCGGTTCGTCGCCGTCTTCCAGAACTGGCTGCGACCGGCCGGGGCGTCGTTCGACCATTTGCACAAGCAACTGGTGGCCGTCGACGAACGCAGCGTGCATACCGAGCAGGAATTGCGGCGACTGCGCGCCAATCTCAATCTCTACAACGAGTATGCCGTCGATTACGCCGCGCGCCAGAACCTCGTCTTCGCCGAGAACGAGTATGCCGTCGCGTTCGCGGGATTCGGCCACCGCTATCCGTCGCTGGAGATCTACAGCAAGAGCCAGCGCTCGCGGCCGTGGGAGCACAGCCGCGAGGAGATCCGCGGGGTCTCCGACCTCTTGCACGCCTGTCATGCCGCGACCGGTGCCGAGGTGGCGACCAACGAGGAGTGGCACTACCAGCCGCCCGATGTCGACCTGCCGATGCCCTGGCGGATCGTGCTCAAGTGGCGGGTGTCCACGCTCGCCGGCTTCGAGGGCGGCACGAAGATCTACCTCAACACCATCGATCCGTGGGCGCTGCGGGATCGGGTGGTGCGTGAGCTCTACCCACTCCGGGAGCAAGGGCGGATTGCGTCGTCGATCAGGCTGGCCACCGAGTGCCAGTGCCGGCCCAACTCACTGCGCTACAACCCGATGGTTCGTTGACCGGCTGGCAGCGCCCGTCTCGCCGTCGCCGATGCCTCTCGTTACCGAATTGTGATCTTCCCCGAACGGGTGATCGAGAGGGCGGTGGCGACCTGCTGAAAAACATGGTTGTCATTCTTCGAACCACACCAATGTAATTAGCAAACGTCGCGTCATAGAAGTGACCGCTGTTTCCTATGTGACAAAACAGTTCTAATGTCGTTCCGGACCGACCGGGGTGAGGTCTGCCGGACGACGCCACGTCGCCGGTCGGGACAGGCGACGAAAGGGCTGGCGTGCGCACGGTGAGGCCTGCGGGTAGTCGGGCTGCACGGCATACCTCGCGTCCCCTGCTCGGTGCCGCCCTGGCCGTCGCGCTGCTCGGCGTCGGCCTCCCTGGAGCGCTGGCCGAGCCGGCCCCCACCCCCATCCCCAGCGCCGAGCAGGTTGCGGGCGCCAAGGCCGCCGTCGGTGACGCGGCCGCCCAGGTCGCAGCTCTCGACGCGCAGTTGGCCGCCGCCCGAGCCTCCCTCGAGGCGGCTGAGGACCAGGTCGGCGTCGTGGCGGAGGCATACAACGCCGCCCAAGACGCGGCCGATCTGGCCGCAGCCGACAGTGCCGCCGCAGCGGACAAGGCGGCGGTCGCGCAGCAGGACGCCGATGTCGCCGACCTCGCACTCTCCCGGTATGCCGCGGAGGTCTTCCAGGGCGGATCGGGCCTCGGGCAGCTGGACCTCTACTTCGGCGGCGGGCCAGGCGAGACGCTCGACCGGGCCGCCGGCCTGGAAGTCGTGGGTCAGGAGCGCGCCCGCGTCCTGGCGGAAGCCCAACGCGCGCACGCCACCCTCAATGTGCTTCGTGGCGAGGCGCAGGAGGCGGCCCAGGTCGCCGCCGATGCCGCAGCCCACGCCCGGTCGACGATGGCCGACGCCCAGCAAGCAGCAGCCGCCGCCGACACCGCCGCGCGCACTGTCGCCGCCCAGCAGGAAGCGGGGTTGGCCCAACTGGCCACCCTGCGCAACACCTCTGTTGCCCTTGAGCGGCAGCGCCAGGAGGGCCTGGCCGCTATCGAGCGGGCCCGCATCGAAGCGGAGAACCGCCGCAAGGCCGAGGAACAAGCGCGAGCAGAGGCGGCCCGCCAGGCCGAGCTGGCCCGGCAGGAGACTGCCCGACTGGAAGCGGCCCGCCAGCAGGCCGCGCGGATCGAAGCGGCGCGCCAAGAGGCCGCGCGGCTGGAGTTGGCCCGGCAGGAGGCGGCGCGCAAGGCTGCCGCTGCTGCGTCGGGATCGTCCGGGTCGTCCGGCGCATCCGGGTCGTCTGGTTCGTCGGGCTCCACATCCGGGTCGTCCAGCTCGTCGGGCTCCACATCCGGGTCGTCCAGCTCGTCGGGCTCCGCATCTGGGTCGAACTCCGGCGGTTCCACGACGCCGGCCGGCAGCGGCGGAGCGGCGACCGCGGTTGCCTTCGCCAAGGCGCAGCTCGGCGATCCCTACGTCTGGGCCGCGACCGGCCCCAACTCCTGGGACTGTTCCGGGCTGACGATGAAGGCATGGCTCGCGGCCGGTGTGCGCCTGCCCCGGGTGGCCCAGGCGCAATACAACGCGACGACACACGTCGCGATCGCCGACCTTCGCCCCGGTGACCTCGTCTTCTACGGCACGACCAGCTCGAGCATCTACCACGTGGGCATGTATGTCGGGAACGGGATGATGATCCACGCCCCCCGCACCGGCGACGTGGTGAAGTACTCCTCCATTCACTACATGCGCGACCTGTTGCCTTACGGCGGCCGGGTCTAGCCCGCCCCAGCGACACAGGCAAGCGCCCCGGGAAGGTGACCTTCCCGGGGCGCTTGGCTGCACGGCATACACCTGCCCGTGTCTGGCAAATGGGGCGTCAGTGCTCGCGGGAACTCCACCGCGCGGTGGAGTGGCCCTCGCGCTTGGCGCGCTCGATGGCTTCGATGACCACGCGCTCGGCGACCGCGCGGCCGAACCACCGCGAGCTGTCGACCGACTTGTCCGGCTCGAGGTCCTTGTAGGTGTCGAAGAAGTGCCCGATCGCCGAGGTCTTGAACTTGTCGACCTGGTCGAGCTCGGTGATGTGCGCCTGGCGCGGGTCACCGGCGGGGATGCACAGGATCTTGTCGTCGCCGCCGGCCTCGTCGGTCATTTGGAAGACGCCGATCGGGCGGCAGCGCACGACGCAGCCCGGGAAGGTCGGCTCGTCGAGGATGACGATGGCGTCCAGCGGGTCGCCGTCCTCGCCGAGGGTGTCCTCGACATAGCCGTAGTCACCCGGGTAGCTCATCGACGTGAACAGCAGCCGGTCCAGTCGGATCCGTCCGGTGACGTGGTCCACCTCGTACTTGTTGCGGTGACCCTTGGGGATCTCGATGGTGACGTCGAACTCCACGTCTACCCCTCCGTCTGATCGTTGGAACCTGGCCGGACAAGCCGGTGACCTACGCTCTGTGCCGAAGGTCCAGCTCCAACCTTAGGGGGTCCCGCGTGCGTCGCTCCGTCCGTGCCGCACTCGGGGCGACGCTCATCGTCTCAGCCCTTGTCGGTTACGTCACGCTCGACGTCTACGACCAGGTCCCAGGGGTGCTCACCCTCGCGCCCGAGCCCACCGCTGCGGCCCCGACACCTTCCGCGTCACCTCGCGCGTCGGTCCCGATTCCCACCCCCACAGCCGGTATGCCGTTGCGTCCAGCAGGTGCCGACGCCCCGGTGCCGAACACGGCGGGCCTCACGGCAGCCCTGGCTCCGGTGCTGGCCGGTAACGCTCTGGGTCCCGATGTCGCGGTCGTGGTCCGTGACGCGGCCACGGGTGGGCATCTCGTCGACGTCCAGGCCGACTCCCCGCACGCCCCCGCCTCCACCCTCAAGCTGCTCAGCGCCGTCGGCGTGCTGCAGGGCCTCGGGGCGACGACGACCCTGGACACGAAGGTCGTCGCCGGGGCCGATCCGAGCCGGATCGTCTTGGTCGTCGGGGGCGATTCGCTGTTGGAGCCCGGCGCCGGGCGGCCCGACCAAGTCGCGGGGCGCGCCGGGCTGGCCGACCTGGCGGCCCACACGGCTGCCGCCCTCGCCGCGGCTGGCACCAGCGCGGTCACGCTCGCCGTCGATGCCTCGTATGCCGAGGGGCCGGCGAGCGCGCCCACCTGGCCGCCGAGCTTCCTCGCAACCGGCATCACCGGGCCGGTGGCGATGGCCGGGCTGTCGACCCATCGGGCCACGCCGAATCATCCAGGGGCAACCGACCCGGTCGGCGAGGTGCTGTCGACCTTCGCCGCACGGCTGCGCGAGCACCAGGTGACCGTCAGCGTGGCTCCGCAACCGTTGCCCGCCGAGGCGGGCCTGGGTGCTCGTGCGGGTGGGTCTCCGACTCCCGGTGCCGCTGCAGCGGCTGCGTCCGCGACCCCTGCGCCGATGCCGTCGACCTCACCGACCGGCGCGCCGGCACCGGGCACCACCCTGGCCGTCGTCTCCTCGGCACCTGTCGTCGACCAACTCGTTCTTGCGCTGCAGGAAAGCGACAACGGGCTCACTGAGACCCTCGCCCGGCAGGCCGCGTTCCGGGCGACGGGGGCGCGAGATTTCGCGGGCGTCGCGGCATACCTGATCTCCCAAGCCCAGGCGCTGGGACTTGACGTCATCGGCTCCACCCTCTACGACGCATCGGGTCTGACTCGCGACGCCCGTCTTCCGGCCCGCCTGTTGGCCGACGTGCTCATGCTGGCCGGATCCGGGAAGGTGCCGGGCCTGGCCGATGTCGTGCGGGAGTTGCCCGTCGCGGCGCTGTCGGGCACCCTCGCCGATCGGTTCACCGATCCCCGCACCCAGGCCGGGGTCGGAGTGGTGCGGGCCAAGACCGGCACGCTCACCGGGGTCAGCACGCTGGCCGGCACGGTCGTCACCGCTGATGGCCGGCCGTTGGTGTTCGTCGTGTTCGGGGCCGCCCCGCAAGGAACGCCCGAGGCCCGGCTGGCGTTGGACCAACTCGCAGCGGTGCTCGCGACCTGCGGGTGCCGCCCATCTGCAGGAGGCACCCCGTGACCGACCAGCCCTTCACCATCGATTGGGAGTTCGCCCAGGCGACCGCCGCGCGGCTGGCCGGCCCGGGTCCCAAGGTCACCGGCTCCCAGGCCAATGACGCCGTGGCCGGACTGCGAGCGGCGGCGGAAGCCTCGCACGACCCGGTCGCCCAGACCTCCCGGCTGCACTCGCCCCCCGGATCGGCCCCCGTCCTCGTCGTCGACCGCGCTGGGTGGAGCCAGGCCAACATCGGCTCGATGCGCGCCCTCATGGACCCGGTCGTCGCCAAGATCCAGACCAGCGTGTCGGCCAAGATGACGACTCCGCCGTCGCCGGGCGTCGCTGCCTTCGGCGGCAAGGTCGCCGGGGCCGAGGTCGGCGCGCTGCTGGCTTTCATGGCCGGCAAAGTGCTCGGGCAATACGACCTCGCTCCCGAGGGATCCCCCCGGCTGCTCCTCGTGGCTCCCAATATCGTTGCAGCAGAACGTGAGATGGACGTCGACCCGCGCGACTTCCGGCTCTGGGTGGCCATGCACGAGGAGACCCACCGGGTGCAGTTCACCGCAGTGCCGTGGCTGCGCGACCACATGATCGAGACCACCCGCACCCTCGCCGTCGACCTGGCGCCGACTCCGCAGGAGCTCACCGAGCGACTCACCCAGCTGGCCACCAAGCTGCCGCAGGCGTTCCAGAGCGGCAGTAACGGCTTGGCCGAGATCTTCCTCACCGACGAGCAGCGCGCCCGGGTCGCCGAGATCACGGCGATCATGTCGCTGCTGGAGGGCCACGCCGATGTCGTCATGGATGACGTCGGCCCCTCGGTAATCCCCTCGGTCGCGCACATCCGCGCCAAGTTCACCGACCGTCGTGCTGGGCTCAGCCAGTTCGACCGGCTGCTGCGCCGGATGCTCGGGTTGGAAGCCAAAATGCGGCAATACGCCGACGGCGCGGTCTTCGTCCGCGCGGTCACCGCCAAGGTCGGGATCGACGGCTTCAACGCCGTCTGGACCTCGCCTGAGACGCTCCCCAGCGCTGCCGAGATGGCCGACCCCGCGGCCTGGGTCGCGCGCGTCCACGGCTGAGTCGGCATCGTGGCCGGTCCGGACCCTGCCGTCGCAGCGGTCCGGTATGCCGTGCGCCAGGCCCTCCGCACGCTGCCGAGCCAGCCCAGCCAGCCGAGTCAGCCGAGCCAACCGAGCGACCGCCCCGAGTCGGACAACTCGTCATCTCGCTCCGCGGCATCCTCGATGTCTCGAGCCCCCCTCGTCCTGGTCGCGTGTTCGGGTGGAGCCGACTCCCTGGCGCTCGCGGCCGGAGTGGCTTTCGAGGCCCCCCGTGTCGGTCTGCGCGCGGGGGCCGTCCTCGTGGATCACGGCTTGCAGCAAGGCTCTTCGACAGTCGCCCGGCGGGCGGCCGACCAATGCCGCGACCTCGGACTCGATCCGGTCGTCGTCGAGCAGGTGACGGTCGCCGCCGTCGGCGAAGGCCCCGAGGCTGCTGCTCGGCAGGCTCGGTATGCCGCCCTCGATGCGGTGGCCAATCGGCTCGGTGCGGTCGCCGTGCTGCTGGCCCATACCCGTGACGACCAGGCCGAGCAGGTACTGCTCGGGTTGGCTCGCGGCTCGGGTGCTCGCTCACTGGCAGGTATGCCGTCCGCCCGCGGCCGCTACCTGCGTCCCCTGCTGGGGGTGAGCCGGGCCGAGACCGAGGCGACGTGCACGGCATACCGGCTGGAGCCGTGGCGCGACCCGCACAATGCCGATCCACGCTTTGCGCGGGTGCGAGCCCGGGCCGCCCTGCGCGACCTGGAAGTCGACCTCGGTCCGGGGCTGGCGCAGGCCCTGGCGCGGTCGGCAGAGCTGCTGCGCGACGATGCCGATCTATTGGATTCGCTTGCTGCTGAGGCATTGTCGAGACTCGATCCAGAGTCGGTCGCCGTCAGCGATCTGGCCGCCGTGCCTCCGGCGCTGCGCCGGCGGGTCTGGCTGTTGCTCGCCGCCCAGGCAGGCTGTGGCGCGCTGACCAAGACGCACGTGGCGGCCCTCGACGGGCTGGTCATGGCTTGGCGTGGTCAAGGGCCGGTCAACCTGCCGGGTCGGGTGAGCGCCCAGCGCCAGGACGGGCGCATCGTCTGGCGCCAGGGCGACCACATCAGCCGCTGAGGCATTCCCCTCGGACGACGCTCCCACCCCCGGCACCGGTAGGGTCGGGTTTGGCGAGAGTCGGGTCGGTCGAGGAAGGCACGCCGTGGACGCAGCACATATGGAGGGCTCGCTCGAACGAGTCCTGTTGTCCGAAGAGCAGATTCACGCGCGGCTGGCCGAGATGGCCGCCCAGATCGCGGCCGACTACGAGGGCAAGGACCTCTTGCTCGTCGGGGTTTTGAAGGGTGCCGTGCTCGTCATGGCCGACCTCATGCGTGCCATGCCCTACTCCGTACGGATGGACTGGATGGCGGTGTCGTCCTATGGCTCGGGCACCAAGTCCTCCGGTGTGGTGCGGATCATCAAGGACCTCGACACCGACATCACCGACAAGCATGTTCTGGTCGTCGAGGACATCATCGACTCCGGACTGACCCTGTCCTGGATCCGAGCCAACCTCAGCTCCCGCAAGCCCGCGTCGGTCGAGATCTGTGCGCTGCTGCGCAAGCCCGAGGTGGCCAAGGTCGCCATCGACGTGAAGTACATCGGCTTCGACATCCCCAACGAGTTCGTCGTGGGCTATGGCCTGGACTACGCCGAGGACTACCGCAACCTGCGCTGCATCGGCACTCTGAGCCCCAGCGTCTACAGCTGACCTGCGCCAGGGCTCAGCCACAACCGGCCCGACCCGATCACCACCGGCGGAACACCTCGCGGGGACGGGGCGTTGACCTGCGAGAATCACCGGACCTAGCACGGCATACCCGTGCCTCGGACGACCGACCAGGAGGCTGGGGCGCTCGCCCCGCACACGCATGAAGACCAAGCGCACCGTTCGCCCTCAGCTGGCCTGGCTCCTGCTCATCGTGCTGGTGCTGTTCGGCCTCACCTTCTTCCTGTCCGACACGAGCGGCATGCAGCGGATCGACACCTCCGCCAGCCTCAAGCTCATCCAGGAGGACAAGGTCGACACCGCCAAGCTGCTCAACAACGAGCGGCTGGAACTGGTGCTCAAGGACGGCGTGACCTACTCCGACGGGTCAAGGGTCAAGGACGCCACGAAGGTCTACTCCTACTACGTCGACGCTCGCGGCCCGCAGCTGGTCGCCGCGCTCAACGAGCACCCGCCGGCCAAGGGGTTCACCGACCAGATCGACAGCCAGAACTGGTTCACCTCGATGCTCGGCCTGGTGCTGCCAATGCTGCTGGTGCTCGGGCTGTTCTGGTTCCTCATGGGGCAGATGCAAGGCGGCGGCAACCGGGTCATGCAGTTCGGCAAGTCCCGCGCCAAGCTTGCGACCAAGGACATGCCCAAGGTGACCTTCGCCGACGTGGCCGGCGCCGACGAGGCCGTCGAGGAGCTGCACGAGATCAAGGAGTTCCTCCAAGACCCGGCGCGGTTCCTCGCCGTGGGGGCCAAGATTCCCAAGGGCGTGCTGCTCTACGGCCAGCCCGGCACCGGCAAGACGCTGCTGGCCCGCGCGGTCGCCGGCGAGGCGGGCGTGCCGTTCTACTCGATCTCCGGCTCGGACTTCGTCGAGATGTTCGTCGGCGTCGGTGCCTCGCGCGTGCGTGACCTTTTCGAGCAGGCCAAGGCCAATGCTCCGGCCATCGTCTTCGTCGACGAGATCGACGCCGTCGGTCGCCACCGTGGCGCCGGCCTCGGTGGCGGTCACGACGAGCGGGAGCAGACCCTCAACCAGCTCCTGGTCGAGATGGACGGCTTCGACGTCAAGACCAACGTCATCCTCATCGCCGCGACCAACCGGCCCGACATCCTCGACCCCGCGCTGTTGCGCCCCGGCCGTTTCGACCGGCAGATCGCCGTCGAGGCCCCCGACATGATCGGTCGCCACCGGATCCTGCAGGTCCACTCGCAGGGCAAGCCGATGGGCCCGGATGTCGACCTGCTCGCCGTCGCGCGGCGCACCCCTGGTTTCACCGGCGCAGACCTGGCCAACGTCCTCAACGAGGCGGCCCTGCTCACCGCCCGCACTGGCAAGCAACTCATCGACAACGCGGCCCTCGACGAGGCCATCGACCGCGTCGTCGCCGGTCCGCAGAAGCGCACCCGCATCATGTCGGCCAAAGAACGCAAGATCACGGCATACCACGAGGGTGGTCACGCGATCGTCGCCGCGGCAATGAACCACACCGACCCGGTGACCAAGGTGACCATCCTCCCGCGCGGTCGGGCGCTGGGTTACACGATGGTCATGCCGCAGGACGACAAGTACTCCACGACCCGCAACGAGATCCTCGACCAGCTCGCCTATGCCCTCGGCGGCCGGGTGGCTGAGGAGATGGTCTTCCACGACCCGACGACCGGCGCTGCCAACGACATCGAGAAGGCCACCGCGATGGCCCGCAAGATGGTCATGGAGTTCGGCATGAGCGAGCGGGTCGGTGCCATCAAGCTCGGCCAGAGCCAGGGCGAGGTCTTCCTCGGCCGCGACTACGGCCACCAGCGCGATTACTCCGAGGAGATCGCGGGCATCGTCGACGAGGAGATCCGCAAGCTCATCGACAACGCCCACGACGAGGCCTGGCACGTCATCAACGACAACCGCGACCTGCTCGACCGGCTCGTCCTCGAACTGCTCGAGAAGGAGACTCTCGGGGCCAAGGAGCTCGCTGACCTCTTCGCGTCGATCGTCAAGCGCCCGTTGCGCCCGACCTGGTTGTCGAGCGAGACCCGCGGGATCAGCGACCGTCCGCCCGTGCTCACTCCGGCCGAGGCAGCTGCCGCCAACGGCCAGACGCCGGCGATGCCTCCGCCCGGGTCGGCCACGCAGATCCCAGCGGTGTCCGAGGCGGTGGATCAGGCGGCTGTCGCCGGCGCGTCTCCGTTCGCCGAGGACCCGGTCACGGAGATCGCCCAGGTGCCTCCGGGGCAGTCCGTCGGGCCGCAGGACATCTGACCGGTATGCCGGTCGACCACGCCCGCGCGGAGGCTGCGGTCCGCGAGTTGCTCATCGCCGTCGGCGAGGATCCCGACCGGGAAGGGCTGCGCGACACCCCCGCCCGGGTGGCGCGTGCCTATGCCGAGACCTTCGCGGGCCTTGACCAGAGCGCTGACGAGGTGTTGCAGACGACCTTCGATATCGACCACGACGAGCTCATCCTCGTGCGCGATATCGAGGTCTACAGCACCTGCGAGCACCATCTCGTGCCCTTCCACGGGGTCGCCCACGTGGGCTACATCCCGGCCAAGGACGGCAAGGTCACCGGGCTGTCCAAGATCGCCCGGTTGGTCGATGTCTTCGCCAAACGCCCCCAGGTGCAGGAGCGACTCACCACTCAGGTCGCGGATGCCCTCGTCGATCACCTCGGCGTGCAAGGCGTCATCGTCGTCGTCGAGTGCGAGCACCTGTGCATGTCGATGCGCGGAGTGAAGAAGCCCGGCTCGCGCACCATCACCTCGGCCGTGCGCGGACAGTTGCGCCACCCCGCCACCCGAGCCGAGGCGATGGCCTTGTTGCTCGGGGGCAAGCGGTGACCGGCTCGGCCGCGATGCGCTCTGGCGCCCGCACGCTCGTCATGGGCGTGGTCAACGTGACCCCCGACTCGTTCAGCGACGGTGGGGCCTTTCTGGCGCCCGATGCGGCGGTCGCGCACGGCATACGGCTGGTGTCCGAGGGAGCCGACCTGCTCGACGTCGGGGGCGAGTCCACTCGCCCAGGTGCGGTGCGGCCCTCTCTCGATGAGGAACTGGCTCGGGTCGTGCCCGTCGTGGCGGCCCTGGCTGCTGCCGCTCCCGACACGGTGATCTCGGTCGACACGATGCGGGCGCCGGTCGCCGAGGCCGCGGTCGCCGCGGGTGCCCGCATCGTCAACGACGTGAGCGGCGGGCTGGCCGACCCGGCGATGCTGCCGCTGGTGGCCCGGCTCGGGGTGGGCTACATCGCGATGCACTGGCGCGGCCACAGCGCCGACATGCAGACCCGCGCGGTCTACGGC
>Ga0116181_1002298_pt1 | contig 15619 bp, 15 predicted proteins | sample AD_UKC075_MetaG_FD_89752 | JGI IMG/M metagenome (GOLD analysis project Ga0116181, IMG submission 89752) | Active sludge microbial communities of municipal wastewater-treating anaerobic digesters from USA - AD_UKC075_MetaG | ecosystem: Engineered > Bioreactor > Anaerobic > Digestate | place: USA...
AATTTCGCCAGGTTCACGTTGACCGGCACGCCAGCGTCCTTCAGGGTCAGGTGCGCCGGCTGGTTCTCTTCATGGTTGGTGTTGCTCATGAACCCCGAGCTCAGCCGGTCGAAGCTGAGCTTGCCGTCGGGCTTGGGGTCCTTGATGTCGCAGGTCTTGCAGTGCACGCAGTTCTGCGCGTTGATCTGCAGCCGCTCGCCGCTGCCCGATTCATCGGGCACGAACTCGTAGACGCCGGCCGGGCAGTAGCGGCTTTCCGGCCCGGCGAATTTCGCCAGGTTCACGTTGACCGGCACGCCAGCGTCCTTCAGGGTCAGGTGCGCCGGCTGGTTCTCTTCATGGTTGGTGTTGCTCATGAACACCGAGCTCAGCCGGTCGAAGCTGAGCTTGCCGTCGGGCTTGGGGTACTTGATCTGCACGCACTCGGCCGCGGGCTTGAGCTTGGCGTGGTCGGGCACGTCGTTGCGGATCGTCCACGACGGCACCATGCCCAGCTTGGGCATCAGCCACTGCTCGATGCCGGTCATCAGCGTGCCGACCAACTGGCCCTTCTTGAACCAGGGCTTGAAGTTGCGCGTCTGCATCAATTCCTTGTGCAGCCAGCTCTTCTCGAAGGCGGCGGGGTAGGCGGCCAGCTCGTCGTGGCTGCGGCCGGCGGCCAGGGCCTCGGCGGCGGCTTCGGCCACCAGCATGCCGGTCTTGATCGCGGCGTGGCTGCCCTTGATGCGGGCGGCGTTCAGGAAGCCTGCGTCGCAGCCGATCAGCGCGCCGCCCGGGAACACCAGCTTGGGCAGGCTCTGCAGGCCACCGTTGTTGATGGCGCGGGCGCCGTAGCCCAGGCGCTTGCCGCCCTCGATGTGGGCGCGGATCGCGTGGTGCGTCTTCCAGCGCTGCATCTCCTCGAACGGGCTCATCCAGGGGTTTTGGTAGTCCAGTCCGACCACATAGCCCAGCGTGACCTTGTTGTCCTCGAGGTGGTACAGGAAGCCGCCGGCGAAGCTGCCATCTTCCACCGGCCAGCCGCTGGTGTGCACCACCAGGCCGGGTTGGGCCTTGTCGGCCGGCACTTCCCACAGCTCCTTGATGCCGATGGCCCAGCTCTGCGGATCGCGGCCGGCGTCGAGCTTGTAGTTGGCGATCACCTGCTTGCCCAGGTGGCCGCGGGCGCCTTCGGCGAAGATGGTGTACTTGCCCAGCAACTCCATGCCGAGCTGGAAGTTCTCGGTCGGCTCGCCGTCCTTGCCCAGGCCCATGTGGCCGGTGGCCACGCCCCGCACGCGGCCCTGCTCGTCGTACAGCACCTCGGCGCCGGTGAAGCCGGGGAAGACCTCGACGCCCAGCGCTTCGGCCTGCTCGCCCAGCCACTTCACCACCGCGCCCAGGCTGATGACGTAGTTGCCCTCGTTGTGGAAGCAGGTGGGCATCAGCCAGTCGGGGATGGCGGCCGTGCCTTCTTCGGTCAGCTGCAGCAGCTGGTCGCCGGTGACGGGCTGGTGCAGCGGCGCGCCCAGGTCGCGCCAGTTGGGGATCAGCTCGTTGATCGCGATCGGGTCCATCACCGCGCCCGACAGGATGTGCGCGCCGGGCTCGCTGCCCTTTTCCAGCACCACCACCGAGATCTCGCGGCCCTGGGTGGCCGCCACCTGCTTCAGGCGGATGGCGGTGGCCATGCCGCCGGGGCCGCCGCCGACGATCACCACGTCGTATTCCATGGCCTCGCGCGGGCCGTACTGGGCCAGGAGCTCCTGCGGTGTCATCCTTGTTCCTTGTCTGGGGATCGTGCTGTTCTGGGTGCGGCGACCGGTGCGCCGCCGCCTTGGCAACCGGGCATTCTAGCCAACGGCCAGAAAAAATAGCACGGTCGTGCTATTTTGCGTCGACGCGCCCGCCGCGCACTGTCGCCCGGGTGGCAGGACCCGGGCATTGGGGGCGGAATGCCGGCCAGTTCGGCGTTTGGACGCGGCGCGCTTGACGTAGGCTTGCACCGCTGAACCGGCCTGCGCGCCGCCCGAACAACAACTGCCCCGCCGATGAGCCTGCCCCTGCCCATGAGCCCCGGTGACCTGCCGATCAGCGCGGACCGTGCGGCCGAGCAGCGCCTGCAACTCGCCCTGTGGGCCAGCGGCGAAAGCGTCTGGGAATGGGACGCCACCACCGACTGCGTCAAGGTCGACGTCGCCGAAGGCGCGGAGCTGCCGCTGCTCGGCACCCGCGAGGGCATGACGCTGGAGCAGTTCTTCGACCGCGCCCATGGCGACGACCGGGCGGCGATGCGGCTGTCGTGGCAGTTGCACCTGCGCGGCGCGCATCCCGACATCGATGTGTGCTTCCGCATCCTGGACGACGGCGACCGCACGCGCTGGCTGCGGGTGCGCGGCCGGGCCCTGGGCCGCGACGCACGCGGCCGCGTGCGCCAGGTGCTGGGCACGCTGAAGGACGTGACCGCCCAGCGCGACGCCGAGGAGTCGCTGCGGCTGATGGCGCATGCCTTCTCCAGCACCCGCGACGCGATGGCCGTGGTCGACCCGCAGTGGGTGGTGCTGGAGATCAACGAGGCCCTGGTGCGCCTGGCCGGCGACGACAGCGGCATCCAGCCCGGGCTGGACCTGCGTCAGTGGCTGGCCCTGGGCGACGACGTGCTGCCCGCGGTGCTGGCCGACGGCATCTGGCGCGCCGAGCTGGCGATGCGGGTGGACGAGCAGGGCGGCACGGTGCCGGTGGAGGTCTCGATCACCGCGGTGCTGGCCAGCGACGGGCGCCAGCACTGCTTCCTGGTGGCCCTGCACGACCTGCGCGAGCGCCGCCAGGCCGAGGCCCGCCTGCAGCGCATGGCCATGGTCGACGAGCTGACCGGCCTGCCGAACCGGCTGGCCAGCCAGTTCCGCATCGACGAGGGCCTGGCTCATCGACATCGATTCGTTCAAGGAGATCAACGACTCCTACGGCCACGACAGCGGCGACCAGATCCTGTTGGCGGTGGGCCAGCGGATGCGCAAGTCGCTGCCCGAGGACGCGTTCCTGGCGCGCTGGGGCAGCGACGAGTTCCTGGTGGTGCTGCCCCAGGGCAGCGGCGACACCGAGGTGCGCAACTCGGCGCAGATCGTGCTGGCGGCGCTGGCCGGTCGCTTCGACATCGGCCCGCACGAGGTGCGCATCACGCCGACCATCGGCGCGGTGCTGGCGCCGCAGGACGGCGACGAGTTCAGCGTGCTGATGCGCAAGGCCGACTCGGCGATGTATGCCGGCAAGGACCGCGGCCGCAACGGCCTGGTGTTCTTCGACAGCAGCCTGGACAGCGACGCCCAGCGCCGCGTGCGCATGACCAGCCTGCTGCGCATCGACACCGACCGCAACGGCTTCCGCTTCGTCGCCCAACCCAAGGTGGACGCCAGCGGCCGGCCTGCGGGTGCGGAGCTGCTGATGCGCTGGACCACCGAGGCCTTCGGCAGCGTGTCGCCGGTGGAGTTCATCCCGCTGGCCGAAAAGGTCGGCCTGATCCAGCTGATGGGCCGCCATGCCGCCCATGCCGCCGCGCAGCTGGCCGCGGCCAGCGCCGAACTGGGCCACCAGCTGCCGGTGGCGGTGAACCTGAGCCCCAAGCAGCTGCTGCAGCCCGGGCTGGACGGCCTGCTGCTGCATGCCTGCCGCCGCTACAACGTGGCGCCGGCCATGCTGGAGCTGGAGCTGACCGAGTCGGCCCTGGTGCACAACATGGACATCGTCACGCCCATGCTGCACCGCCTGCGCAGCCACGGCTTCAGCCTGGCGCTGGACGACTTCGGCACCGGCTACTCGTCGCTGAGCTACCTGCGCCACCTGCCCTTCGACAAGGTGAAGATCGACCGCAGCTTCGTGATGGACATCGAGCGCGACCCGGCCGCCACCCGGCTGCTGGAGAGCATCGTGCAGCTGTGCAAGGTGCTGGGCATGCGCACCGTGGCCGAAGGCGTGGAGACCGCGCAGCAGCTGGCCACCCTGCAGGCCATGGGCGTCGACGAATACCAGGGCTACCACTTCGCCCGGCCCATGCCGGTGGACGAGTGGCTGGCCCTGCTGCGTGGCGGCGCGGGTCAACTGCCCCTGCTGCCGCGGCTGCCGGCACCGTCCGCCGCTGCCGCAGCCACGGGGTCTGCCGCAGGGGGCGTGCTATCGTGATTTCCAGCCTGGCGCGCCCCGCGGCGCCGGTGCCTTCTCCCCTTGTTCCCTCTGCTGATCGGCCCTGAGGCCGACGGGTCTGCACCATGAGCTACGACATCGATCTTTCCGGCCGCGTGGCCTTCGTCACCGGCGCCTCCAGCGGCCTGGGCGCACAGTTCGCCCGCACGCTGAGCCAGGCCGGCGCCGGCGTGGTGCTGGCCGCACGCCGCATCGAGCGGCTGAAGACGCTGCGCGCCGAGCTGGAATCACTGGGCGGTGACGCCCATGTGGTCGAGCTCGACGTGACCGACCCGGACAGCATCAAGTCGGCCGTCGCCCATGCCGAGACCGAGATGGGCACGATCGACATCCTGGTCAACAACTCGGGCGTCAGCACCACGCAGAAGCTGGTCGACGTGAGTCCCGAGGACTACGACTACGTGATGGGCACCAACACCCGCGGCGCCTTCTTCGTGGCGCAGGAGGTGGCCAAACGCATGATCGCCCGCAGCGTGGGCGCGGCGCCGGGCACCTTCACCGGCGGGCGCATCGTCAACGTGGCGTCGATGGCCGGCATGAAGGTGCTGGGCCAGATCGGCGTGTACTGCATGAGCAAGGCCGCAGTGATCCACATGACGCGGGCCATGGCGCTGGAGTGGGGCAAGTACGGCATCAACGTCAACGCGCTGTGCCCGGGCTACATCGACACCGAGATCAACCACCACCACTGGCAGACCGAGGCCGGCCAGAAGCTGATGAACATGACCCCGCGCAAGCGCGTGGGCAAGCCCGAGGACCTGGACAGCGCGCTGATGATGCTGTGCGCCAACCAGAGCCATTTCATCAATGGCGCGATCCTCAGCGCCGACGACGGGTTTGGCGTCTGATGGCCCACCCCCGAAGCGCCTGCGGCGCTCCCCCTCAAGGGGGCGCCGCCAGCGGCCCGGCGAAGCCGGTTCCGCGGCGGCCGCTTGGTTCGAACAGCAGACTGCCGACAACGACAGCAAGGTGAGACAGCGATGGCGCGTGCACTGACGCCTCTGGAGGCCCGCGTGCTGGCGGTGCTGGTGGAAAAGCAGGCCACCGTGCCCGACACCTATCCGCTGAGCCTGAACGGCCTGGTGGCCGGCTGCAACCAGAAGACCGCGCGCGATCCGGTGCTCAACGCGAGTGAATCGGACGTGCTGGCCGCCGTCGACGGGCTGAAGAGCCAGAGCCTGGTCTTCGAGACCAGCGGCGGGCGGGTCAGCAAGTACGAGCACAACGCCGCCCGCGGGCTGAACGTGCCCGGCGCTGCCGCCGCCCTGCTGGCGGTGCTGATGCTGCGCGGCCCCCAGACCGCGGCCGAGCTGCGGGCCAATGCCGAGCGGCTGCACCGCTTTGCCGACATCTCGTCGGTCGAGGGCTTCCTGAACGAGCTGGCCGAGCGCTACCCGCCGCGGGCCGTTCTGCTGCCGCGCGCACCGGGCGCCCGCGAGCAGCGCTGGGCCCATCTGCTGTGCGGCGAGGTGCAGATGACGGCCGCCGCCAGCCTGCCCACCGGCAGCGACGGCGACGCCATCAGCGTGGGTGAACTCGTCGCGCTGAAGGCCGAGCTGTCGCGCCAGGGCGCCGAGCTGGCCGAGCTGCGCGCCCTGGTGTCGCGCATCGCCGGCGAACTGGGTATCCAGCCCGAGCCGCCCGCAACCTGACACCCCCGGCGAGGGCGGCCAGGGGCTGGCGCCTCAGCGCGTCCGCGTCGGAATCTGGTTGAACGGCATGCCGCGGTCGGCGCGCATGTCGGCCGGCAGGCCCAGCACACGCTCGGCAATGATGTTGCGCAGGATCTCGTCGGTGCCGCCTTCGATGCGGGTGGCCGGCGAGCGCAGCAGCATGGCCTGGAAGCGCGCCCGGGCGGTGGCCTGGTCGCCTTCGGACAGCACGCCCGACGGGCCTTGCAGGTCCATCGCGAAGGCGGCGATCTCCTGCAGCGTGGTGCCGGCCACCAGCTTGCCGATCGAGTTCTCCGGCCCGGGGATCTGGCCGCGGCTCAGCGCCGAGATGCTGCGGTAGGCGGTGAACTTCAGCCCGCTGGTGCGCACCGCGAACTGCGCCAGGCGGCTGCGCACCGCAGGGTCGTCCACGGCCTTGCCTGATCCCGTGTCGAACTCGCAACAGAAGTCCAGCAGTTCGGGGAAGCCGGTGGGCATGCCCGCACCGATGGACATGCGCTCGTTCATCAGCGTGGTCAGCGACACCTTCCAGCCGTTGCCCACCGCGCCCAGGCGCTGGTGGTCGGGGATGCGCAGGTCGGTGAAGAAGACCTCGTTGAAGCCCGACTGGCCGTTGACCTGCTTGATCGGCCGCACCTCGACGCCCGGGCTCTTCATGTCGAAGAAGAACATGGTCAGGCCGTCGTGCTTGGCGACGCTGGGGTCGGTGCGGGTCAGGATCATGCCGTGGTCGCTGTAGTGCGCGCCGCTGGTCCAGATCTTCGAGCCGTTGATGATCCAGTGGTCGCCGTCCTTCTCGGCCTTGGTGCGCAGGCCGGCCAGGTCGCTGCCCGCCACCGGCTCGCTGAACAGCTGGCACCACACTTCCTCGCCCGAGGCCAGCGGCGTCAGGTAGCGGCGCTTGTGTTCCTCGGACGTGAATCCCATCAGCGTGGGCGCGATCATGCCCTGGCCGATGATGAACATGCCGGCCAGCTTGCCGTAGACGCCTTCCTCCTGCTGCCAGATCACGCGCTCGATCGGGCTGGCGCCCCGGCCGCCGTACTCCTTGGGCCAGTGCAGGCAGGCCCAGCCGGCCTCCTGCTTCTTCTTTTGCCAGGCCTTGCTCTCGGCGATGGCGTCGCCGCTGGCCAGCGGGCTCTGGCCGTAGCCGGCAGAGGCCAGCTGGTCGTGCAGGTGCTTCGGCGCGTTGGCGTCGATCCAGGCGCGTGCCTCGGCGCGGAACGCGGCTTCCTGCGGGGTGTCGTCGAAGTTCATGGTGTGCTCCTTGGGTCCGCGGGGGTCAGGCGGCGTGGCGCTTGGCGACGAGGTGGCCGACCAGGCGGTCTTCCCATTCGCTGAGGCTGCCCAGCTGCAGCGCCAGCAGGTTGGCGCGGCGGTAGTGCAGGTGGCAGTCGTAGGCCCAGGTGAAGCCCATGCCGCCGTGGACCTGGATGTTGTTGCGCGCGCAGTGCTGGTAGGCCTGGCTGGCGCTGACCCGCGCGGTGGCCGCGGCCTCGGCCAGCTCGGGGGCGTCGGCCTGCAACGCCCAGGCGCCGTAGTAGGCATTGCTGCGCGCCAGCGTGGCCGACACGTACATGTCGGCCAGCATGTGCTTGATGGCCTGCAGGCTGGCGATGGGCCGGCCGAAGGCGAAGCGCTCCTGCGCGTAGGCGCAGGCGGTCTGCAGCGCCTTGTCGGCGCCGCCCACCTGCTCGAAGGCCATCAGCACGGCCGCGCGGTCGATCACGGCGTTCAGCAGCGCCCAGCCCGCACCGGCCGCCCCCAGCGGCTCGGCCTCGGCGCCGGTGAAGCTGATCTGCGCCTGGCTGCGCGTGGGGTCGATGCTGGTCAGCACCTGGCGCTGCACGCCGGCGGCCTGGAGGTCGACGATGTGCAGCGAGACGCCGCCGCCCGCGTCCTTCGTCGCCACCACGGCGATGTGGGCGATGTCGCCATCGGTCACCGGGCGCTTGGTGCCGGTGATGCGGCCATGGCTGCCCGTGCTCGACAGCGAGGCCGGCGTCACCCGGCCCGGCTGCTCGGCCAGGGCTAGGCAGCCGATCACGCTGCCATCGGCCAGGCCCGGCAGCCAGCGCTGCTTCTGCGCCTCGGTGCCGGCGCGCAGCAGCAGTTCGGCGCACAGGCCGATGGAGGAGGAGAACGGCACCGGCGCCACGGCACGGCCCAGTTCCTCGGCGATGACGCACAGCTCGCCGTAGCCGGCACCGCTGCCGCCATAGGCCTCGGGAATGGCCGCGCCCAGGAAGCCCTGCTGCCCCAGGCCGGCGTACAGCGCGGCGTCGTGGCTCTGCGGGCCGTCGAGCACGGCGCGCACGGCGGTGCTGCTGCAGTGGTCGTCCAGGTAGCGCCGGGCCTGGTCCTTCAGCTGTTGCTGGTCGGGCGAAAAGTCGAAGTCCATGGTGTCCTCGGGAAAGCACTGGCGCACAGGATGGCGCGCCGGATCAGCGGGCAGTGTGCGGCGCGGCCGCGATGCGCTTCCGTCGCTCACGAGACATCAACACGCCGGCCCGGCGGCCCATGATCAAAGCGCAGTCATCGCCGAATGACCGACGCCAGGAGACAGGACCGCCGATGGAATCCACCGCGCCAACCACCGCGCCGCAGATCACCAGCACGCTCGAATCCGGCGTGCTGCTGCTGACGCTGAGCCGACCCGACAAGCTCAACGCCTACACCGCGCAGATGGGTCGCGAGCTCACCGCCGCCTTCCAGCGCGCCGACGCCGACGACGCCGTGCGCGTGGTGGTGGTCACCGGCGCCGGCCGGGCCTTCTGCGCCGGCGCCGACATCTCCGATGGCGCCAACAGCTTCGGCGACACCGACAAGCTGTTCGGCGATGCCGGCAAGAACTCGCAGGCGCCGCGCCAGGGCGGTGGCTTCGTCGAAGCGATCTTCAACTGCACGAAACCCAGCATCGCCGCCATCAACGGCCCGGCCGTGGGCGTGGGCCTGACGATGACGCTGCCGATGGACATCCGCCTGGGCAGCACCAGCTCGCGCTACGGCTGCGTGTTCACCCGCCGCGGCCTGGTGCCCGAGGCCGGCAGTGCCTGGTTCCTGCCGCGCATCGTCGGCCTGCCGCAGGCGCTGCGCTGGTGCTGCTCGGGCCGCGTGTTCGACGCCGCCGAGGCGGCGCGGGGCGGGTTGATCGAAGAGCCGCTGGCGCCCGAGGCCCTGCTGCCCAAGGCCATGGAAATCGCCCGCGAGATCGCCGACAACACCGCGCCGGTGGCCACGGCCATCACGCGGCAGATGCTGTGGCGCTTCAGCGCCGAGCCGTCGCCCTGGGGCACGCTGGGCGTGGACGCCGCGCTGAACGTGCACCTGGGCGCCAGCGCCGATGTGCGCGAGGGCGTGGCCGCCTTCATCAAGAAGCGCACGCCGAACTTCCCCGGCAAGGTGTCGAGCGACATGCCGCCGCAGTACCCCTGGTGGCCGAAGCGATGAGCAGTAGCCAGCAAGACCTTCAGGCCGGGCTGGATGCGCTGCTGCCGCGCCTGCTGCCCGGGGTGACCGGCTGCGCCGCACTGCAGCGGCTGTCGGCCGGCGCCACGCTGCAGACCTGGTCGTTCGATGCGGTCGGTGAAGGTGTGCCGCAAGGCCTGATCCTGCGCCGCTCGCCCGGCGGCCTGCGTGGCAATGAATCACTGAGCCTGACGCTGGAGGCCGATCTGGTGCGCGGCCTGGCCGGCAGCGGCGTGCCGGTGGCCGAGGTGGTCCACACCCTGGTGCCGGCCGATGGCATCGGCGACGGCTTCATCATGCGGCGCATCGCCGGCGAGACCATCGCCCGCAAGATCCAGCGCGATGCGCCCTACGCCGAGGCCCGGCGCGTGCTCGTGCGCCAGCTGGGCGCGGCGGCCGGCGCACTGCACCGCCAGCCGCTGGACAGGCTGCCCGCGCTGCCGGTGCGCAGCACCGCCGCCACGCTGGCCGCGCTGCAGCGCCGCTGCCATGCGATGGCCCAGCCCGACGCGGTGTTCGAGTGGTCGCTGAAATGGCTGGAGCGCCACCTGCCCGCCGAACCGGCGCGCCTGCACCTGGTGCATGGCGACTACCGGCTGGGCAATGTCATCGTCGGCGAGGAGGGCCTGCGCGCGGTGCTCGACTGGGAGATCGCCCACCTGGGCGACCCGGCCGAGGACCTGGCCTGGGTCTGCCTGCCGCCCTGGCGCTTCGGCCAGATCACGAACCCGGTGGCCGGCCTGGGCCAGCGCGAGGAACTGTTCGCCGCCTGGCAAGGCGCCACGGGCGAGCCGGTCGATGCGCAGCGGGTGCGCTGGTGGCAGGCCGCCGGCAGCCTGCGCTGGGGCCTGGGCTGCGCCGGCATGCGCGACTGGTTCGAGAGCGGGCGCGACCCGTCGGTCGAGCGGGCGATGATCGCCCGGCGTGTGTCCGAGAACCAGATCGACCTGCTGCGCCTGTTGGACTCGGAGGACGCCTGTGCTTGACCACCCACGCGGCCCCGCGCTGCTCGATGCGGTTGCCCGGCTGCTGCGTGACGTGCTGCTGCCGCAGCTGCAGGGCAATGCCGCCTTCCAGGCCCGCGTGGCGGCCAATGCTGTCGATCTGGCTGCGCGTGAGATGCGCCTGGGCCCGGCCGCCGATGCAGCTGCGCTGGATCGGCTGCAAAGCCTGCTGAAGCACGCCGCCGATGGCGCCTCGCTGGATGCGCTGGACGCCGAGCTGGCGCTGGCCATCCGCAGCGGCGCCATCGACGCCCAGGACCCGGCGCTGCGCGCCCACCTGTGGACCGGCACGCTGGACAAGCTGGCCATCGACCAACCGAGTTATGCCCCGTACCGCCGCGCCGTCGAATTGCGCGCGGTCCCGACACACACCACCCAGGAGTGAGACACGATGGACTTCAACCTTCCGCATGAGCTGAGCGAGTTCCTGAAGAACCTGGACCGCTTCATCGACCAGGAGATCAAGCCGCTGCAGGCGAAGGACGACAACGAGCGATTCTTCGACCACCGGCGTGAATGGGCGCGCACCGACTTCGACAAGGGCGGCCTGCCGCGGCCCGAGTGGGAGGCACTGCTGGTCGCGTGCAAGAAGATCGCCGACAAGGCCGGCTTCTGGCGCCTGCCCCTGCCCAAGGAGTTCGGCGGCCAGGCCATCGGCAACCTGTGGATGAGCGTGATCCGCGACCACCTGGCGGCCAAGGGCCTGGGCCTGTTCAACGACCTGCAGAACGAGCATTCGGTGGTCGGCAACTTCCCGGTCATCGTGATGCTGCGCGACTTCGGCACCCAGGCGCAGAAGGACAAGTTCATCCAGGGCCAGCTGAACTTCGAGACCCGCATCACCTTCGGCCTGACCGAGCCCAACCACGGCAGCGACGCCACCCACATGGAGACCAAGGCCGTGCGCGAGACGCGCAACGGCGTGGACGGCTGGCTGATCAACGGCGAGAAGATGTGGACCACCGGCATGCACACGGCCACGCACTGCGCGCTGTTCGCGCGCACCAGCGGCAAGGCCGGCGACGCGCTGGGCATCACCTGCTTCCTGACGCCGACCGACACCCCGGGCGTGAAGATCGAGGAATACCTCTGGACCTTCAACATGCCCACCGACCACCCGCGGGTGAGCTTCACCAACGTGTGGGTGCCGGCCGACGCGATGTTCGGCGCCGAGGGCCGCGGCCTGCCGCTGGCGCAGAGCTTCGTGCACGAGAACCGCATCCGCCAGGCCGCCAGCTCGCTGGGGGCGGCGCAGTTCTGCGTCAACGAGAGCGTCAAGTACGCGCGTGAGCGCAAGCCCTTCGGCGAGGAACTGGCGCGCAACCAGGGCATCCAGTTCCCGCTGGTGGAACTGGCCACGCAGTGCGAGATGCTGCGCCTCTTGATCCGCAAGACGGCCTGGGAAATGGACCAGATGCCGCACCCCGAGGTGGAGAAGAAGCTCAGCGACAAGGTCTCGATGTGCAACTACTGGGCGAACCGCCTGGTGTGCGAGGCGGCCGACCGGGCGATGCAGGTGCACGGTGGCATCGGCTACAGCCGCCACAAGCCCTTCGAGCACATCTACCGCCACCACCGCCGCTACCGCATCACCGAGGGCTCGGAGGAGATCCAGATGCGCAAGGTCGCAGGCTTCCTGTTCGGCTACATGGGCCCCAACAAGTTCTGACGCCTCTGTCTGCTGCGCGGGCCGATCTTGCGCCTGCGATGCGCGCCGTACGGGCTTACGGCTGCGCTTCCCGACGCAACCTCGACCCGCTCGCGACGACAGCTGCATCAGAACTCCGTACCGATTCCAACCAAGGAGACAAGCGATGACCCAGACCACCCGCCGCCAGATCGTGCTGGGCGCGGCCGCCGCCGGCCTGCTGCCTGGCGCCGCGTTCGCGCAGAAGAAGTACGGCCCCGGCACCAGCGACACCGAGATCAGGATCGGCCAGACCATTGCCTACAGCGGCCCGGCGTCGGCCTATGGCCAGCTGGGCCGGGCGGAAGCCGCGTACTTCAAGTTCCTCAATGACAAGGGCGGCATCAACGGCCGCAAGATCAACTTCATCTCGGTGGACGACGGCTTCAGCCCGCCCAAGGCGGTGGAGATGACGCGCAAGCTGGTCGAGCAGGACGAGGTGGCGCTGATGTTCGGCATGCTGGGCACGGCGCTGAACACCGCCACCCGGCCCTACCTCAACCAGCAGAAGATGCCGCAGCTGTTCATCGCGGCCGGCTCGGCGACGTTCGCCAGCGGCGAGAAGTTCCCGTGGACCATCGGCTGGCAGCCCACGCTGATGGGCGAGGCGGCCTTCTACGCGAAGAACATCCTGGCCACGCACCCGGGTGCCAAGATCGGCGTGCTCTACCAGGACGACGACTTCGGCAAGGAACTGCTGCAGGGCCTGCGCGAGGGCGTGGCCGGCAAGGACTCGGCCATCATCGCCACCGAGAGTTTCCAGGCCACCGACCCGACCGTTGATTCGCAGCTGATCAGCCTGAAGGGCAAGGGCGTGGACACGCTGATGCTGTTCACCTACGCCAAGCAGGCGGCGCAGGCGATCCGCAAGATCGCCGACCTGGGCTGGAAGCCCGACACCTACCTGCACCTGGGCTCGGCCAGCGTGGGCGCCACGCTGATGCCGGCCGGGCTGGACAAGTCGGTGGGCATCAAGACCGCCGGCTTCATGAAGGACGCGACCGACCCGCAGTGGGCCAAGGACGCCGAACTGGCCCCCTTCTTCGACTGGATGAAGAAGTACATGCCCGACGCCAAGATCGAGGACTCGCTGAACCTCGCCGGCTGGGCCTATGGCCAGACCATCGAACAGGTGCTGCGCCAGTGTGGCGACGACCTGACCCGCGAGAACATCATGAAGCAGGCGCTGAACCTGAAGAACTGGCGCAACCCGGCCCTGCTGCCGGGCAGCACCATCAGCACCGCGCCCAACGACTACCGCGTGGTCGAGTACATGAAGCTGCAGCGCTTCAATGGCAAGGTGTGGGAGTTCGTCTGAGCGGCCGTGCGGGCAGGGCGCGACCGCGCCCTGCCCGGCCGCCGGGCTTCAGCGCGCCGGCGCGTACGAGCGCAGCTGGCCGCGGGCGTTGACCGAGCAGGCGAATCGCCCGCTGGGATAGCGCACCAGGATCTCCCATTCGCCGGACCCCAGGCGGGTGCTGCGCTCGATGCGGCCGTCGCCAGCTTCGCCCTCGGGCGGTTGGTTCAGGCAGACCGCTTCGGCGCGCGCCTGCGGCGACCCGCCGGTCGGGCCTGGGCCCGGCGCGGGTCCGGGCCAGCCGCCGTCACAGGCCCGCTGGTCCACGGGTCGGATGTTCTGGAACCGCGGTCCGGCCACCCGGACTTCGATGCAGTCGCGGCGCGGCGAGCGCCAGTACCCCAGGCGCCCGCCCGGCGCCGGTTCGGAGCGCATCTCGTGGAAGCCGCGCTGCCGCAGTGCCTGTTCGCCAGAGCCGGTCCGCTCGCCGATCAGGTCGCGCCAACCATCGTTGGTGCCGCCTGGCGGGCCGTTCCAGCCACCCCCCGGCGGACGGCCGTCGTTCCAGCCACCGCGGGTCTCGAACACGCCGCCGCAGCCGGCCGTCACATACACGCCGCTGCGCGTCTCGTCCCAGTTGCGCCCCTTGACGCACTCGGTGCTGCTGAGCTGGCGCGCCAGGACGACTTCACCGTCGCCCCGCAGGCGACAGTCCTCGCGCTGGTGGTTGCGTGATTGGCAGGTGACGCTGGCGGCCTGCGCGCCGGCTGCGGCCAGCAGCACGGCCGCCGCGCCGGGACGGAGGAAGAACGTCGACGTCATCGTCAGGCCTTTCTGGTGGGTCACCCGGGTGCTCAACGCTGCATCCTAGCCCGCGGCCGACACAGACCGACAGCGGTCTTGGCCGTTCAACCGGCCAGCAGCTTGTTCACCAGTTCCGGTGTGGTCGCCGCGCCCAGCTTGCGCATCAGCCGCGCCCGGTACACATCCACCGTGCGCGGGCTGATGGCCAGGCGCCTGCCGATCTGCTTGCTGGTCAGCCCGTCGACCAGCAGGGCGGCGATCTCGCGTTCGCGGGCGGTCAGGTCGACCTTCAGCCGGCGCTTGGCCGACAGGTCCTCGAAGGCCCAGATGCCCGCGGCATGCGGCTGGGCCGGGTCCAGCGCACGGCCGGCCACATGGCACCAGAACAGCTCGCCGCGCTGCGGGCCGTCCAGCCGTTTCATCACCCGGTCGTCGGCATACCAGCCTTGTGCATCCAGGCTGGCGACGATGCGCTCGCCGGTGCGCTGGAATTCGTCGGCCGTAGGGTAGAGCACCTCGAAGCTCTGGCCCACCAGCTGGTCGCGCCGCGCGCCGAACATCGCCAGCACCTGCTGGTTGCAGTCGACGATCTGGCGCTGGCGGCTGAGCACCAGGCCGATCGGGGCCAGATCGAACCCGGTGCGGTAGTCCAGCGCCAGGTCGGGCATGGCGGTGCTCAAGGCCGTGTCACAGCAGCGCGTAGGTGGTGGTGGCATGCGCCGCCAGCTTGCCCGCGGGGTCGGCCACCTCGATCTCGCCGAAAACCAGGTTCCTGCCCAGCCGCAGCACGCGGCCGGTCACCAGGGCCTCGCCGGCCGGATCGGTGCGGCTGCCCGGGATGGGCCGCAGGAAGCTGGTCTGCAGCTGCACCGTGGTCATGGGCTTGAAGCCGCCGACTTGCGTGGCGATGGCCAGGATCATCGCGGTGTCGGCCGCCGCCATCACCGCCTGGCCACACAGCACGCCGCCCACGTGCACCTGGGCCGGCACGATGGGCAGGGCCAGCACCACCTCGCCCAGGCTGGCGCTGCGCATCTGCAGGCCCAGTTGCGCCACCCAGGGCGCGACCAGGTCGGTCAGCATCGCTTGCAGTGCGGGAAGTTCCACCAGGGACGCAGCGGGCATCGGGTTCTCCGGAAACTTAGGCGATTTTACGTAACCCCTACGTAATGGCTTAAGTAGTACGCTTCGCGCCGTTCCGGTTGACCCTGCTCAGCCGGTGCAAGCACCGTCCCGTCCACCGTCTTCAAGGACACCTGCTCCATGAACAAGATCTATCCCAGCGCCGCAGCGGCACTGGCTGGCATCGTCGCCGACGACCAGCTGCTGGCCGTTGGCGGCTTCGGCCTGTGCGGCATCCCGGAGGCGCTGATCGACGCGCTGCGCGACACCGGCAAGAAGAACCTCACCGTCATCAGCAACAACGCCGGTGTCGACGGCTTCGGCCTGGGCAAGCTGCTGGAGACGCGCCAGATCAGCAAGATGATCAGCAGCTACGTCGGCGAGAACA
>Ga0116181_1002310_pt1 | contig 15572 bp, 17 predicted proteins | sample AD_UKC075_MetaG_FD_89752 | JGI IMG/M metagenome (GOLD analysis project Ga0116181, IMG submission 89752) | Active sludge microbial communities of municipal wastewater-treating anaerobic digesters from USA - AD_UKC075_MetaG | ecosystem: Engineered > Bioreactor > Anaerobic > Digestate | place: USA...
CGCCAATGGCTGGGCTGAAGACCTGATCATCAGGTCATCATACAAATCGAGGTGGTTCACCCCCATCGGGGGAAACCTGGGGCGCGGCGGCTGCGTGGTCGCTGCGCCCAGCGGTGGATCAGGCTTTCTTGCCCTGGTTGGCGACGGCCGCAGCGGCAGCGGCGGCAGCGGCCGGGTCACCCAGGTAGGACGACTTGATCGGCTTCAGGTCCGCGTCCAGTTCATAGACCAGCGGAATGCCGTTGGGAATGTTCAGGTTCACGATGTCGGCATCGCTGATGCCGTCGAGCATCTTGACCATCGCGCGGATCGAGTTGCCGTGCGCGGCCACCACCACCCGCTGGCCGCTGCGGATGGCCGGGGCCAGCACCTCGTTCCAGCAGGGCAGCACGCGGGCGACGGTGTCCTTCAGGCACTCGGTCAGCGGCACCTGGTCGGGCGCCAACTGCGCATAGCGGCGGTCGCCGCGCTCGCTGCGTTCATCGTCGGCGGCCAGGGGTGGCGGCGGCGTGTCGTAGCTGCGGCGCCAGACCAGCACCTGCGCGTCACCGTACTGCGCGGCCATGTCGGCCTTGTTCAGGCCCTGCAGGCCGCCGTAGTGGCGCTCGTTCAGGCGCCAGTCCTTGACCACCGGCAGCCAGGTGCGGTCCATCTGGTCCAGCGTGTGCCACAGCGTCCAGATCGCGCGCTTGAGCACCGAGGTGTAGGCGATGTCGAACTCGTACCCCGCCTCCTTCAGCAGCCGGCCGGCCTGCTGGGCCTGCGCCACGCCGGTGGGCGTCAGCGGCACGTCGGTCCAGCCGGTGAAGCGGTTCTCCAGGTTCCAGGTCGATTCACCGTGGCGGATCAGCACGAGCTTGTACATGGTGGCAGTGGTGGGTTGGGCCAGCGACGGCAAAGCCTGAAATTCTATAATCCGCGTTTCCGCTCAACCCAGGCCCTGCCCGTGAAGTTCCTGATCGACAACTGGATGCTGATCCTGCTGGCCGCCTCGTCCGGCGGCCTGCTGCTGTGGCAGGCGCTGCAGAAGAACGCCGGCGGCGGTGTCGCCACTGCCGAGGCCGTGCGCCTGATCAACCGCGAGAAGGGGGTCTTGATCGACGTGTCCGAACCCGGCGAATACGCCGCCAGCCACGCGGTGGGCGCCCGCAACATCCCGCTGGGTTCGCTCGACGGTGCGAAGGAACTGCCCGGCAACAAGACGCTGCCGCTGCTGCTGATCTGCCCCAGCGGCGCCCGCGCCGGCCGTGCCGCCGCCCTGCTGCGCAAGGCCGGCTACGAGAAGGCCACCGCCGTCACCGGCGGCCTGGCCGCCTGGCGCGAGGCGGGCCTGCCCGTCGACAAGAAGGCGGCCTGAGCCAGCCGCTGCGCCGATCAGGCGCACACGCCGCAAGGTGTTCCGGGGCCCGCCACAATCGGGCCCCTTGTCGTTTCAGAGCCTCGCCACCATGACTTCCGTGCGCATGTACACCACCCAGGTCTGCCCCTACTGCATCCGGGCCAAGGCCCTGCTGAAGCAGCGCGGCGTCGAGGCCATCGACGAGGTGCGCATCGACCTGGACCCGGCGCAGCGCGACCAGATGATCGCGCTGACCGGGCGCCGCACCGTGCCGCAGATCTTCATCGGCGACACCCATGTCGGCGGCTGCGACGACCTGATGGCGCTGGACCGCGCCGGTGGGCTGCAGCCCCTGCTGCAGGGCGCCTGAGCCGGCGTTCCGCCCCCCCGGTCACGCGGCGGGCCGGTCAGGTCGCTGCGCCATAATCCCGCCCGCCCCAGCCCGCTGCCGCAGTCGGTGGCGGGCTTTTGTCATTCTTCAGGACCTCTCCGCCATGGCCGACCAAGACGATACCCCCGTGTTCCAGATCCAGCGCATGTACCTGAAGGACCTGTCGCTGGAGCAGCCGAACTCGCCGCAGATCCTGCTGGAGCAGCAGCAACCGCAGGTCGACATCAACCTGGCGATGTCGGCCGCCAACGTGGTCGACGGCGTCTACGAGGTCACCGTCACCGCCACCGTCACCACCAAGATCCAGGACAAGACGCTGTTCCTGGTCGAGGCCAAGCAGGCCGGCATCTTCGAGATCCGCAACGTGCCGCAGGACCAGCTGCAGGGCATCCTCAGCATCGTCTGCCCGCAGATGATCTATCCGTATCTGCGCGCCATCGTCTCCGACGTCTGCACCCGCGCCGGCTTCCCGCCGATCATGCTGACCGAGGTGAACTTCCAGGCCATGTTCGAGGCGCAGCAGGCTGCCGCTGCCGGCAACGGCGCCAACTGAGCCTGAGCGCGCAGATGTCCGGGCTGGTGGTGCTGGGCGCCGGCGCCTGGGGCACGGCGCTGGCGATCAATGCAGCCGCCCGTCAGCCGGTGCTGCTGTGGGCGCGTGACGCTGGCCAGGCCAAGCGCATGCAGGCCGAGCGCACCAACGCGCGCTACCTGCCGGGCATCGTGTTCCCGACGTCGCTGACAGTCACCGCCAGCCTGCCGCAAGCGCTGGCGCTGCCTGCCGACGGCCTGTTCATCGTCGGCACGCCGATGGCCGGCCTGCGCGACAGCCTGGCGGCGCTGCCGCCTGCTGCCCGCACGCTGTGGCTCTGCAAAGGGTTCGAGGCCGGCAGCGGCCTGCTCGGCCACGAGATTGCCCGCGCCATCCGCCCCGATCTGCGCTGCGGCGTGCTGTCGGGCCCCAGCTTCGCCCAGGAAGTGGCGCGCGGCCAGCCGACCGCCTTGGTGGCAGCCAGTGCCGATGCCGACCTGGCCGCCCAGGCGGTGGCCGCCTTCCATGGCGAGCACCTGCGCGTCTACAGCAGCGCCGACCCCGTGGGCGTGGAGGTCGGCGGCGCGGTGAAGAACGTGATGGCCATCGCCACCGGCATCGCCGACGGCCTGGCCCTGGGCCTGAATGCCCGCGCCGCGCTGATCACCCGCGGCCTGGCCGAGATGACGCGCCTGGGCGTTGCGCTGGGCGCACAGCCGGCCACCTTCATGGGCCTGTCCGGCCTGGGCGACCTGGTGCTGACGGCCACCGGTGACCTGTCGCGCAACCGCCAGGTCGGCCTGCGGCTGGCCCGCGGCCAGGGGCTGCCTCAGATCCTGCGCGAACTGGGCCATGTGGCCGAGGGCGTGCTCACCGCCCCCACGCTGCAGGCGCGCGCGACCGCTGCGGGCGTCGAGATGCCGATCACCGACGCGGTGGTGGCCGTGCTGCAGGGCCGGTTGGTCCCGGCGCAGGCGCTGCAGCAGCTGATGGCGCGCGACGCGCGGGCCGAGGCCTGACCCGATTCAGGCTCCGCCCTGGTAGTCGTTCTGGCGCCAGGCCTCGAACACCGCCACGGCCACCGCGTTGCTCAGGTTCAGGCTGCGCTGGCCCGCCCGCATCGGCAGGCGCACACGCCGGTCGTCAGCAAAGCCGTCGCGGATGGCGGCGGGCAGGCCGGCCGTTTCGCTGCCGAAAACCAGCCAGTCACCCGGCTGCCAGGCCACATCGGCAAAGCGCCGGGCGCCGCGGGTGGTGAAGGCGAACACCCGGCCGCCGACGGCCTGCTGCGCAGCGCACAGCGCAGCCCAGTCGGCATGGCGGCGCACGGCGGTGAACTCGTGGTAATCCAGCCCGGCGCGGCGCAGCAACTTGTCCTCCATCGCAAAGCCCAGCGGCTCGACCAGGTGCAGCGCACAGCCGGTGTTGGCGGCCAGGCGGATCACGTTGCCGGTGTTGGGCGGGATCTCCGGATGCACGAGCACGATGTGGAACATGGGGCGCGATTGTGGCGCCGTGCCGCGGGTCAGTCCTGCGGCGAGGGTGTGCGCGCCAGCACCCAGACCTGCACACTGGCGGCGCCCGCAGCCAGCAGGGCCTGTGTTGCCGCGGTGGCCGTCATGCCGGTGGTCATCACATCGTCGACCAGGGCCACCTGGCGGCCCGTGATGGCGGCCTGGCCTTCGGGGGGCACCCACATCGCATCACGCAGGTTCGCGGCCCGGGCACGCCGGTCCAGGCCAACCTGGTGCGGCGTGTCGCGCAGCCGCAGCAGGGCGTCATGGCGGGCCGGCAGGCCTTGCGATGCGGCCACGCGCCGGGCCAGTTCCCAGGCCTGGTTGTAGCCGCGCTCGGCCAGGCGGGCCGGGCTCAGCGGCACCGGCAGCACCAGTGGCGGTTCAGCCAGGGCGGGCAGGCGCCGCACCGTTGCCACCAGTGCATCGGCCAGCAGCGCGGCCAGCTCGGGCTGCTGCTGGAACTTGAAGCGGGCGATCAGCCGGTCCCAGGGGAAGGCGTAGTCGGCCAGCGCGACCACCCGTGCGAACGGCGGCGGCGCACGCAGGCAGGCGCCGCAGACCTGGCCGCCCGGCGCATGCAGGGCGCAGCGCGGGCATCGGTGCGATGCACGGTCGACGAAGCGCTGCCGGCAGTCGCTGCAGAAGCCGGCGCGGTCCCACTGGCTGCACAGCGCGCAGGGCCGCGGCAGCGTGCCCAGCCAGCCGCGCTGGCGCCCTGGCGTCGCGGTGGCGGATCGGTCGGGCGGCATCGGCTCAATATACTGAATCGACCATGCCTGAACACCGTGCCGGCACCGGCGCCGAGCCCTCCGATCCCGCATCCGATCCCGCATCCGGTCCGCCGGCCATCGACACCCGCGCCCTGCGCCGTGTGCTGGACCGCCTGGCCCGGTCCGACGGCCCGCCCTGGCTGCACCAGGAGGTGGCGCGCCGCATGGCGGCGCGGCTGCCCGTCATCCGCCAGCCGCCCGCGCAGTGGCTGGACTGGTGGGCCTTCACCGGCGCGGGCGCCGGGGCCGTCCAGGCCGTGTGGCCCGAGTCGCAGCGGCTGGTGGTCGAGCCCACGCCGGCGCTGCAGGCGCGCAGCCGGGCTGCGCTGGCCGCGCCATGGTGGTCGTGGCGGGCGCGCCGCGCCGCGCCGCAGCCGGTCTGGCTGAGCAGCGAGGTGCCCCCGGCGCAGGCGCAGATGCTGTGGGCCAACCTGGTGCTGCACACCGCCGCCGACCCCGAGGCCAGCTTCGCCGTCTGGCACCGGGCGCTGGCGGCCGACGGCTTCCTGATGTTCTCGGCCTTCGGGCCGGACACGCTGCGCGAACTGCGCGAGGTCTATGCCGAGGCGGGCTGGCCGGCGCCGCACCCGCCCTTCGTCGACATGCACGACCTGGGCGACATGCTGGTGCACGGTGGCTTCGCCGACCCGGTGATGGACCAGGAGACGATCACGCTCACCTGGTCATCGCCCGGCGCGCTGCTGGCGGAGTTGCGCGGCCTGGGCGGTCATTTGGGGACGCAGCGCTTTTCAGGTCTGCGCACGCCGCGCTGGCATGGGCGACTCCAGCAGGCGCTGGCCGCTCGCGCCGACGCGCAGGGCCGCATCGCGATGCGCTTCGAGGTGGTCTATGGCCATGCCTACAAGGGCAAGCCACGGGCCGAGCCCGGTGCGCCGGTGGTGGTCTCGCTGGACGCCTTGCGCAGCGGGAGGCCGCCACGCAAGGCCTGACTGGCATGTGTCAACCGCAGAGGCGGTTTAACACTCCGCTAGAATCGGTCGTTGATCTGGCGCATGCGGCATGGATGCCGGTTGCCACCGGGCCGTGATGCCGTCTCCGCTTCGGGGACGCATCCCCAGCGTACTTGACCTGCCTCAATTCGATCCGCCGCCGCTCCCGTCGCCCGCCATGTCCGCCACGACCGCTCCCAGCCCCTGGCCAGCACCGCCGCCCCCGCGGCAGGATGGCGGCTGGCGCTTCGCGCGCGAGCAGGCGTCGCCGCTGGCCTGGCTGTTCGAGCTGCGGCGCAATGTCTCGATCACCCCGCGCCAGCTGATGGGCTGCTACCTGCTGCTGTGCGCCGTGTCCATGGGCGTGGCCGTGGGCTTCTGGCTGCAGGGCGTGACCGTCGTGAGCCTGTTCACCGGGCTGGAACTGCTGGCCGTTGGCGCCGCGCTGCTGGTGTTCGCGCGCCATGCGGGCGATTGCGAAACCATCACGCTGACGGGTCGCGAACTGTCGATCGAGCAGCATGTCGGGCCGGCCGTGGAGCGGGTGCGCTTCCGTGCCGAATGGGTTCGCGTGGAGCCGGTGGCCGATGACGGCTCGCTGGTCGAGTTGTCGGGAGAGGGGCGCAGCGTGCGGGTGGGCAGGCACGTGCGTCCGGAGATGCGGTTGGCATTGGCGCAGGAACTGCGCCGGGCCTTGCGCCTGGCGCGTGCGGCCGGTGCCCGGGCTGTGGATCAGGAAACTTGAAGCATGAACAAGATGACGAACAAGACTTGGAAGTCGCGGGCCCTGCAAGGCACGGCCGCGCTGGCACTGGCGGCCGGCACGCATGCGGCCTGGGCGGTCAATGACCTGATCGGAGGGCCGGCCCGCAATCAGGTCGACCTGCACCCGTCGGTCACCCGCATCGGTGCTGAAGTGCAGGGCCTGCACCAGTTCATGCTGGTGATCTGCCTGGTGATCTTCATTGCCGTCTTCGGCGTGATGTTCTATTCGATCATCAAGCACCGCAAGTCGGTGGGCCACAAATCGGCCAACTTCCACGAGAGCGTGGCCGTCGAGATCGCCTGGACCATCGTGCCCTTCGCCATCGTCGTCGTGATGGGCCTGATGGCGACCAAGACCGTGGTCGCGATGAAGGACACCAGCAACGCCGACCTCACCATCAAGACCACCGGTTACCAGTGGAAGTGGGGCTACGACTACCTGAAGGGCGAGGGCGAGGGCATCGGCTTCCTGTCGTCGCTGGACGTGGCCCAGCGCAACATGTCCGACGCTGGCAAGCCTGCCGGTGACGACTACCTGCTGAAGGTCGACAACCCGCTGGTGGTGCCGGTCAACAAGAAGATCCGCATCATCACCACCGCCAACGACGTCATCCATTCGTGGATGGTGCCGGCCTTCGCGGTCAAGCAGGACGCCATCCCGGGCTTCGTGCGCGACACCTGGTTCCGCGCCGAGAAGACCGGCGACTTCTACGGTCAGTGCGTCGAACTGTGCGGCAAGGAGCACGCCTACATGCCGATCCATGTGAAGGTGCTGTCCGCCGAGGACTACACCAAGTGGGTCGAGGCCAAGAAGAAGGAAATGGCGGCCAAGGCCGACGATCCGAGCAAGGTCTGGACGCTGGAGGCCTTGGCCGAGCGTGGCGCCAAGGTCTACGCCGCCAACTGCGCCGTCTGCCACCGCCCCGACGGCAAGGGTGCCGGCCCGATCAAGCCGCTGGACGGCGCCGCCGTTGTGCTGGATGCCGACAAGACCAAGCAGATCGGCGTGCTGCTCAACGGCCAGAATAACGGCACGATGCCGGCCTGGAAGGGCCTGTCGGACACCGAGATCGCCGCCGTCATCACCTACACCAAGAACAACTGGTCGAACAAGACCGGTCAGATCGTGCAGCCGGCAGAAGTTGTCGCCGCCCGCAAGTGATCGCCGTCCTTCGTTCCCACCGCATCAGCTGCTGAAAGGCCACGCCCATGAGCGCCGTCCTCCCGCAACACGGGTCCCACGACCACAGCCACGATCATGACCACGACCACGGCCCGCTGAAAGGCTGGCGGCGCTGGGTTTTCGCGACGAACCACAAGGACATCGGCACGATGTACCTGCTGTTCTCGTTCGCGATGCTGATGATCGGCGGCATCCTGGCGCTGTGCATCCGCGCCGAACTGTTCCAGCCGGGCCTGCAGTTCTTCAACCCCGAACTGTTCAACTCGTTCACCACGATGCACGGGCTGATCATGGTGTTCGGCGCGATCATGCCGGCCTTCGCCGGCTTCGCGAACTGGATGATTCCGCTGCAGATCGGCGCCAGCGACATGGCGTTCGCGCGGATGAACAACTTCAGCTTCTGGCTGCTGATCCCGGCGGCCATCATGCTGGCGGGCTCGTTCTTCATGCCCGGCGGCGCCCCCGCCGCGGGCTGGACGCTGTACGCGCCGCTGACGCTGCAGATGGGCCCGTCGATGGACGCCGGCATCTTCGCGATGCACATCATGGGCGCCTCGTCGATCATGGGTTCGATCAACATCATCGTCACCATCCTGAACATGCGCGCGCCGGGCATGACGCTGATGAAGATGCCGCTGTTCGCCTGGACCTGGCTGATCACCGCCTACCTGCTGATCGCGGTGATGCCCGTGCTGGCCGGCGCGATCACGATGACGCTGACCGACCGTCACTTCGGCACCAGCTTCTTCAGCCCCGCCGGCGGTGGCGACCCGATCATGTACCAGCACATCTTCTGGTTCTTCGGGCACCCCGAGGTCTACATCATGATCCTGCCGGCGTTCGGCATCGTCAGCGCCATCGTGCCGGCCTTCGCCCGCAAGCGCCTGTTCGGCTACACCTCGATGGTCTACGCCACCGCGTCGATCGCGATCCTGTCGTTCATCGTCTGGGCCCACCACATGTACGTGACCGGCATGCCGGTGACGGGCCAGCTGTTCTTCATGTACGCCACGATGCTGATCGCGGTGCCCACCGGCGTGAAGATCTTCAACTGGATCGCGACGATGTGGCGCGGCTCGATGACCTTCGAGACCCCGATGCTGTGGGCCGTGGGCTTCATCTTCGTGTTCACGATCGGCGGCTTCACCGGCCTGATCCTGGCGATGGCGCCGATCGACATCCAACTGCAGGACACCTATTACGTGGTGGCGCACTTCCACTACGTGCTGGTGGCTGGCTCGCTGTACGCGCTGTTCGCCGGCGTCTACTACTGGGGCCCGAAGTGGACCGGCGTGATGTATTCCGAGACGCGCGGCAAGATCCACTTCTGGGGCTCGCTGATCTTCTTCAACGTCACCTTCTTCCCGATGCACTTCCTGGGTCTGGCCGGCATGCCGCGTCGCTACGCCGACTACCCGATGCAGTTCGCCGACTTCAACGCCATCGCCACCATCGGCGCCTTCGGCTTCGGTCTGATGCAGGTCTACTTCTTCCTGTTCGTCGTCGTCCCGATGATGCGCGGCCAGGGTGCCAAGGCGCCGCAGAAGCCCTGGGAAGGCGCTGAAGGCCTGGAATGGGAAGTGCCGTCGCCGGCGCCGTTCCACACCTTCGAGAACCCGCCCAAGCTGGACGTGACCGCCACCCGCGTGGTCGGTTGAACGAGGTGTCGGTGATGAACGCTCCGCGTGACCCGCAGCAGCAGAGCAAGGCGAATTTGCGCTTGGCTCTGGTGCTGGCCTCGGTCGCCGTCGTGTTCTTCGTCGGCTTCGTGGCCAAGATCGTGCTGTTCGGCCGCTGAGCAGCGGCCGACCCACCACTGCCGCATCCATGGCCCTGCCTTCGCTGCTTCGCGACAACCGGCGCATGCTCGGCAAGCTGGCGGTCATTGCGCTGGCGATGTTCGGCTTCGGCTATGCGCTGGTCCCGATGTACCGCACGATCTGCGACGCGCTCGGCATCAACGTGCTGTCGGTCAGCGAGCGGGTCTCGTCCGCCGGGCTGGCGGACACGGCGGCTCGGCGCAAGGCGAACACGCAGGTCGATACCTCGCGCAAGGTGACCATCGAGTTCGACGCCAATGCCCGCGGCCCCTGGGACTTCAAGCCCGCGGTCAATTCGGTGCAGGTGCACCCGGGTGAACTGGCCACGGTGATGTACGAGTTCCGCAACAAGCAGAACCGTACGATGGCCGCGCAGGCCATCCCCAGCTACGCGCCGATGCGCGCCAGCGCGCACTTCAACAAGCTGGAGTGCTTCTGCTTCAACGAATACACCCTGGCGCCGGGCGAGACCAAGTCCTGGCCGGTGGTGTTCTACGTCGACCCCAAACTGCCCAAGGACGTGACCACGATCACCCTGTCGTACACCTTCTTCGAGGTGGCCGGCAAGGTGGTGGGCCAGGGCGCGGGCCTGGGCAGCACCGGGCCGGCAAAGGCTGCTGCGGAGAAGCGCACATGAGCGACGACCTGCGCAACGCCGCCGCCCGCAAGGGATCGTTCGGCCAGACGATGCGGGCCGTGGCCTGGTCGTTCTTCGGTGTCCGGCGTTCATCCGACTATGCGCAGGACGTCGCCAAGCTCAATCCGGTGCATGTGATCATCGCCGGCGTCATTGGCGCTGGTCTGTTCGTGCTGGCCCTGGTGCTGCTGGTGCAGTGGGTGGTGGGCAGCGGGGTCGCCGCGTGACGACCGCCTGACCGCCCGTCATTCCGGGTCCGCACTTTCCATTTCCGATCTGAAGGTTTCGAGGAGAACTCACAAGATGTCAGCAGCGACACATCACGGGACCACCCCGTACTACTTCGTCCCCGCGCCGTCGCGCCATCCGGCGATGGCCGCGCTGGGCCTGTTCTTCGTGATCCTCGGCGCCGGGCAATGGGTGAACGGCCACGGCTGGGGCGCCTATTCGCTGCTGCTGGGCCTCCTGATCTGGCTGTCGACCCTGTTCGTCTGGTTCAAGGAAGCCATCAGCGAGAGCGAGGGCGGCCTGTACTCCGAGCGCATCGACGTGTCGTTCCGCTGGTCGATGAGTTGGTTCATCTTCTCCGAGGTGATGTTCTTCGCCGCCTTCTTCGGCGCGTTGTACTGGGCGCGGGTGCACACCCTGCCGATGCTGGGCAACCTGGACCATCAGGTCCTGTGGCCCGACTTCAAGGCAATCTGGCCCAGCGCTGGCGGTGGCATCACGGCGTCGCCGGCCGGTACTGTCGAACCCTTCGCGACGATGGGCCCCTGGCCGCTGCCGACGATCAACACCGCGCTGCTGCTGACGTCGGGCCTGACGCTGACCATCGCCCACCATGCGCTGATCGCCGGCAAGCGTGCCAAGACGATTTCGTGGATGTGGATCACGGTGGCCCTGGGCGCCACCTTCCTGTGTGTGCAGGGCTACGAGTACTACCACGCCTACCACGAGTTGAACCTCAAGCTGACCTCGGGCATCTTCGGCTCGACCTTCTTCATGCTGACCGGCTTCCACGGCTTCCACGTGTTCGTCGGCATGCTGATGCTGCTGTTCATCACGCTGCGGCTGCAGAAGGGCCACTTCACGCCCGAACGCCACTTCGGCTTTGAAGGCGCCGCCTGGTACTGGCACTTCGTGGACGTTGTCTGGCTGGGCCTGTACTTCCTGGTCTACTGGCTGTAACCCCGACCGCCGGGCCCTGGCCCGGTCGACCCTGCAGACGCCGCCTCGTGCGGCGTTTGTGCTTTTCGGGCCGCAAGCGGCAGTCTGCAAGCTGCCGCAGCATGTCCACCGCATTTCCACAAGCGTGTCCACAGGGCTGTCCACATGGGGCCGGCGGACCGCGGCATATCATCAACCGCCCACCCAGCCCGACGCCGCCTGCCCATGTCCACCGTGTTCCGCACTCCGCAAACCGCGCAGGCTTCCGATGACGAGGTGGCCCGCCTGCGGGTGCCGCCACACTCGGTGGAGGCCGAGCAGAGCGTGCTCGGCGGCCTGCTGATCGACAACCTGGCCTGGGACCGGGCCGGCGACCAGGTCACCGAGGGCGACTTCTACCGCCACGAGCACCGCGAGATCTTCACGGCCATCGCCACGCTGATCAACGGCAACAAGCCGGCCGACGTGATCACCGTGTTCGAGCAACTGCAGATCAGCGGCAAGGCCGAGGCCTGCGGCGGTCTGAAGTACCTGAACGACCTGGCACAGAGCGTGCCCAGCGCGGCCAACCTGCGGCGCTATGCCGAGATCGTTCGTGAACGCGCCATCCTGCGCAAGCTGATCTCGGCCTCCGACGAGATCGCGACCAACGCCTTCAACCCGCAGGGCCGCCAGGTCAGCCAGATCCTGGACGAGGCGGAAGGGCGCATCTTCAAGATCGGCGAGGAAGGCTCGCGCAACAAGCAGGGCTTCATCGGCATTGACAAGCTGACGATGCAGCTGATCGACCGCGTGACCGAGCTGGCCGAGAACGGCGCCGAGGACGTGACCGGCGTGCGCACCGGCTTCTTCGACATGGACCGGATGATGGCCGGCATGCAGAAGGGCGACCTGATCATCCTGGCCGCACGGCCATCGATGGGCAAGACCGCCTTCGCGCTGAACATCGCCGAGAACGTCGCCGTCAACGAAGAGCTGCCGGTGCTGGTGTTCTCGATGGAAATGGGGGCGTCGCAGCTGGCGCTGCGGATGATCGGCTCGCTGGGCCGCATCGACCAGAGCGGCCTGCGCACCGGCCGCCTGCGCGACGACGAGTGGACGCGCCTCACTGAAGCCGCCGAGAAGCTGGGCCGCGCCCAGATGTTCATCGACGAGACGCCGGCACTGAACCCGGCCGAGCTGCGCGCCCGCTCGCGCCGCATGGCGCGCCAGTTCGGCGGCACGCTGGGCCTGATCGTCGTCGACTACCTGCAGCTGATGAGCGGCACGGGCAAGAGCGACGGCGAGAACCGCGCCACCGAGATCAGCGAGATCTCGCGCGGCCTGAAGGCGCTCGCCAAGGAACTGCAGTGCCCGGTGATCGCGCTGTCGCAGCTGAACCGCTCGGTCGAGACCCGCACCGACAAGCGGCCGATGATGTCCGACCTGCGGGAGTCGGGCGCCATCGAGCAGGACGCGGACGTGATCATGTTCATCTACCGCGATGAGTACTACACCAAGGACCAGTGCAAGGAGCCGGGCATCGCCGAGATCATCATCGGCAAGCAGCGCAATGGCCCGGTCGGCACGGTCAAGCTCACCTTCCTGAAGCCGCTCACCAAGTTCGACAACCTGGCGCCTGGCGCCGGCGGTTCGGGCGAGTACTGACGCAGCGCCAGGGCGGAAAACCCTGCAAGCCGAAATACTGGACGAACGTACAGTGACTGTCTATATTGACAGTCATGCGCACCATCCCCGTCTACCCCGCCCGCCCTATCCCGCCCGCCGGCATGGCCCAGTCCCTGGCTGCACCGCTGCTGAAGGGCCGTGGCACCGGCTGGGCGCTGGCACACCGCTTCACCCGTGAACAGCGCCAGAGCGACGACGACGGCTGGGGCAGCCTGGATCAGGCTGTTGCCGAGCAACCGCTGCCGCCTGCAACCCGGGTGCTGGAAGAACAGGTCAAGACGATCCTGACCGGCAATGACTCGCCCGACATCGGCTTCGACCTGTCGATCAACCCCTACCGGGGCTGCGAGCACGGCTGCATCTACTGCTATGCCCGGCCCACGCACAGCTACCTGAACCTGTCGCCGGGGCTGGACTTCGAGACCCGCATCGTCGCCAAGACCAACGCGGCCCAGCGCCTGCGCGAGGCCTTCTCGGCGCGCAGCTACAGCCCGATGCTGCTGAACATCGGCTCGGCCACCGACGCTTACCAGCCGGCCGAACGCAAGCTGGGCATCACCCGCCAGGTGATCGACGTCTGCAGCGAATTCCGCCACCCGTTCTCGCTGATCACCAAATCGTCCGGCGTCGAGCGCGACATCGCCCTGATCGCGCCCATGGCAGCGCAGCGCCTGGCGGCCGTCTACGTCTCGATCACCACGCTGGACCCGGCCCTGGCCCGGGTGATGGAGCCGCGTGCCGCTGCGCCCGAGCGCCGACTGCAGACCATCCGCAAGCTGGCGGCAGCCGGCATTCCGGTGGGTGTGAGCGTGTCGCCGGTGATTCCCTTTCTCAACGAGCCCGAGCTGGAGCGCATCCTGGCCGCTGCTGCAGATGCCGGCGCTACCTCGGCCTTCAGCATCGTGATCCGCCTGCCCTGGGAGGTGAACCCGCTGTTCCAGCAGTGGTTGCAGCAGCATTTCCCCGACCGTGCGGCGCGGGTGATGGCGCGCATTCGCGAGATGCGCAATGGCGCGGACAACAGCAGCAGGTTCGGCGAGCGCATGACCGGCAGCGGCATCTGGGCCCAGTTGCTGCGCCAGCGCTTCCACAAGGCGGCCGACAAGCTGGGTCTGACGCGGGCGCGGGTCGAACTCGACCTGACCCAGTTCAGCAGTGCCCGCCGCGAGGCGGCCGTGGCCAGCGCGCAGGCCAGCCTGTTCTGACGCAGCCGGGCAGCTGCTGCTCAGCTGCCGGCCAGCGCGTCGCGCACGATGCCGGTGGTCAGGATCTCGGGCAGCAACACCGGCGCCTGACCGGGACGCAACAAGGCGTAGACGGGCACGCCGTTGCGTCCCAGCCGTGCCAGGGCCGCAGTGATCTCGGCGTCGCGGCGGGTCCAGTCGGCGCGCATGCGCACCACCTGTGCGCGGTCGAAATCGGCCAGCACCTCGGGCCGGTTCAACACCAGGCGCTTGTTGACCTGGCAGCTCACGCACCAGGCGGCGGTGAAATCGACGAACACGGTGCGGCCCTGGGCCAGTTCGGCCTCGACCGCCGCGTCGCTGTACGGCGCCCAGATGGTGCCGGCCGCATCGGTCGTGGCCAGCGGGGTGGCGGTGGTGCTGGCGGCTGCGGCGCCGGGGGCGCCCGTTGTTGCCGACGACGACGGCCAGCTCCAGACCAGCAGTGCGGCCATGGCGCTGAGACTGGCCAGGGCGCCAACCCGCGCCGCGGCCGTCGGCCGGCGCAGCAGGCCGAGCAACCACACCAGTGCGGCCAGGCCCAGCAGGGCCAGCAGGGCCTGCGCCGCGCCGTCGATGCCGGCCTGCAGGCCCAGCACCCAAACCAACCAGACGACGGTGGCGAACATCGGGAAGGCCAGCGCCTGCTTCAGCCGCAGCATCCATGGCCCCGGCCGCGGCAGCCGGTGGCGCCATCCCGGCAACAGCACCAGGGTGGCGTAGGGCAGGGCCATGCCCAGGCCGAGGGTGCCGAACACGGCCAGCGCCAATGGGGTGGGCTGGGTGATCGCAAACCCCAGCGCCGCTCCCATGAACGGCGCCGTGCAGGGGCTGGCCGCCAGCACCGCCAACACGCCCGAGCCGAAGGCATCGGCCGCCGGATGCTGCGCCCGCCAGCCGCACAGCCGCTGCGGCAGCAGGGTGCCCAGCTCGAACAGGCCCATCAGGTTCAGCCCCAGCGCAAAGAACAGCAGGGCCAGCACGAAGACCACGCCCGGCTCCTGCAGCTGAAAGCCCCAGCCCACCGCGCTGCCGGCCGCACGCAGCGCCAGGAGCAGGCCAGCCAGTGCCAGGAAGCTGAGCACCACGCCGGCGCCGTAGGCCAGCGCGTGCGCGCGCAGCTTCGCTGGCTGGTCACCCTGCTGGGCCAGGCCCAGCAGCTTGATCGACAGCACCGGAAAGACGCAAGGCATGAGGTTGAGCACCATGCCCCCGACCAGGGCGAGCGCCAGGGCCGCCCACAGTCCCAGGCCGGCGCCGGCATCCACCGCCATGGCCGCAGGCGACGCGGCCTTGCCACCACCTAGGATGTCCAGCCCGCTGCCAGTCTTGCCCGGCGCGGTCGATGCGCCACCGGCCAGCGGATCGTCCAGCCGCACTGCGCCTGCGGGCAGGGCCAGCGCCGCCACCTCGGCCACCTTGGCGCTGAACTCGACACTGCGGCCGGCGCCACCCCAGGGCAACGGCGCGCCGGGCAGCACTTGTGCCACGGCGATGGCGGTCAGCTCGGTCGGCACGCTGGGAGCGTGTGGCGAGACCGCCAGCTGCACCGCATAGCCCTCGTCGGTGCGCCAGGCGGCATGGCGAGCCGGCTCCAGCACCTGCTCGGC
>Ga0116181_1002311_pt1 | contig 15568 bp, 11 predicted proteins | sample AD_UKC075_MetaG_FD_89752 | JGI IMG/M metagenome (GOLD analysis project Ga0116181, IMG submission 89752) | Active sludge microbial communities of municipal wastewater-treating anaerobic digesters from USA - AD_UKC075_MetaG | ecosystem: Engineered > Bioreactor > Anaerobic > Digestate | place: USA...
ATGCCCGAGCCCATGACTTTTTCACTAAATCGCCACCGGATGCGGGTGAGGGCGCGGAAATGGCAGAAGTCGACTACTGGTCATTTGCCGAGCCAAGCCCTTATCAAACCGAGCTTCCAGCGAAAAGCCAATAAGCTGAAATTTCCTCTGCCACGACGGCCGCAACTTCAACGGCCCAATTCGCCCAGCGCCCGCGCTGCCAGCTGCCGCGCCAGCGTTGCGCCGGCCGGAAGCTCCATCGGCAGGCCATCAAAGGCACCGTCGATCAGTAAATTGCTGAGTCCATGCGCCAGGCTCCAGCCCAGCAGCGCCAGTTCCGGTCCGCGCCCGGCGTCAAGCGCCGTCGAGGCCGCCAATAACTGCGCAAACGCCCCCTCCGCGGCGGTCTTCAGCGCCGGGAACTCGTGCTTGCGCGCCAGCAGCGGGCCAAACATCAGACGGAATTGCGCCGGGTGTGACCGCGCGCAATTGACGTAGGCCTCGCAGATCTGCAGCAGCCGCTCACGCGAATCGCTCTCGCCGGCGGGCGCCGCCATCGCGGCCGCAAGCTGTGCGAAGCCACGCTCGGCGACCGCCGCCAGCATCTCGTCGAGGCTGGTGAAGTAATGGTAAGGCGCCGCGTGCGACACGCCGGCCGCCTTGGCCACATCGCGCAGCGTAATACCCGTCGCGCCCTGCCGCGCCAGCACCGCATCCGCCGCCGCCAGCAGCGTCTCGCGCAGGTTGCCGTGGTGGTAGGGCTTCGGCTCGGGGGCCGGCTCAGGCGCGAGAGCGTGCTTGCCGGAGGGGGCGGCTGTCGCTGCGGCTGGCTTCTTGCGCGCCGCTGGTTCTGCTTTCAGGGGTTTCATGGCCGCAATCTTGACACGAGAAGGATTGCGATGGAAGAATGCGGCCAATCTTTCTCATGTAAAGATTATTCATAAAGGGTCGTTACATGCTCGCCTCCACGCTCATCGCAATCAGCGCCGGTATCGTTCTGCTGTTCGGCAGCATCCACCTACTCTACACACTGCATGGCAACAAGCTGCATCCGCGTGATCCGGCTGTGCTGGAAGCGATGCAGAAAACCCATCCTGTCATCACGCGGCAGACCAACATGTGGCGGGCGAACCACGGTTTCAACATCACCCACAGCATGGGGCTCATTCTGTTCGGGCTGGTTTACGGCTATCTCGCACTGGTGCAAACGGCGCTGCTGTGGCAATCCAGCTTCCTGATTGCGGTCGGCCTGATCACGCTCGTTGCCTACGTCGTGCTGGCAAGACTCTACTTTTTCAGCATCCCGTTTCGTGGCGTAACGCTGGCGACGCTGCTGTACGTGATGGGCGTCACGATCCACTTAACGAACGCCTGAGCGGCGCCGAAAGGAGACCGCATGTACCACTTCATCGTGCGCCAGAAGCTGCGTCGCGCCTTCGCCGACATCAACGCCGGGCGCTACGAGCGGATCGTGCCGCAGTTCGCCAAGCGGCATCGTCACGTCATGTACGGGCAGCACGCATTGGCAGGCGAACGCAGCACCGTGCAGTCCACCAGCGCATGGTATGGAAGGCTGCAACGCCTGCTACCCGATTTGCGCTTCGACGTACAAACGATAGCCGTCACCGGCTGGCCCTGGCATACGGTCGCAATGGTGAGCTGGAACGACCAGTTCACGCTGCCCGATGGCAGCCCCGGCAACAACCAGGGCGTGCACGTTTTCACGCTCGTCTGGGGGCGAGTTACTGCGCTGGTCGTGCACTGTGACACAGCCCGATTGCAGGACTACTGCAAGCACATGGCATCACTCGGCATTGCCGAGGCGGCAGCCGCGCCGATCAGCGACACCGCCACTGCCCATGTCCCGGGGCCGGCGTGACCGGCAACGTTCAGGCGGTTACTGCAAGTGCTCAAGGGCGCTCAAGGGAACAGGCAGGTCGACTGCAGATAGCTGTTGATATCAGCGGTGGTCCGTCTGGCTGCTCCTGCGCCGATCGCATCCTGCACCATCGCGTCGCCGCGAATACCGAGCATCGAACGCAACAGCAGCAACCCATCGGTGTCAGCTCTCGTGGAGCCATCGCCGTCAATATCCAATGCAGTGAGGTTGACTGACGAGGCGACAGAAGTGGCGGTACGAGGCGAGCAGGCATGCGTCGCGCCCGCCAGCAGTGCGTCGCCGCTGAGGCCCAGCATGCGTCGCAGAATCAGCAAACCATCAGTCATGGTCATCCTCGCACCATCGCCATCGACGTCGAGGTTGCAGGCTGTCGATGGATACACGGCGTTGACAGAGTTGACACCGCTGTCGATTCCGACCACGTTGTTGTACGCAAACGGGGTCGCAGGGTAAACGTAGCGAATGCCGTTGGCGGGCGGCACCAGAAACACCTGGCCACTCATGCCACTCGGCCCGACGCACTGCCAAGTATTGTTGCTGTTGTCAGTGAACTGGCAGCTGACGCCGGGCGACAAGGTGCAAACCGACGTGCCGGCCTGGAACGTGGTGCCGCTACGACGTAGCACCGCACCGGCGTTGATGGTGGCAGCCACGTTGATCGGTGTCGCCGGCAGCAGATCGGCGTCACCCGAAAAGCTAAAAGTGGCCTGAAAGGCGCCGAGCGGAGCCGAGGTTAGTTCACACAGGGAATAGCTTCCTGCATAGCCATTGGCCAGCGAGCCAAGCTGAAGAGGGAACGCACAGGAACCAACGCTTGTCGACAGCGATGACGATACGAACGGCGTTGCGTTGAATCCGGTCGTCGCCACCAACACCGAAACACGATAGCGCACTCGGTCGCCAGCGATATAGGTGTTGGCGGGGTCGGGCGTCGCCTGAATGATCGTGGCCATCTGCGTGCGCGGCAGCGTCAGCGGCACCGCCGCCGAACTCAGGTACTTGCCAGTATCGAACGACGAAAATTGCGCACTTAATGGCATGACGCCGGAGCGCAACAGAAAATCACACTCGACCGGAGCCGGAACGACGGTCGAACTCAGGGGCACGCAGTTGGCGCCCGCTGGCAGTCCGGACGCAGACGGCCCGTTCAGCGAACCTGGGGTAGAACCGCCAGCAGGCGGTGGTGGCAAATCAACACTGGCGCGCACGCGCAGCACCGAATAGGCCTGGTACGGCCCGGCAACAAGTGGCGTCAGCGTGGTCACCGTGTCCGAAGGCGAAAATGCCAGCGACGGCGTATTGACCGCCACAAAACCATCCGCGCTGGCACTCAATATCACGCCGGATTCGACCCGGTCATAGCGGGTGTCCGCAATCGTGCAACTACTGGCGCCAGCCAATATCGTGCAACTCAGGCCACCATCAAGCGTGCCCGTGCCCGCCACTTGGGCGAGCCATACCACTGTGTCGACGGCACGTGTGGCCGGCGCATCGGCCAGCGTGCGCAGGCCGACCGTGATCGGGAACTGGGCACGATAGCCGATGAACTGCGTCGGCGCGGCGAGCACTTTCAGCACCAGACTGCTACCAATCGACGAAACATCGATGCGCCGTAGCGTAGCCAGACGCGGCCCTGCCGCGTTGGCGAGCGCCTCGCCAAGCGCCAGCAGCGTGCCGTCAGTGTCGAGCGCCAGATCGGTGGCGCCCGCAGTTGGGTTGGCCAGCGCGGTCGCGTGCCGCCAGCGCTCGCCGCCGGCACTGGAAAGTGACCACAGTACCGGCGCACGCGACGACTCGGTGGCCGACAAGACCGTGGTGGACGCGAACAGGTTGTCGCTGCCGTCGATCGCCAATCCCGTCACACACTCGCGGGCGCCGCCGATCAGATCCGCGCCCGCCTGCCAGCGCTCGTTGCCGGCCGCGCTCCATGACACCACCAGGCTGGCGGCGTCGCTGCCACTCGCCGGATCGAGCGCGTTGGCCGAGCAACCTCCAGCATAGATGTTGCCGACTGAGTCGACCGACAATGCCCGCAGTCGGGACATCGAACGTGGCGATGGCGTGCTGACCGACCGCTGCCAGACGAGCGCTCCGGTGGCATCAAGCTTGTACAACGTCGCCTGACCGCCGCAGGACTGCGTCATCACCAGCAGCTCGTTGCCCGCTGTCAGGCGGGCCGCCGTGGCAAAAGTGGCACAAGCTTGCGCCGATATTGACGTAGACCACAACAGTGTTCCCGCACTGCTGACTCTTGTCACGAGGACTGACGTGGCCACTGCAGGTGGTGTTGTCACCGACCAGGCGGCATCAGCGCTGTCGATGGCAAGAAAGCGGGGAGTATCGCCGCCCACCACGGTCTCGAACAGGATGGTGCCCGTCGCGCTGACCCGTCCCAGCAGATTACCGATCTGATACAGCGTGTCGCCGTTGGCAGCAAAGGCTTGTACTGGCTGCCCCGTATCTCCGGTTGGCGTGATGACACCGGCGGTCGTCCACGCGGTCGCTCCGCTGTTGTCCACTTTTGCCGCACGCGGCGTCACGCTGACGACCACGCGTGCGCCGTCAGCACCAACAACCGGCCCGCACGCGGGTGCCGACACCGCGGTGCGCGCACCGGTGGATCCAGCGGGTGACACGCTCGCCCAGTCAGCCGGCGAAACCGAACCGGAGATGGCCTGTGTGCGGCCCCACCAACCATCGGGGCTTGAACGGCTAAGCCGCGGCATCAGACAGTTCAACTGCGCTGCCGAGGCGGAACGCGGGTTGCTGGTGACGTACACCCAGCGATTGGCAGTAACGTCACCCACATAAGTCAACTTGCTGGCAATACCCGCCTCTTGCGCATTTGCAGCGGCGACAAAGGTTGCCATCGTGCCGCCGTTGACCGCAAACCATCCGCTGGGCGTCGCCGAATTCGGTCGGCTGTAGATGACTGGATTGTCCAGATCACCATTTGCAGCGGCGGGGTGAAAGACATACGAGTGCGAATCCGAAGCACCAACATCGGAGCGGATGGCGGTAAGAGTGTTGTTCTCGACCAGCACCCGATGAATCCGGAAGTAGTTCCGCTGCCACAGGATCGCGCCGCTGGCCGATAGTTTGACGATTTCGCTGTTGCCGCCGGCAACATTGCTCGCACGTACTACGTAAACGCCGTCGTTGTCGGCCGAGTGCAACGTCACGGTGTCGTTTGCGGCAGCAGAACCGGCAAAGGAGAGGTTGATCGACCAGCGCAGACTGCCATCGCTGCCGAATCGACCCACCGCCGCGTTAGTTGCGCCACCGGGTGTCGTCAGGTCACGAAACAGTACAACGTCGCGCCCGCTACGTGAAACGATAGGGCTGTTCCAGCTCGCGCCTGTGGTCCGGAACGATTGTGGCAACGTCGCTGTCGCCAGCCGCTGGCCGGTGAGCGGGCTCCAGAAGATCATCGACAACCCATAGACTTCGACGTAGTTGCCAGCGCTGTCGATGCTCGACGCCAGATAAGTGGGTGGCGACAGGTTTTCCTGCGTGCTCCAGAGCAGAGTTCCAGTGCGCGAGAGTTTGCGGATCGTCCGCGGCGCACTACCGGCGGCAAACAGAATCTCGTCGTCCAACCCACGCACAATGCGCAAGCCCGTCGTGGCGGTGGTGGTCAGACAATACTGCGCGCGCCGGTCGCCGTTGGCAGCATAGTTTTCCAGGCAAGTGTTGCTGCCCTGGGCATAAGACACCGTGATCGAGCCGTCGGTATGCAGCAGTGGCGGGCGGGCGACGCTGGCCATGGTCGCTACGGTGGTGCTACTGGCGCCAGCGCCTGCCCAGCGTACCCATTGCTCGGTGCCGTTGACCGCGATTTTCGCGATGCGCATGCGCACCGCCTCGCCGTCAGAGCCAAATCCGGTTGCGATCAGCGTGCCATCGCCAGCGCTGGCAACGAATGTGTCGGTTAGATCGGCGGCAATTGCCGTTGGCGGATTGAGCGGTGCAACCCAACTGACTTGCGCGCCGGCGGTGAGCGCAGCAAACCCCCAGCACGCTGCAGCGAGCGCGATCCCCCGTTTCAGTGTCATGTCCGTGTGTCCCGGTCGAAGTTTGCTGACTATTTGAGCAGAACGCGGAACATGACACAAGCATGAATGCCGCGATCAGCTATTGCGGGAAATGACCGTTTTATGCGGCCCGAGGGTCGCAATATTGCCAAGTCGACTACTGCTGTTTTCGCAGTGATAGCCCTTATTGAGCAGAGGTTTCCGCGCAAAGCCGTACCGTCTCGTTACGCTGCAGAAACCGGAAACCGCAACCGGAACGTGCTGCCGTGCTGCTCGCCGCCGACCGTGCTTTCAATCTCCAGTTTGGCGCGGTGACGTTGCGCGACGTGTTTGACGATGGCGAGGCCGAGGCCGGTGCCGCCGGTTTCACGTGAGCGGGAGCGATCGACACGATAGAAGCGCTCGGTCAGGCGCGGGATGTGTTCGGCGGCGATGCCGACGCCGCTGTCCTTCACTTCAACGACGACTTCTCCGTTCGCGCGAGCGGCGACATTGAGCGTGATGCGGCCGCCCGCGGGCGTGTAGCGCACTGCGTTGGACAGCAAATTGCCGAGCGCGGAGCGCAGCTCGCCGACGCTGCCGAGCAAGTGTGCGGGGGCGATCGTTGCCTCGAACGTGTGTGCGCCTGCCGACAGCGCCTCGGCGTCTGCCAGCGCGTCGCGCGCGACCAGCGCCAGGTCAATTTGCGTGGCCTCCGGCGGCAACTGGTCATTCTCCAGTCGCGCCAGTGTGAGCAAGTCCTCCACCAGCCGCCGCATGTTGGTGGTCTGGTTGGCAATCAGTTGCAGGTAGCGATTGCGCTCGTCCGGTTCGAGTGGCAGATCGGTGAGCGTTTCCACGAAGCCGCCGACGACAGTGAGGGGTGTGCGCAACTCATGCGACACATTGGCGACAAAGTCACGGCGCATGCGGTCGAGCTTCTCGCGTTCGGTTACGTCGCGGGTCAAGAGCAGGCGCGCGCCTTCGCTGCCGCGCTCGAGATGAAAGGCGATCGAGCGACCGCCGAGCGTCACCACTGGCTCTGGTTGCGTGTCATCGTCCAGATAACGGGCAAATTCCGGGGCTCGAATCAATTGGGCGATAGGTTTGCCCATGTCGCGGAAGGCATCCAGCGAATGCATCACCAGCGCCGCCTGGTTGCACCAGATGATGCGGCCGCCGTTGTCGAGCAGGAACAGACCGTCAGGCACCGCATTGGTGATCTGCTTGCGCTGGGCGATCTCGGCATCGCGGTCGCGCAGGCTCTGCTCGCCTTCCTTGAGGCGGGCGCGGATGATGGCCATGGCGTCGTCAAAGGAACGATCTACCGATTCCGGCTCGCGCAGCAGTGCGGCAGCGGCGTCATCCTGACGTTGCAACTGCCAGAACAGCCAGGCGCCGATGGCGGCCAGCATCACCACGGCCACCCAGGGCGTCCATACCCACGACAGCACCAGCGCAATCAGCGCCAATGCGACAAGGGTTTGCCGGATCGCCTTCATGCCGGCAGTGTAGTGGCGGGTGATGACACTAAAAGGAAAGCGGGGTAGGGGCCAGCCGCCCGCAGTTACCGCAGCGGCTGTTTGCGCAGCCGGTAACCACCGCCGCGCACCGTTTCCACCAGTGCGTCATGGCCGGAGGGCTCCAGCGCGAGGCGCAGGCGGCGGACGTGTACATCCACCGTCCGCTCCTCGATGAATACGTGATCGCCCCACACGCCATCAAGCAGCGCCTGCCGCGTCATCACCCGTTCCGGCCGGGCCATAAAAAAACGCAGCAGCCGGAACTCGGTGGGGCCAACCTTGAGCTCCAGGCCGTCGCCGGTGACCCGGTGCGACGCCGGCTCCAGCCGCAGGCCCGCCACTTCCAGCGGCTCCTCGCTCACGTCCGGTGCGGCACGGCGCAACAGGGCCTTGATCCGCGCCACCAGCTCCTTGGGCGAAAACGGCTTGGTGACGTAGTCGTCGGCACCTACCTCAAGACCACGCACCTTGTCGTCCTCGGCGGCACGGGCGGTGAGCATCAGGATCGGCAGATCGCGGGTACGCTCGTCGCGCCGCAGCTCGCGGGCGAAGTCGATACCCGATTTGTCGGGCAGCATCCAGTCCAGCACCACCAGGTCGGGCAGCGTTTCGTCCACGATGTCACGGGCGTCAAGCACCGCATGCGCCACTTTGACCGTGTAACCGGCGTGCCGGCAGTGCAGCGACACCAGCTCGGCGATGGCAGGTTCGTCTTCAACAATAAGGATGGTGGCTGGCATGCGAAAGCGGTTTGATTCGTCAGACGGCGAGCGCCCGATGGTCGGAGCGTTGCCGGGGCACTCACTTCGCGTTTTATGACAACGATGTTACGGGCAGATGACACCGAATTGGCTGGCTGTGGCGTGCACCGGCAGCGGCGGCGGGCATCCTTCGGTCCCTAAGTTTGTCGTATTTCCCCCGAAAATTCTTATTTATCAATAGCCAGTTGCCGTGTTGTTTCCTCTGTTTTAAGCCAGATAGCGCCACAATGAGAACGTCAGACACATTGCTGACTCGCTGCAACTCCAAAAAGAAAAAACTGTGACTCCGCTGGACTTCTCGGGGCAGATACCGTTCTCGGGCACTGATGTAGCTGCGGTAATTTTCGGTACGCTGTCAGCGATCTTTCTGGTGCTCTGGCTGCGTGATCGCGAGCCAGGCGCGTCATGGATCGCGCTCGGCTATGGCTTTCTCGCCATTCACTTCTTCAACGATGCCTCGTTGCGGCCGAACACCGTCAACATGAACCCGGTCGCTGCGGCCCTGCATGGCATGGCCGCAGCCTCCTGTGCCTGTGGTCTGCTGCAATATTTCGCGGCACCCGGGCGGGCGTCGAACTGGCTGATTGCGCTGGCAACGGTACCTTCGCTGGCGATCACCTTTTGCGCGACAACCGGCATCCCGCTGCCGCGGCCATGGGCATTTTTCCCCTACATGCTGACCGGCCTGATCATCGTCTACGCCGCCTTCAGCGCCGCCTTGCGCGAGCGTTCGTCCAGCCATGCGCTGACCGCGCTGGGGATTGTGCTGATGCCGGTCTATCTGGTCTGGCAGGTGGCCAACGGCGCCGAGACCTTTACGCTGCGCTATTACGCACTGATTCCGGAGATCTTCCTGGGCATTGCCGTGCTCACGGTCAGTCTGGTGCGCCGCCGCGTCGCGCTCGAGGTCGAAAACGCGCGACGGATGGACGCGGAGCACTCACTCACTATCCTCAACGCCTCGCTGGAGGCGACCATCGCCAGTCGTACTGCCGACTTGCAGAACATCGTGGCTGGCCTCGAAAGTTTCAACCGCAATGTGTCGCACGATTTGCGCGGCAGTCTGGGCGGTATCGCCGGCCTTGCCAATGTCGCCAACGACGCCTTGCGCCAGGGCGATACAGCGGTGGCGCGGCGGGTGCTGCCGCTGATTGCCGGCCAGGCGCAGCAGTCCTCCGATCTGGTGACTGCGCTGCTCACGCTGGCCAAGGTGGGCGACAAGGACTTGCACAAGTCCCATGTCGACCTGACGGCGCTGGCCCACGAAGCGATCGCCCTTGCCGAAGCGCAGACCGGCAATCAGATGGCATTGTTTGCGGCGGCGTCGGCGCGTCGCGACGTGGCTACCGGCACCAACGGTGTGTCGGCCACGTCCAGCAACGTGGCCAGATTGCCAAACAGCAACCTGCGGGCACCGCTCCGGCACGGCCCAAGCTACATCGTTGGCGATCTGCCCGTTGTGGAGGCTGACCCGTCGCTGCTGCGGCCAGCGCTGACCAACCTGATTGGCAACGCCATCAAGTTCTGCGGCCATCGCCCGGACGCCTGCATTGAGGTGCTCGCCAGTCGCGACGACGAGCAGACGGTGGTGCAGGTGCGTGACAACGGCGTTGGTTTCTGTCGCGAGAACGCCCGCGTCCTCTTCCAGCCGTTTACCCGTCTGCACGGGCACGACTACGCCGGACACGGCATCGGCCTGAGCATCGTGCGTCGTGCGGTCGAGCGCCACGGCGGCCGGGTATGGGCCGAGGCGGCGCCGGACGAAGGCGCAAGCTTCTATTTCTCGCTGCCGAACGCCGGTATCGAGGCGCTGTCGATTACCGAGCCGCTCGCCAGTGCGGCGGAATGAAAGTCACGCGCACGCGCATCGGGTTGGCTCGTCACCTTGGCCGCTGTGGCGCAAGGTCATCCGGCAAAAACGTCTGATCCGACGCTGGTCGATGGCAGAACGGCAGATTTGCCGGCGGCGCCTGACCGCGCTACGCTCGTCCATCGACGCTGATCGTCAGGCTATCGGAGGCTCATCATGTCGAATTTCAGATACCGCGCGCTGAAACTTGCTCCGGGCGCTGCGCTGACGGCCGCCCTGCTCACGGCGCTCGCCGGCTGCGACAGCAACCCACCGCGACCAGCAGTCGCGGCAGCGCCGGCAGACCCGGCACGCGCGGCGCTGGCCGAGGCGGAGCGCGCCTATGGCGCCCAGGATGATGCCCGCGCACTGCCGCTCTACCTGCCGCTCGCCCGCGCCGGCAACGCCGACGCACAGTTTCGCGTTGCCCGCATCTACACGCGCAACAAGGGCGTGGCGCCGAACGCAGTGGAGGCATGCAACTGGTGGGAAACTGCCGCCAACGGTGGTGAGCCGATCGCCGCCACCAACTACGGGCTCTGCTATGAGTCGGGCAAGGGGCGCGGTCAATCCTATCCCGCTGCCGCGCAGTGGTACCGTCGCGCCGCCGATGGCGGCAACGCCTATGGCATGTACAACCTCGGTCTCGCTTACGAGTACGGGCGCGGCGTGACGCAAAGCTTCGACAACGCCATGCTCTGGTTGCAACGGGCGCTGGACGCCCGTATCGACAGCAGTGATGCTGCCGACGTCATGCGCCACCTCAAGCGTGCCCGCAATAACGTCGAGGCAGCGCGGGGTGACCCGCAAGCACAGTACGACCTTGCCATCGACTTGTTCAACGGCCACTCACCCGAAGTGAAGGATGAACGCCGCGCCGTTGCCATGATGCGTGAAGCAGCCAAGGCAGCCCTGCCGCAGGCGTGGTTCATCTATGGCACCTGGGTGCACGCCGGCGTTGGCGGCATCAAGTCCGATCTTGCGCAGGCGGCGCTCTGGATCAAGAAGGCGGCCGACACCGGCCACGAAGAAGCGGCCATCCGCTACGCCGACATACTGCTCTGCGGCATTGGCGTGCGCAAGGACGCTGCGGCGGGCGAGCGCCTGCTGCGGCAGAGCATCGAGCGCGGCAGCTGGCGGGCGATGAACACGCTCTCGTTCTGGTACCAGAGCGGCAGTTGTGGTTTCCGGCAGGACGTGGCGCTCAGCGCCGAGTGGCGCAACAAGGCCGATGCTGCGCAGCGGGCCGCTTCGCGCTGAGTCACTGCCTCGTCCGTCGTCGTATTGAACGGCTCGCGCGCGTTGGTGTTGCCTGTCGCCACTTCATACGCTCTAATGCCGCACCAATTCAGCCGAAAGGCCCGGCCAATGCAACGTTCAAATGCTCCGACAGTTTCTTTGGTCGCATACATTCGCCGGGCGTTGGCCCTGGTCGCAGGCGTACTGCTGGCGACCGTCGTAAATGCCGCCAACGTGACGGTCACATGGAGCTTCAATCCGATGCCCGAGACGGTCAATATCAACACCAACGAGACCGTGACGTGGATGGGCACTTTCGCCAACCATCCGCTGCGCCAGGCAACCGACAATACATTCACCATTGCCGGATCGACACTGATCGCCAACGCGGGCACCAGCATCACGCGCACATTCAGCACACCCGGTACCTACTACTTCATGTGCGAATCCACTCGGGCTTCATGCGCACCACGGTGGTGGTCACCGCCGCCTGCCCGCTGCCGCCCTACGCCGCACTTGACATTGACGGCAATGGCCAGGTCGACGCCCTCACCGACGGCGTGCTGACGCTGCGCTACCTGCTCGGCCTGCGCGGCGCTGCACTGATTGCCGGCGCGACGGGCAGCTGCGCGAGCCGCGATACGGCGGCGATTGAAGCGTATCTGGCGGCCCGCGTGGTGCCCTGAGCGGGCCGCCGGACGCGGCCGTTGTCGCCGCCGCGAAATCCGTTTCGTCGCTTCCTGCGTATTCCCCTGTGCGTGGCGCGTAGGCGTTCGCGCGCTGCAAACTGGGGGACGAACGATGATGCGACTGAAGACGATGACGCTGGCCGACATGCACGAGTTTCAGCGCGAGGCGGTGCGCATCGAGACCGAGATCACCATTGCCCGATCGCCGGAGGACGTGTTCGACTACGTCACCACGCCGGCGCTCTGGCACACCTGGCATCCCGCCACGCTGGGCGTGTACGACGTGGAGCCAAGGCCGCTCACCACCGGTGAGACCATGCGCGAGAAGATCGCCGTCGCCTGGCGCCGCAGCGAAGCGGTGTGGACCGTGCTTGGCCATGACCGCCCCGGCATCTGGGAGATCGGCACTGACACCGCCGCCGGCAGCGCCCACATCGTCTATCGCCTCGCCGCAGACGGCGCCGGGTGCCGCTTTCACCGCACGCTCGACTTTCGCTCCAAAGGCTGGCCGTGGCGAACGCTCGACGCATCAGTCACCCGCTGGGTCCTCGAACGGCAATCGGCGCGTGCGCTGTGCAATCTGAAGACCGTCATGGAGCAGGCAATCGTCGCGCAGCCGATCCAGCAACTTTAGCCAAAAAGTCCCGGCAAGCCGCATGCGAACAGGGCAAGCGTCAAATTGTGACGCCAAGTCGACTTGGCTCAAAACAGGCCTTTAGCCCTCATCAAAAAGCGCTTCCAGAGAAAAGTGGAATCGTCGTCCGTCGTGCATGTGTGCTCAGCCAGCGTCGTGCGCACAGCTTCGGCTTCGCAAGGGGGTTCCAGGCGCCGATTGGCTGCCTCGACCGCACGTCACCGTGACCTTGCGCCTACTCAAAGCCATGCGGGTGCCTACCCATGTGGGCGGTAGACCAGCACCAAAAACGATGCTAATGTCATAGACAGAACAACTGACGACCGGAACGCGGTCCGCGCAACGCCCGACACAGGCGCTGACGCGGCTTCTCCTCCTCAACACCACAAAGGCTCTCGTGTCGAAATCGTCTCTCTCTCGGTAATCGTTTCGGCAAACTTCTAGTGTCGCTCACGCTTGCGAGCGCGGCTGCGTTGCCTGCCCAAGCGGAGTCACCTTTTCTGGTGCCGTACTACGTCGCGCAGAAACCCATCATCCACGCGCAAGGGCGCAAGCAAGTCATCATTGACTTCGTTGACGACGCGCATATCAACTCCCCGAAAGATCCGCCTCCTGGCTGGGACGCGAGAGTATCCATCGGCCACAGGTTGTCAACTTGGTGTACGGGCATGCCAAGCGGTATGGATACGAATCCAAAGGCATGACGACTTGGGTCGGCAGCAGTGTTCCCACGTCGCTGACTGACGCGCAGATCAAACAGATGCGTAACGACAAGTCAGTTAAACAAATTAGCGAGGACGAAGCGGTACTGTTCTCGTCGAACCCACCTTGGTCCGATACCGCATTTGTGAATGGGAGCGGTGAGTGGTGGTCATGGGGGCGCAACGCGATAAACGGCAAAACATACAGCGGGTCAATTAACACCGCGTCCGATCGCCGGGTTTACATCATCGATAGCGGCGTGGCCAACCATTGGGATTTGCCGTCTGTAACGTCGCGAATTAACGTCGGATGTGGGACCGGGAATTGCGATTCCGCGCAGTGGCCGGTAGTTGGATGCTACGCGCACGCCACTCATGTCGCCGGCATCATCGGTGCGACAGCGAACGCGAATTGGGGCGTCGCAGGTGTCTACGCAGGCGTCGAAATGCGCTCTGTTGCGTACATCGCCGCGCGTTCCGAGACATGGGGCATTTGCAGCGACTTTCAGGGCCTGACCTCGGCGATAAGCAACTTTGGGTACGCGCTTGACCACGTCTTCTGGGAGATATTTACGTCGGGGAGTCTGGTTGTGCCAATCGTGAACATTTCCCAGAACAGCATGGGCATTGGCTTCGATCAAAACGGGCAGCCGGGACCAAACTACGGCAAGCTCCAAACACTATTGCAGCCGAATTACTTTGTCTGGCAATACTGGCCATATACCGGTCCTTATCCCGGCGCGTTCATCGTGCAGTCCGCCGGAAATTCCGGCAGCAGCGTTTGCACGTTACCCTCACCAGCGTACCGCCCTTGGGCCAATTTCGACGGGACTGCGGTGGATGGCATTATGGTTGTCGGTTCATTGAGTAGTTCCGGTGCGCCCACCTCGTCGTTCTCACCCCCTAATCCGGCCTCGGCATCTGGTACGGCGCTCGCATCAAATCATGGCGACTGCGTGGATGTGTGGGCCCCGGGCGACGACATCGTTTCAACCTTTGGTGATCATGTCAGTGCTTGGGCCAATCAGACGACCGTCAGTGGTACGTACTATGGCATGCCGGGTTATGGCTATTCTGGTTGGGCGCGCATGTCAGGCACGTCGATGGCGGCTCCACATATCGCCGCGGCAGCGGCATACGTTGCTGACACATACGGCTTGACTACGCCGATTGCGATTGAGCAGAAGCTCAGGGAGCTCTTTGTTTGGACGGGGTACCTCGACGCGAGCAACAAACCAGCATACCGGGTGCAATTGCCATGATTCATATGTTGCTTCGCGCTTATCTCGCGTGTATCGGTTGCGTGGCGGCAGTCGCAACGATACTCCTGGCGCCGAGTAGCGCCTACGGCGCATCTGTCGATTTAACCGCCTACTACATGAAGTATCTGACTGTTGGCGAGGAATCTCCGTCGCCTGCAATCCCGAGGACTGACTATCCGCCCGAAGTGACCGGGACACTCCTTAGACCGTTCCCCCTGTCTTATCCGCACGACATCACGCGATTTGTTGCGATGAAGGCCACGTCGGGCGGCCGAGTCCAGGTTTGGGGCCCTTCGCTCGCGACGCGACTTTTCGGCCCATGCCGATCTGGCGCGATGACAGAACTTCCACCGGACATCGTTTCCGGGAGGGCGATGTCTGAAGTAAACGACTGGCGTTGGTCCTTCGATTTGCGCAACGCATACTGCCTACCGCCGGCCGCCTGGGGTGCGAACGACCCGCTGCCAGTCCCTCTTTCGCCAATCGCGTGGACCCTGGAAGACAAAATCACCTTCAACGCGCCAGTGCGCCGGAAGGCGCTCGATGGCGGTGAGTTTGATGCGTCACCGATGGTCATTGAGCGCGCGGGTGCCCCGTGGATCACCTACTACTGGGGCTATAAACTTGGCCTGGTTGAGTCGCAAAGTGACTGGAACGACGCCAACCGCAGCAAGATGCCCGCTGACTGGCCGGTGTTCCCAACGGCGGAAGACAATTTCAAGCTCACCACCCTGCCACCGCCCTGGGTCGAAGGTGAAGTCACTGAGTACGTCAACACGGCAGACTTTCCAAGGCAGCCGGATGGGCAGTACTTCTACGCCGCCACGGATGCCGATCGTACCGCACTCGACAGCATCGCCACTTGGCGCCGCACTGGCAACAGTTTCAAGCAGGGTGGCTATGTCAGCGTCTGCCGTTTCTACGGTGGCGCCAACGGCGGGCCGAACACCCACTTCTACAGCGCCAGCGACACCGAGTGCAACTGGCTCAAGGGCGTGAGCTTCCTCGCCTACGAAGG
>Ga0116181_1002314_pt1 | contig 15556 bp, 14 predicted proteins | sample AD_UKC075_MetaG_FD_89752 | JGI IMG/M metagenome (GOLD analysis project Ga0116181, IMG submission 89752) | Active sludge microbial communities of municipal wastewater-treating anaerobic digesters from USA - AD_UKC075_MetaG | ecosystem: Engineered > Bioreactor > Anaerobic > Digestate | place: USA...
CGCCGTCACCAACGGCTACGCCGCCTACGCGGCCCGCTCGGCGGCCCCCGGCGGCGCCTGCCCGCTCGGGATCGACACCGACGACGTCGCCCTGGCCCCGCCGCCGGGCCGCGCGGGGACCCTGCTGCGGGCGACGCGGACGACGACCACCCGGACCGCGGCCGCGGTCGCGCTCGCCGGGGCCGCCGCGTTCACGGCCGCGAGGTCGGCAGCGCGGCGGCTGCGTCGGCGCGCTCAGGGCTCCCCCTGAGCCACCCCGGAAACAGCCGCCGGGCCGGTGCGCCGCGCCGTCGCCCGGACCTAGACTCGGGAGCATGGCTTCCGAATCGACCCGACTCGAGGCGCTCCGCTGCGCCGACCACGATCGCGAACTCGTCGCCCAGGTGTTGAACAACGCCTACGCGGAGGGCCGGATCACGTTCGAGGAGCACGCCGACCGCATCGCCCGGGCCTACGACGCGCGCACCTTCGGCGACCTGAACGCGCTCACCACCGACCTCGTCCCCCGCACGAGGCCATCGACGCCGACGCCGCGGCCCGCCGCCCCCGACGTCGTCCGGGCTCCCGGCTACCTGCCTGCTGCCTCCGACTTCACCGGCGGCAACGCGTTCATGTCGAGCTTCAAGCCCGGCGCCGTCGGCGTCGTCGCCCCGGAGGTGACCCTCAACGCGTGGCTGGGCGACGTGAAGATCGACCTGGTCGGCGCCACGTTCGCGTCGCGCGTGACCACCGTCAACGTCGGCGGCCTGATGTGCGACCTGCGCATCCGCGTCCCCGAGGGCGTCGACGTCAACATCTCCGGCGTCAACGCCGTGATGAGCGACGCGAAGGTCGCCGGCCTGCGGCCCCGCCCGGACGGCATGATCCTCAACCTGCAGGGCACCGTCGTCATGGGCGACGTCAAGGTGCTGGGCCCGGATGTCGCCAACCCGCGCAAGTATGAGAAGTTTGTGAGGTGACCGACAGCGCTGGCCTCCTCTCCCTCGACGATCTCTTCGCCCCACCCGGGACTGAGTGGCAGCGGCTGCACCCCAACTACCTGCGGATGAAGCTCTGGCTCATCCCCATCACGTGGACGATCCTGTTCGGCATCGGCGCCGTCCCGCTCGTCCTCTTCGGCCCGGCGTGGGCGCCGTGGGCGCTGGGTGCGTTCGCCGTCGTGTGGATCGCCTGGCGCATGATCCGCGCCCCGCGCGTGTTCCGACGGTGGGGCTACGCCGAGCGCGACGAGGACGTCTACCTCACCAACGGCCTGTGGTCGCGGCAGCTGCAGTGCGTGCCCTACGGCAGGATGCAGCTGGTCGAGGTCCAGTCCGGCCCCGTCGACCGGATGTTCGGCCTCGCCAGCGTCGAGATGGTCACGTCGTCGACCAGCGGCACCATCACCATCCCCGGCCTCGCCGCCGGTGAGGCCGCCGCGCTCCGCGACCGCCTGATCAGCCGCGGCGAGCAGCAACAGGCCGGGATCTGATGATCGACGACCCCGCCGGGTTCGACGGCGCCGCCGCGGAGTTCGCCGCAACCGCTGGTCCGGCGGCGAAGGTCGTCGAGCGGCCGAGCCCCTTGACCGGCCTCGCGCGCGCCGCGATCTCGCTCGGCGCCGGCGCCTTCCTCGTCATCCGCGAGGTCACCGAGCACGGCGGCTTCGGCGGGTTCACCGGCAGCACGCTGTGGATCGGGCTCGGCCTCCTCGGCGTCGCCCTGATCGCGGGCCTGAGCGGCGTGCTGACCTGGCGCACCACCACCTTCGTCGCCGACGACGACGAGTTCCGCATCGAGCGGCGCCTCGTCTCGCAGACGTCGACCAGGATCGACTACACCAAGGTCCAGTCCGTCGACCTCACCCAACCGCTCGCCGCGCGCATCCTCGGCCTCGCGAAGGTGCACATCGACGTCGGCGGCGCCGGCGGGCAGGACCTCGTCTACCTGTCGCTGCCGCGGGCCGAGGCGCTCCGCGCGCACCTGATCGCCAAGGCCCGCGGCACCCGGGCTCCCGTATCGCCTGCCGGACACCACGTCGAGGCGACGGCGTCCGGTCTCGTGCCGCCGGAAGGCGAGAACTCGCCGTTCCCCACCCCGCACGCGGTCCCCGCCGGCCCTGGAGCGGTCTCGCTTTCCGACGAGCCCGAGGAGCTCATCGTCGCGATCCCGCCCCGCAACCTGCTGCTCGGCGCGTTCTTCTCCACCTCGACGCTGTGGGCCATCGGCGGCGTCGGCGCGATGCTCGCCATCTCCGTCCTCACCCAGACCACCATGACCCTGTTCGCGGCCGTCATCGGCACCGTCGGCTGGGCGTGGCGGCAGACCGGCGGCAACTGGGGCTTCCGGATGACGCGCCAGGACGGCGCGCTCCGGCTGCGGCGCGGGGCGCTCAGCACCAAGTCGCAGAGCCTGCGCCCCGGCCGGATCCAGGCGATCGCCATCCGGCAGGACATCCTGCACCGGGTCACGGGCCTGTACCAGATGAGCGTCACGGTGCTGGGCTACGGCAACCCGCTGGAGGACGAGGACCACGCCACCAACGCCGTCCTCCTCCCCTACGGCACCTGGGACGACGTCCTGCGGGTCCTTCACGCGGTCTGGCCGGAGGTGGACCTGGCCGACATCGTCGCGCACGGGCAACCCCCGCAGGCCCGCTGGCTGACCCCGATCACGTTCCCCACCCACACCTGGGGCATCGGCGAGCACGTCGTCGTCGCGCAGCACGGCCTGTTCACGCAGGTCCGCTCAATCGTGCCGCACCGCCGGATGCAGTCGGCGAGCATCCACCAGGGCCCGCTCGCGCGCCGCCTGGGCCTCGCCCGGATCGCGATCCACACCACCACCGGCCCGGTCAACCTGGAGCTCTACCACCTGGACGCGGCGGTCGCCCGGCGCGTGCTCGAGGACCAGGTCGCCCTGGCCCGGGCCGCGCGCACCTCCGCCTGATCCGCGGGCACGGAGTTTCGTGCGGATACGCCGTTTTTGAGGGCGGACGCCGGCGGCCGAGTCAGCGGACGCTACGCTTCGCTTTTATGAGCATTCTTCTCGGCATCGACGTTGGTGGCTCGGGCGTCAAGGGCGCGCCCGTTGACCTGGAGGCTGGCGAGTTCGCCAAGCCCCGCCTGCGCATCCCTACTCCCGCGGAGTCGACCCCGGCCAACGTCGCCGACGTCGTCGCAGAGATCATCGCGGAGTTCGCCGACGACATCGGCGACACCCCCGTCGGCCTGACCATCCCCGCACCCGTCCTACACGGCAGGGTGCCGTTCATCGCGAACCTGCACCAGGACTGGGCAGGCCTGCAGGCGGACGAGTTCTTCTCCGACCGCCTCGGCCGTCAGATCACGCTGGTCAACGACGCCGACGCCGCCGGCCTCGCGGAGGTGCACTTCGGCGCCGCGAAGGGCAACCCCGGGCTGGTGCTCCTCACGACGCTGGGCACGGGCATCGGCACCGCGATCATCTACCGCGGCGTGCTCGTCCCCAACTCCGAGCTCGGCCACCTGGAGATCGACGGGTACGACGCCGAGAAGCGCGCCGCGTCGTCCGTGAAGGAACGCGAGGAGCTGTCCTACGAGAAGTGGGCGACCAAGCGCCTGCAGCGCTACTACAGCCACGTCGAGATGCTGCTCTCCCCCGACCTGTTCGTCGTCGGCGGAGGGGTCTCGAAGGATTGGGACAAGTTCGGCCCGCTGCTGAAGCTGAAAACGCCCATCATCCCGGCGAAGCTCCGCAACAAGGCGGGCATTATCGGCGCAGCGCTCGCCGCGAAGGACTTCGCGGAGCACCCCGAACCGCTCCACAAGTAGCGCTGGTCGTCACATCCTGTCCGGGGCGTCGATCCCGAGCAGGTCGAGGCCCTTGGCCAGCACGCGCTTGGTCGCGGCGCACAGCGCGAGGCGGGAGGCGCGGACGTCGCCCTCCGACTTCAGCACGGGGCAGGCCTCGTAGAACGTCGCCAGCGTGCCCGCCAACTCGTACAGGTAGCCGCACAGCTTGTGCGGAGTGAGCTGCGTCGCAACCTCGTCGACGACGTCGCCGAAGCCGCTCAGCTGCAGCGCGAGCTGCTGCTCCACCGGCTCCTCGAGCACCGTGACCGCGCCGTAGCCGAGACCGGCCTCCTCCGCGTTGCGCAGGATCCGCGACGCGCGGGCGTGCGCGTACTGCAGGTACGGGCCGGTGTCGCCGGTGGTCTTGACCATGCGCTCGGCGTTGAAGACGTAGTCCTTCTGCAGGCCGCTGCTGAGGTCCGCGTACTTGATGGCCGCGAGCGCGATGTTCGGCGCGGCCTCCTCCTCGGCCGCGTCGAGCAGCGACTCCAGCGTTGCCGCCGAGCCGTCGCGGGTCTTGAACGGCTTGCCGTCGTTGCCGAGCACCAGGCCGTAGCCAACGTGCTGGGCCACGACGTCCTCGGGCAGGAACCCGGCCTTGCGGGCCGCGGCGAAGACCTGCGCGAAGTGGCCGCCCTGGCGGGCGTCGGTGACGTAGATGATGCGGTCGGCGTGCAGCACGTTCACGCGGCGCCGGATGGCGGCGAGGTCGGTGGTCGCATAGCCGTAGCCGCCGTCGGACTTGCGCACGATCAGCGGCGCGTCGAAGCCGTCGACGAACACGCAGAGCGCGCCCTGGTCCAGGACCGCGACCCCGGACTCCTCGAGCTCCTCGGTGAGGACGGGGAGGTCGTCGTTGTAGGTCGACTCGCCGGCGATGTCGTCGTCGGTCAGCAGCACACCCAGGCGGCGGTAGGCCTCGTTGAACGCCGGCTTGGAGATGTCGACGAGCTGGCGCCAGATGGCCAGCGACTCCTCGTCGCCGCCCTGGAACAGCGCCACCCGGGCGCGGGCGCGCGTGGCGAACTCCTCGTCCTCACGGAACCGAGACGAGGCCCGCTTGTACAGCGCGTCGGCCTCCGCAAGCGTCAGGGCCCCGGCGTCGAGGCCCTCGTCGAGGACCTCCTCGATCAGCATGCCGAACTGCGTGCCCCAGTCGCCGATGTGGTTCTGCGGGATGACCGTGTGGCCGATCGCGGTGAGCACGCGGTTGAAGCAGTCGCCGATGATCGTCGTGCGGAGGTGCCCGACGTGCATCTGCTTGGCCACGTTCGGGCAGGAGTAGTCGATGACGACGCGCTGCGGGAACGCGACGGGGTTGATGCCGCCGTGCGGGTCCTCCAGCAGCGCCGTGGCCGCCGCCGCGAGCACGTCGGTGCGCATGCGGAAGTTGATGAACCCCGGCCCGGCGATCTCGAGCGGCTCACACAGGTCGTCGAGGTCGAGCTGGGCGACGATGTCGGCCGCCACCTCGCGCGGCGGCCGCCCCTGCTGCTTCGCCAGGCGCAGCGCGACGTTCGACTGGAAGTGCCCGAACTGCGGCTTGGTCGCCGGGCGCATCTCCGGGTCGACGCCGACGACGGCGCGCAACCGGGCGTCGAGAAGGGCGGGAAGTGACTGCATGCGCGCCATTGTTCCACCCCGCCGCGCGCCGACTCCAATTCGCGGGAGCCGGCCTCACCTTCTCGCGGACCGATCGTGAAAGGCCCGCGCGCCTCAGCGCCCGGGCCTTCCCGCAACAAGGATCAGGCGGCGTCGCCGATGCTGACCCCGATGAGGCCGCCGTCGATGGAGTCGACCTTCACCTCCAGCTCGCGGGTGGTGCCCGCGGCGGTGAGCGTACAGCCGGCCGAGGCGCCCACCTCGGCGGCCAGGTCTCCGGTGCAGGCGGCGAACTCGACGCTGCTTCCCATCTCCCGTTCGACCCGGGTCCGCACCCGATTCTCGAGGATGACCTGGGGCATGGGGCGCGCCTCGGTCTCGACCTTCAGCGTGGCCTCGCCACCGTCGACCTTCGCGACACTCACCACGAGGCCGACGGGCTGCTGGTCCGCGGTGAACTCGCACCCGACGCTGGCGTCCACCGCGACGGCGAGCTCGCCGTCGCAGATCAGCGAGCCGGGGTCGGCGCCGATGCCCATCTCGCCCAGCCGGCCCTCCACCTGGGTGATCACGTCGATGGTCGACGCCGCAGATGCGACGCTGCCTCCGCCGCCCGGCGTGTTGACGCCACCGGCCTGGTTGTCCGGAGCGCTGCAGCCCGTCAGGAGGATAAGGCCGCCGAGCAGCAGCGCCAGGCCGGCGCGCGGTCCCGCGGTCTTCAGGGCGGGGATATCGATTCTGGTCATGGGTCTCAGCTTTCGGGGCAGTCGGCGGGGACCGAGTCGGAGATCGTGAACGACGAGGCGGAGTTGTCGCCGATCCTGGTTCCGGACAGGTGTGCCCTGTCCGCGGAGAAGGACTGACACTCGCCTCGGAAGTCGAAGTCCTTGTAGAGCGACACGACCTTGCCCGTCGGCACCACGAGCGAGGTCAGCTGGTCGTTGCCCAACTCGGTGGTTCCCAGGTTCGCGCTGTCCTCGGTGGGCGTGATGCACGCGCCCGTGAAGTCACCCTCGGAGCAGAGCCGCAACGCGTTCCCGTCGATGCAGCCTTGCGGAATCGAGTCGCCGATCGTCACCGCCGACACGCGGCCGCTCATGTAGGAGCCGCTCAGGTCGGCCTGGTCGCTGGAGAACGAGAGACAGGGGCCGCCGAACCCGAAGTCGCGGTGAAGGTTCAGCCACTTGCCCTCCGGCACCCGGATGGAGGAGACGGTGTCGTTCGCGATGCCCACCGTTCGCACGTCGGCCACGCCCTCGGTGATCGGCGCGCATGCCCCGGACAGATCCTTGCCGTCGCAGATCGCGGCACCGCCGGGCGGCGCGGTGGCGGGCGGCGCCGCGGGCGCCTCGGTGGGCGCGGGCGTGACCACGGGTCCGCTCGTTGTCGGGCCCGGCGGGTTCGCGGGTTCGACGACGAGCGTCGCGTCCTCGGGAGCCGGCGCGCCCACGAAGACCTCGACGGGAAGCTTCACCTCGTCCAGCTTCTTGGGGGGCAGTTCGGTGTCCCTGCGGGGCACGAAGATGTAGTACCAGTTGCCCTTGGCGGATTGGGCGGCGCCGTAGCCGACGATCGGGTACGAGCCGTCGACGTTGAAGAACGGCCGGAAGTGCGTATCCGTCGTCATCCAGCCGAGCGGCAGGGAACCGACCCCGGTCGGCCCGGCCGCGCCTTCGACGACGTTGCTCGGGGCGCCGAAGAACGCGGAGCGTTCCCCCAGCCCGAGCATCGAGGCCGTGCGGCCCTCGAAGGTGAACCTCGCGGGGCCGTTGTGGAGATCAGGCGACGCCGGCGCCTCGCGGCTCGCGTTGTACTCGGCCTGGAACTGGGCCATCTTGTCCAGGGCGGGGTCGGACTTCTGGTCGGAGAAGTAGGGAGGGGTGTCGTTCTCCCTGAAGACCTTCTCCTTGGCTCCGCCCTTCGTGATCACCTCGTTGAGGCTCAGGTCGGTAACGGTGGCCGTGCGGTGGGTCTTGCGGGAGTCGGGGTCGCGGCGCCCGGCGTTGCTGAAGGCGAGCATCTGCGCCCTGAACCCGTCGAGGTCCTTCGGCACCTTGACCTTCGGGTAGTAGGTCCCCGCCTTGGTCTCGCCCGACAGCTCGACCATCCCCCGCACGGCCAGCTCACCGGCCGGGACGGGCAGCCTGAGTGGCTCCCCCGCCGGCGGCGAGGTCACCACGAGGATGTCCATATGGCTCCAGGTGCCGCTCTTGATGGCGTCCTTCCGGAGGGCCTTGGCCAGTTCGGGTCAGCCGGCGTCCTTCTGGTCGAGCTTCATCCACCAGCTCATGTCTCGGAGCATTCCGCCTCGCGCGAACGCGACCTGACCGTTGTCGATCAGGTCCTTGTCCCACGTGACCTGGCTGCGGATCACGGTGTGCGCGGCGCCGCCGATCTCTTCCGAGGACTCCGCGCACAGGTCCCGAAACCTGGCGTACTTCTCCGGTGCGCAGGTGACCATCGCGGCGAAGTCCGCCGTCATGGGGACGTCGAACACGTACTCGGTCCCGTCGACGCGGGCCATCCGGTACGGGCTGGCCTCCGCGTTGCCGTCAGCCTGAGCCGTCGCCGGGGCCATCGTGGCCATGAATCCGGCGAACAACGAGAAGACGAGGACGATCAGCGAGAGCCGTTGTCTATGCCCCGGATGGGCAGTCGCTCGCGCAGGGTGAAAGATGATGGTGACAAGGCCCTTCCCGATCGGGAAGGTGCCGACGCGGAGACGCTACACCGCCGACGCGCGCCGCGAACGCCGTCTTCCGTAACGATTTGGTGTCAGCCGAGCAGGTCTATCGCGGCGCGCTCGACGGGGAGGCCCGCCCGGTAGCGACCCATGAATCGGTCGAAGCCTTCGACGTCGGACGGCGCGGGGTCGAGCGTCACGACGTCGGCGCCCGCGAAAACCTCGGCGGCGAGCCACTCGGCGAGCGAGCCCTCCCCGACCCTGAGGTACTGCGCGAGCAGCGCCATGCCCCACGCGCCGCCCTCGCCGGCGAGGTCGCCGACGGAGACGGGGGTGTCCATGGCGGCGGCGAGGAAGCCCTGCGCAACGCCCTTGGTCTTGAAGAGCCCGCCGTGGGCGAACATCGAGTCGAGCTGCACGCCCTCGTCCCTCAGCAGGACGTCCATGCCGACGCGCAGCGCGCCGAGCGACGCGAACAGGTGCGTGCGCATGAAGTTGGCGAGCGTGAACCGGCTCTCGGGAGTGCGCACGAACAGCGGGCGGCCGGCCTCGAGGCCGACGACGTGCTCGCCGGCCAGGTAGTTGTAGGCCAGCATGCCGCCGCCGTCGGCGTCGCCGCCCTGGGCCGCGCGGTAGAGGGTCTCGAACAGGGTGTTGGTGTCGACGTCCGCGCCGAGCGCCGCGGCCACCTCGCCGAACAGCGAAACCCAGGCGCTGAGGTCGATCGTGCCGTTGTTGCAGTGCGCCATGCCGACGAGGTCCCCCGCGGGCGTGGTGACGAGGTCGATCTCCTCATGCTGCTGACTCAGCGGCCCTTCGAGGACGACCATCGCGAAGATCGACGTGCCCGCCGACACGTTGGCGGTGCGGCGCGCGACGGAGTTCGTCGCCACCATGCCGGTGCCTGCGTCGCCCTCCGGCGGTGCCAGGGGGATGCCCGCCTGGAGTCGTCCGGTGGGGTCGAGCAGCGCCGCGCCCTCGGCGGTCAGCACGCCCGCCTGCTCCCCGGCGGGGAGGACCGACGGGAGCAGCGCGCCGAGCCGCCACGGGTAGCCCCGCTCTGCGACCAGCTCGTCGAACCGGGCGAGCATCCTCTCGTCGAACCCGCCGGTCGCGACATCGATGGGGAACATGCCGCTGCCGTCGCCGACGCCAGTGACCCGCTCGCCGGACAGGCGCCAGTGCACGTAGCCGGCCAGCGTGGTGAGGTAGTCGATGTCGGCCACGTGCGGCTCGTCGCCGAGGATGCCTGGTAGAGGTGTGCGACGCTCCAGCGCTGCGGGATGTTGTGCTGGAACTCCCGCGTGAGGACGGCCGAGGCCTCGGCCGTGGAGGTGTTCTGCCAGGTGCGGAACGGCACGAGGAGGCCGCCGTCGGCGTCGAACGCGAGGTAGCCGTGCATCATGGCGGAGAAGCCGAGCGCGCCGACGCGCTCGAGGACGACGCCCGTCGCGGACTCGACGTTGGCCGCCAGCTCGGCATAGGCCGCGCGCACGCCGGTCCAGACGGCGTCGAGGTCGTAGGTCCAGACGCCGTTCTCGAGCTTCGACTTCCACTCGTAGCCGCCGGTGGCGATGGGCTGCTGATCGGGCCCGATCAGCACCGCCTTGATCCGGGTCGAGCCGAACTCGATGCCCAGCGACGTGTTCGCGCTCTGAACCGCCTCGCGCGCTGCCTGATCCACAATGACCTCCACAGTCCAACCCGCGCGACCGCGCGGTACATCCTGAATGGTCAGCCTACCGGAATGAGAACGGTCACATGCTGGCGGCCCCGCCGAATTGTCGCGAGAGCTACGGTTCGGTGGCCGCCAGGAGCGACGAGTCGAACGGGTCCCGCTGCGGCTGCCGGGCGGTGGCGACGTCCCATTCCATCTTCAGGTTGGCCGCCCACTCCCGTCCTGCGCCCTTCGCCCAGACGGCCGGGTATCGCGCCCGTACCGACTCGTCGGCCACCCCGACGGCGTCGACTCCCACCTGGCGGCAGATCGCGACGGCGCGGCCCAGGTGATAGTCCTGGGTGACGATGATCAGCTCGTCGACGCCGAACACGTCGCGGGCGCGGACGCACGAGTCGTAGGTGTCGAACCCCGCCTCGTCCTCGAAGACCGCCTCGGGCGGCACGCCACGCTCCTCCAGATAGCGGCGCATCATCGCGGTCTCGTGGTTGGACCTCGCGAGGTTGTCTCCGCTGACCAGCAGCACGCGGACCTTGCCCCGTTGGAAGAGGTCGACGGCGACGTCCAGCCGCGCGGCGAGGAAGGCCGACGGCCGATCCGGGTGCGAGCGCGCGCCCAGCACCAGGCCGACGCCGCGCTCCGGGACGTCCTCGGACGCGAACACTCTCCCCGAGGAGAGCGACGCGACCCGCGCGGCCGACGCGGCGACTGCGACGCCTCCCAGTACGAGGCCGAGGCCCAGGACGAGCAGCGCCCGCTTCCATGGTCGGCTCAACATGCCGACCATCCTGCCAGCCACGCGCAAGCGGTCGGATTACCCGTCTTCCCAGCTGACGAGGCACCCGGCGTCGATCAGCGGCTTGAGCGCCGCCTCCTCCGCCGCCATCGATCCCGGCACATACGTGCGCGGGCTTACCGGCTCAGTCGCGGTTCGCCAGGTACCAGTTCACCAGCGACTTGGTCGAGGCGTCCTGGCGGTCGAGGGCCTCGGCGTCGCCGAAGACCGCCGGGGCGATCTCCATCGCGAGCTTCTTGCCCAGCTCGACGCCCCACTGGTCGAACGAGTCGATGCCCCAGACGATGCCCTGGACGAACGTGATGTGCTCGTACAGCGCGATCAGCTGGCCGACGACCGACGGCGTCAGCGCGGGCGCCATGATCGATGTCGTCGGCTTGTTCCCGGCGAAGACGCGGGCGGGGACGATGGCCTCCGGGGTGCCCTCGGCGCGCACCTCGTCGGCCGTCTTGCCGAACGCCAGCGCGGCCGTCTGCGCGAAGAAGTTGGCGAGGAACAGGCCGTGGACGTCGGCCTCGCCGTCCTTGGTCGGGTGCGCGGGGTTGGCGACGGCGATGAAGTCGGCGGGGATGAGCCGCGTGCCCTGGTGGATCAGCTGGTAGAACGCGTGCTGGCCGTTGGTGCCGGGCTCGCCCCAGAAGATCTCGCCGGTGTCGCTGGTGACGGGCGTGCCGTCCCAGCGGACCGACTTGCCGTTGGACTCCATCGTCAGCTGCTGCAGGTAGGCGGCGAAGCGGTGCAGGTACTGCGCGTAGGGCAGGACGGCGTGGCTGTGGGCGCCGAAGAAGTTGACGTACCAGACGTTGAGCAGGCCCATCAGCAGCGGGACGTTGCGCTCGGGCGCCTCGGTCAGGAAGTGCTGGTCGACGGCGTGGAAGCCTGCGAGGAAGTCCCGGAACCCGTCCGGCCCGATGGCGATGGCCACGGGCAGCCCCACGGCCGAATCGACGGAGTAGCGCCCGCCGACCCAGTTCCAGAAGCCGAACGCGTTGACCGGGTCGATGCCGAACTCCGCGACCTTGTCCAGCGCCGTCGACACCGCGACGAAGTGCTTGGCGATCGCGCCGCGGCGGGCGTCGTCGGTGTCCTCGATGACGCCGCCGTCGACGAGCGTGCCAAGGAACCAGTCGCGCGCCATGCGGGCGTTGGTCAGGGTCTCGAGGGTGGTGAACGTCTTGGAGGCGACGATGAACAGCGTCGTCTCCGGGTCGAGGTCGGCGACCTTCTCCGCGCAGTCGGCGGGGTCGATGTTGGAGACGAAGCGGCAGGTCAGGCCGTCCTGCACGTAAGGGATGAGCGCCTCGTAGACCATGACGGGGCCGAGGTCGGAGCCGCCGATGCCGATGTTGACCACCGTCTCGATGCGCTTGCCCGTGACGCCGACCCACTCGCCGGAGCGGACCTTCTCGGCGAACGCGTACATCTTGTCGAGCACCTCGTGGACGTCGGCGACGACGTCCTGGCCGTCGACGAGGAGCTCGGCGTCGCGGGGCAGCCGCAGCGCGGTGTGCAGCACGGCGCGATCCTCGGTGACGTTGATGTGCTCGCCGCCGAACATCGCGGCGCGGCGCCCCGGCAGGTCGACCTGGTCGGCGAGCCGCAGCAGGGCCGCGACGACGTCGTCGGTGATGATGTTCTTGGAGAGGTCCACGCGGAGGTCAGCGAGGTCGAAGGTGAGCTCCTCCGCGCGGCGCGGGTCGGCCGCGAACCAGGCGCGGAGGTCGGGCACGAGGGCGTCCTTGAGCGTGTGCAGGTCGGCCCAGGCGGCGGTGGTGGTGGCGTCAACCGGTGAAGTCATGGGCTTAGCCTAAACGACCCCACGCTCCTTGAGCCGGGCGCATCGAAAGACCTGCGCCTCGCGGCCGCCCCGACGAGGGCCCGTGGGGTCACCTCACGCTGAGATGAACATGGTCGTAATGATTGGCGGTCGCCCCGCCCCTGTCGGACATCGAGCGCCAGCCGTCGCCGCTGCGCTGCTTCGTCCAGATCTTCTGCTCGTAGATGACCTCGACGATGCCCAGCGAGCCGGCGTTCGCGCGCGCCCACTTCGCGATCTCCCAGCCCGCGTCGCCCGAGATCATGACGTCGATCGCACGGCCCGACCCGTGGTACCCGCTGTCGCCCGCTCGGTAGCCGCCGTAGCTCTTGACCGACGGGAACTTCGCGCAGACGGCGCGCAGCACCGAGGTCGCGCGGGAGGTGAGGTTCTTCTCGAGGCCGCCGGCCTTGGCGCACGCCGCCGACGAGTAGTCCGAGTCCTTTGAGCCCGACCCCTTGTCCGAGGACTCCTCGCCCGCCTTCGGCTTGGTCTTCGTCAGGTAGCTCGCCTTCACCCAGCCGGCGCGTTTCTTCCATACGACCTGCCGCCAGCCGTCGTCCGTGCGATCGGTGACGACGAGCTCCGCGCCGGCGCTCACCGTCGTGCGCACGTCGTGCTCCGTGCCCGGCCCGACGCGCACGTTGAGCCCGCTCCTGGCGTACCGCTTGCCGTCCTTGTCGCCCAGCTCGTCGAAGTCCGGCGACTCCTCGGCCTTCTCGTCCCCGGACTCCTCGGCAGAGGGGTCCTTCGCCTTCTCGGCCTTCTTGTCCGTCTTCTTCCCGGCGGCCTTCTTGCTCTCGTCCTTCGCCTCGTCCGACGGCTCGCCCACGGCCGTCGCCGTCGGCACGGGCTCCGTCCACGGCGCAGTCGCCTCCGTCAGCGGCGCGCGAGGCAGCGACCGCGACGTCGCGAGCGGCCTCACCGGCGTGAACGTCGGCGTGACGGCCGCGAAGTCCGGGTCCGCCCGCTCGACGCGGCCCTTGTCCAGCGGCAGCAGCGTCGCCCCGGCGACCAGGCCGACGACGGCGAGCGCGGTCACCGGAGCCAGCGCGAGGCGGAGGCCGCGGGAGGAGGCCCTGCGCTCGCCGCGACGGGGCGCCGCAGGAGTCGGGAGCTCGACGAGGGCCTCGTCATCCGCCTGAGCGGCGCGCCGCGCTGTGGCCACCACAACCCCTATCCTGAGAAATTCTTAGTCTATCTTAAGGCATGGTGGGTGCGTTCTCAAGGGTTGCCTGCAAAACCCGAAAACGATCCACTAATGTCCCTGACGCGGTACATAAGTGCCGCGACGACCACAGACGGAGGAACGATGCGCCCACGAACGGCACGCGGCGCACTGGTGGCCGCCCTCGCCGCCCTCCTCCTGGCCGCCGTCCCGCTGTCGGCCCGCGCCGCCGCCAGCACCCTGGACGCCACCTTCGCGTTCAACGACGACACGGTCACCGTCCGCGGCAGCCTGACCAGCGCGGGCGCCCCCCTCGCCGGCGAGGAGCTGCAGCTGTACCTCGACGGCGACGAGGTGGCGAGCGCACCCACCCGCCGCAACGGGGCGTTCACGATCAACCTCCCCGTCCCCGCAGACATCGAGCCGGGCACGCACCGCGTCGAGCTGCACTTCCTCGGCAACGGCGAGGCCGATCCCGCGAGCGCCGCCTACCAGTTCACGATCGCGCGCCAAACACAGGCGCTCCGCCTCCGGGTCGAGGCGCCGGAGACGGCGAGCAACGGCGAGGTCGTCACGCTGGCGGGATCGCTCAAGACCGAGGGCGGCAAGGGCGTCGCCGGGGCAGGCATCTCCGTCCGCGACGCCGGCGGCGACGTCGACGAGTCGTACACGCTGACCAACAGCAACGGCTACTTCGAGACCTTCTACACCATCCCGGAGGCCCAGCCCGACGGCGAGTTCGCACTGACCCTTTCGTTCCGCGGCACCGACAGCCTGAAAGCGGCCTCAACGACCGTGCGGATGGAGATCGAGTTCACCGACGTCGCACCCGAGCCCACCGACCCCGCCGAGGAGTCGCCCTCGCCCAGCCCGGAGCCGACCGAGGACGCCTCCCCGTCGCCCGCCCAGGAGGCGCCCGGCCAGCCGGGAGGCTCCCTGGGCTGGTACATCCTGGCGCTGGCGGCGGTAGGCACCGTGGTGGTCGGCGCGGCGACCGCGCTCATCGTCCGGGGCAGGATCCGCAGCCGGCACGCCGACGAGGACTCCGAGGGCCTCGCCATGTTCGCCGACGAGCCCGAGGCCCCGGTCGGACGGCGCGGCCTGCCGCCTCAGGACGACTGACGCCGATTCACCGCGACGAACGACGAGCAGCGGTCGCGCAGCTGGCCGAGCGACCCGCCTGAGTAGGCGTCTCCGAGCAGCGTCGAGTCGACGCACACCGCCTGTGCGCCCGCCTTCAGCCACTCGCCCGCCGCGTACGCCCCGACGCCGCCGAGCGCGACGACGCGCTCGATCAGCCCCAGCTCCCTCAACCGGGGCGCGATGGCGTGGCCCGCCACGTCGGCGGGGTAGAGCAGCACCCTGCCGTCGGGAAGGGCGAGCGCGGCGCGCACCTCGGCCGGGGTCATCGCCGAGCCGTGGCACGGCAGCCCCGCCTCCTGCGCCGCGGACGCGACCTCAACCGACGCGACATCGGCGAGCACGAACCGCGCGCCCCGCTCCGCGGCCAGCCGCACGCCGTCGGCGTCCGCCACGCGCGTGGCGCCGACGACCGCGCGGGCCCCGAAGATGGCCACGACGCCGGCGAAGGCCTCGCACGCGGCGGGCAACGCGAAGGTGGTCAGGCCCTCCTGGATCAGCACCTCGATGGCGCCGACATGGTCGTCGAGAGGAGCGTCAGGAAGGCTCACCACGACGCCGGACGGGCACAACTGATCGGACACGGTTCGCATGATACCGAGCCGGTTGCATCGACGGGGCGACGCGCGGCTCAGATCGACGCGCGGTAGGCGAGCTCCCGCATCGCCTGCCGCGCGAAACGTCCGAGCAGCCGACGGAGCGTATCGACGTCCTCGCCGCTCCATCCGTCGAGCGCCGCGCTGAAGCTCTCGCCGTCGCCGCCGCCTCGTCGATGGCGAGCCCGAGCACGGCGTCGTGGATGGCCTCCCTCAACGGGTACGGGGCCGGAGCCCGGTCGGCCGCCCACTCGCCGGTGGCGGC
>Ga0116181_1002316_pt1 | contig 15553 bp, 13 predicted proteins | sample AD_UKC075_MetaG_FD_89752 | JGI IMG/M metagenome (GOLD analysis project Ga0116181, IMG submission 89752) | Active sludge microbial communities of municipal wastewater-treating anaerobic digesters from USA - AD_UKC075_MetaG | ecosystem: Engineered > Bioreactor > Anaerobic > Digestate | place: USA...
GTGACTTTAGAATATGATATATCTAAATCAGGATTAAATATGTTAACCAAAATATGTGCACGCGCACTTCCTGATGCTCATGTAAATGCATTAGCAATTGGTTGGCTAGATACTAAAATGAATAATATCCCAGACGATATAAAATCAGAAATAAAATTTGTACCTTTCACCAAAGTATGCGATGAAATAAATGAGTGTTTAACAAATGATGATACAGATTTAATAATCACGATAAGATAACTTTACAAGTAACTACAATTTTTAGTTACTTTTTTTCATATTTCATTTATAATTATTATAGGTGAGAATATGAAAACAGTAAGTCTTAAAACATTTGATTTTGATAGAAATCCTTCTCAAATAGCCGTGGATGTTATGTATCATGGAAATAGATATATAATCCAAGGATCTAAAATGAGTAATGCTTGGGCTAAAAAACTAATTGAAAAGGGTATTAACTACGTTAAGATAAAAGATAATCCTTTAGATGATATAGCATCAGCTTATATAACAAACTCTTTATCTAAAGAAACAATCTCAGAGACTGCTGGTATCTTAAATAAATTTCTAAAACAAAAAGATTATGGAGCCATTGCTGTTCAATCTCAAAAGATTGTGGATGAAATAACTAGAAACTCAGCTTATTCTTTCTTAACTCCAGCTTTAGCTAATAAAGATTTACAAGAAAGAAAAATCGATGTAGCAATTGTTGCTATAACATTAGTTGAACTATATGGCATGAACGATGAGCAAAAATATATGATTACTCAAGCTGCCTTGCTTTGTAATTTTGGTAAGACATTAACAAAAGAAGAAAGAGAATATGTCATTCAAACAGGATTAACTAAAAATCCAGCATTTAAGCAAAGTATTAGAAATCGTATAATAAAAGAAAAAAGATTAGATGAAGAATCTGTTAGAAAATTAATATATGAAAAAACTAAAGATAAAAAATATAATAAAGATGTAATAGAAATTATTGCTGATCGTAAGACTGAGGAATATTTAGCATCATTAGATGAACACGACTATGCTTTCTTTAATTTCTTAATGTTTGATGGATTTAATTCAGTTCCTCGAGCCATATTATTACACCAAGGAGATACAACTAGAAATCATGAAAAATATATTTCACACAATGTATCTAAAGATGTAATTAACATGGCCCAAATAGTTAAAATAGCATCTGATTATGAAGAATGTTTAATGGGACCTCTTGTACCTAAAAAAGAAGATAAAGAGACTCCAGTTCCTATAAAAGACTTAGATAATTATATTAGAGAAGAAAATGCTTTAACTCCAGAAAAGGCCTTCAATCATTTAGCTACACTTGGAGGAGTTGAATATCAAGAAGACTTACTCGATTTATTTAAAAAAGGTATACCTTTCTATGATTTAGGCGATGTTGTTTATTTATCTAATGGTCAACAGGGTATTGTAACTAAATTGAATATTGAAGATAGTACAAAACCTTCAATTCTAATCATGTATAATAATAAACCAGTTATAATTGATTTATCAGAAGAGACATGGAAGAATGTTGAACTAATTAAAGAAAATGACTATGATGCTCTAAAACGCGATGCTATTGAGGAACCTAATAATGATTCATATTATCGTGAGCAATTACAAGAAGAATTTGGGGAAAACTCATCAGGAACTAATTCATCAGCAAGAAGATAAACTATAAGAGAAAATCTTATAGTTTTTTTATAGAAATAAATATTTAACCTGTATATATATGTTGAAAGGAGAAAACATATGAAGAAAATATTTATTCTATTGATATTATTAAGCTTAAGTTTATGTACGACTGTTTTTGCCTCTAATAATTCATCGTTAACTATTCAATTTAGAAATATTAATAATAAAGAATTTGTTTATCCCAAAGGAATAGTAATAGGTATATATAATAATCAAGATAAATTAATAACATCAATTACTTCAACAGGTGAATCTAAGTTAGAATATCTTGGCCTTCCTTTAAATAGTAATTATTACTTAAAGGAAATAAGTACAATACCGGGATATAAATTAAATACCAATAAAGTTTCTTTCTGGTACTTTGGTGGAACCACAACATTTAGTTATTATATGGATCTTGAGGTTGAAACCGGAAAATTTAATTTAACTAAAGTACTAGATGAAGGATCACTTACAACTTATGAAAGTAATGTTTCATTTTCTATTTATACTGAAGAAAATATTTTATTTAAAAAAATACTAACTAACGACTTGGGAAATGCTAGCATATCTTTGCCATATGGAAGTTATTATCTAAAACAAGATGAAAAATATTTAAATTATAATATTCCAAGCATTTATAATTTTACAATAAATAGTAATAATTTAAATGTTAATAAGACACTTACAGACTATAAAGAACATACAATTATAAATAATACCTATGATGCCGCATCTGAAGTTGTAAGCCCTAAAAATGATGATAACGCTCAAGAAGAAATAAATGTAACTAATGTACCTAACACACTTAACAATAGTTATTTATTATTATCATTAATTAGCTTCCTAGTATTAAATATCTATGTTAAGAAAAATATTTAATTATTTATTAATAATATTATTACTTCTTCTAATATTAATACCAATAAATAAAGATAACAACGAAACTATTCATAGTAATATTATTAGTAATCATGAAATAGGAAAGGAATTATTATTAATTGATAAGATAAATCTAAGTGAGAATATTCCTGATAAGGAAAGTAATACAAATGATGTTAAATATGGTTTATCATTGCTTAATGAATCGGATCAATTTCCCCATGAAAATGGAATTATGATAATTGCATCTCACTCGGGTAATTCAAAAATCAGTTATTTTAAATACCTAGATGAACTAGTTATTGGTGATGATATAGATGTTTACTATGATGGAATAACTTATAAATATGAAATTAATAATATTTATGAAATTAATAAAACAGGTAAATTGAAAATAAATAAAAAAATAAATGAAACTAAAATAGTTTTAATAACTTGTAAAAAGAATACTAAAGATAGACAAATGGTTTATGAAGGAGTGAGTGATTATTTTAAAAAAGAGTATTAAGTTTTCTGATTTAAGTAACATAGAAAAGGCATTTTATATAATTGATATAGTATTATCAACCATCATGATAATATTTATAATTATATATATTGTTTCAGGTAATGACCTAATTCTTAATTATATTGAACCAATTATTATAGGTGATTGTTTAGCTAATGTTATAGTTAATTGGTATCATAAAAGAAAATTAGCAATTCTAGATTTATTTCTAAGTGTTTCCTTAACACTTATGATTATAATTTCCTATTTAATTAAGTAAATTCATGCTATAATTAATGAAGGTGATTAAGCATGAGAATTGAAGATTTTAAAATGGAATATCGTCGAGTAAGTCCTGTTGGGATTTCATCTCCAATCAACAATACATTACAAAATGAAACAAGTGATAATGGTAAATCAACTAAGGATACAGGTTTTGATGAATTACTTAAGGATGAAATAAAAAAACTAGAAAAAACAGATATAGAATCAGTTAGAGTTAGAAAATAATAGTATTATAAAGTATTGTAATACTATTTTTTTTCGCTTATTATTATAATAATAAGAGGTTAATATGAATAAAAAATATTTTAAATTAAGTCTATTAGGTATGATTACAGCTACCATTTTTAATATGGTAGTATATGCAGCACCTACAGGTTTTAATCCTGGAAGTTCATCATCATCAGTAAGTTATTCAGGGACAACAGAACTTAAAGAAACAACTAATGTATCTAGCACAACTTATACTAGTTCAACTGGTGGTAAAAATGCTTTATTAATATCAGGTGGAACAATAACTGCATCTAATTTAACAATAACAAAAACCGGAGATTCAAGTGATGAGAATGCCGATTTCTATGGTACAAATGCAGCTGTCTTGGTTTACAATGGAGCAACATTGAATATGACAGGTGGAACTGTTACCACGACAGGTGGACATGCAAATGCCGTATTTGCCTATGGTACAGGTATTATTAATATTAATGATACAGTTATCAATACTACAAATAATAATTCAGGTGGAATAATGGTAACTGGAGGCGGAACTCTAAATGCTAAAAATTTAACAGTACTAACTCAAGGTAATTCATCAGCATCCATTAGATCAGATCGTGGAGGTGGAACCTTAACCTTGACATCTGGAACTTATACTACCAATGGAACTGGTTCACCAGCTATTTATTCAACTGCTAATATCACAGCAAATGATGCTGATCTTGTATCTAATGCATCAGAAGGCGTTGTTATTGAAGGTGCCAATTCAGTAAGTTTAAATCACGTTAATCTAACAGATAATAATACAACTTTAAACGGTAATTCAGAAACTTATAAAAATATTTTTCTATATCAATCCCAAAGTGGGGATGCAACAACTGGAACCTCATCATTTAATGCTACTGAATCTAACATTACTACTCAAAATGGAGATACATTCTTCGTTACTAATACTAAAGCAAGTATAACTTTGTCAGGCAATACTTTTACTAATGCATCAGGCGATTTCTTAAGAGTACAAGCTGGAAAATGGGGTACATCAGGATCTAATGGAGGGGATGTAACTTTAAACTTAAATGGTCAAAATATAAATGGAAATATTATTATTGATGATATATCTACTCTTACTATGAATTTAACAAGTGGAAGTTATTATCGAGGAATAATTAATTCAGGAAATTTAGCAGCTAAAGTTGATCTTACATTAACTGGTAAAGATATAATTATCTTAAACGGAGATTCTTATGTAACTAGTTTAACTAATGAGGATAATACTAATAGCAATATTTATTCAAATGGATATACTCTATACGTAAATGGAGTAGCGGTTACAACCAATACTAATGCTGCTCCAACATCTAATGGATCAGAAGAATTAATTACAACAACCACGACAAGTGAATCAAGTGCTGAAACCCAAATAACTAATACATCTGCTACCTTTGATTTTTCTAAATATATAATATTCGTTGTTCTTATTTTAATAATTGCCATAAGCATTGTTATCATGGGAAAAAGAAGAAATAAAATAGATAAGTCTAAATTAAATAAATAATAGAAATCAGGAGATTATATGACAAGAGAATTACGCATTGCTAAAAGTAAAGGTATGATAAGTGCCGTAAAATCCCTAAAAAAATATATGGAAAAATTTGCCTTTGATGAAAATATGGGTACAAAAAATTGGGAATTAGTTCGTAAAGTATCTGATATAGGTTATCAATTATTACCATCAAAAAATGTTAAAGTAAAAATGAAAGAGATAAATGGAACTAAATTTGAAATAACAATTCCCAAAAATCTTACAAATGATAATATAATTTATTATATTCATGGAGGTGGTTTTGTAACTGGAAGTATTTTAACTTCTAGAAGCTATTCTTCCATGCTTGCAACCACAAGTCATTCCTATGTTGTCTCCGTTGACTATTCGTTAGCACCAGAGCATCCTTACCCTGAAGGTGTAAATGATTGCTATAAAGTATATGAATATTTAGTAAGTAAATATAAGAAACAAAGCATAAGTATTATTGGTGAAAGTGCGGGAGGAAATCTTGCATTGGTTGTTTCTTTAAAAGCAATTCATGATGGCATAAAGACTCCAAGTTCATTAGTTCTTAACTCAGCTCTTTTAGATTTGAGTGATTCTTTAGAAAGAAAAAATGATATAAACGATTTTACTGTTAGATCAGGATGTATTAAAGCTTTAAATGAAATATATGTAAGAGGGGATAATCGTAATTATGAAATATCACCAATATATGGATTAATTAATACGCTTCCACCAATTTTTATCACAGCAGACATCAATGAAACACTTTATGAAGACTCTAATTATTTATACAAAAAATGTGAAGAATTAGGAGTAAAAGTAACCATGATTGAAATGCAAGGTTCATTTCATGCTTTTGCCAATGTTGGAACATTATCTGATGAAACCAAGACAATTCTTGAAGAAGAATGCGCCTTTATGAATGAAAATGGCAAATCAAAAGAATAATAGATTATTTAATTAAAGAACGTTAGAGATTTTATCTAACGTTCTTTTTGTAATAGTCTATTTAATTATTTCTTTAAATTTCTCCCAAATTTTAACCATAGCATAAGTATCTAACTGGCAATAAACCAATAAACCTTTTCTAATAGTGTCTTGTTCCTCTTCACTATAATTACTTAATGTTGCATAAGCATTTGATGCTTCATCGCCTTTATGAACAACTGGTAAATTGTGATAATCAAGCTCAGGATCTCCTGGAAATAGAGAAGGAAGTACAGCTTTAATTGAATAAGATCCATGCATTTCTTTAACATAATAATCACGATTATGAAAAGGTACCATTAAATCCTTCATGTTATTTCTAATATTTAATAAATGATCACTTAAATCAGGATATAATTCAGCTAAATTCTTAATAACAGTTCTTTCAAAAGCCATATTATATGCAAGAGAACAAACATCTTTAGGAATATTTCTAACAAGTGCTTCAGCCAAAGATCTTCTTGGGTCTATTCCAGCTTCCGCCAAGAATTCTTTATGCTTTAATTCGCCATCCATTGAATCTATATAATGTAATGAATATTGAAATGGTATTTGCATAAATGGTCTTATTCCATCAAATGAAGGAATGGCCTCCTGATACGTTTCAAAATCCAAAAAGTATAAAGGATAAGTTAAAGTATCCATAAAATCCTTAATTTTATTTTTGTTTATTTTAGGACTTAAATTATTGTAAGTAAAATCTGCTTGTTCCTTATACTTATCACTTAAATTAGAATCAATAATATCTTTAAATGTTATAATACCATTTTTATAACAATCTAATTTTTTTGTAAAAGACAAACTAGCAATAGAAAATATATTATCTTTTTCTAATTCTTTTGTGCAATACTGAAAGAAAGGGCAGGGATAAGGTTCCATACAGCCTTGATTTAAATCAATATTAGGCTCAATATCTTTACTAAGGCAATCATTTAATTCCTTAATTTTATTCTTAATGAAATCTTGCATATCATACATTTTATCAGTAACATCAACTATTTCAAAAAGTTTATGGATATCAAGATTACCATTTCTAACATAATTACTATTTATATGAACGATTGATGCCTTCTTAATCTTATATCCTAAATTTAATAATATATAACACTGATAAGAAACATCTTGAATATATACATCTTTAACTTCTGTAGAACTTTTAACTTCATATATTTCCAAACCATCAATATCATTTTTTAAAACATCAACAGAACAAAAATTATTTTCAAATTTAAAAGAAGCTTCAGTTATTATATTAGGTTTATCATTCATATATTTATTTGTATCATTAATCATACAATTCAAATCTTTATTAAAGTCTATATTAATATCTTCACCAAATAATTTTCTTGCAAGTTCCCCAACTTTATTTCCATTTTCCAAAACTGCTTCATTCATTGTATTTATGCCAACTTCACTTTTATAAATATCTAGCCAAAGCATCTTTGGACATTGCCAACCACGAGTATATCTTGATTTAGACAAATTAACTTTATTCATTTATTATCACCTATAAATATTATAACATTAACCTTATAAATAAATTTAAATATTTAGATGATTTTCTAATATTCTTATTATATAATAAAATATAGGTGAGAATATATGAAGAAGAAAATAATCCTACTTTTAATTATAACTATTTTTATTCCCCATGTAAGAGCTCTTGAACTAAATGTTTGTACAGAAAGTGAAGCACATAAAGCCTGGAATGAACTTGATGAATCAATTAAGTCAACCTTTATTGAGCCTTCTTTTTGTTCATCTGTTTCTAATAATGAATATAATTCAGATATTATTCTAAATGATAATATTATAAATAAAGAAGTAAATCTTTTACGTGCTAATTCTAGTAATCCAAGTATAACTGATTCCTATTATAATGCAAATGAGGCTGGTTATGTTACTAGTGTAAAAAATCAACAAAAAAGTGGGTCTTGTTGGGCTTATCAAACAGTGTCACTACTTGAAACACAAGCCTTAAAAACCGGACTTGGAACATTTGATTTTTCTGAAAGACATATAGAATATTCTTTAACAAGAAATGCTTTTACAGATACAAGTAATCCAAACACTTATAATCGAGATCTTGATGATGGTGGAACATCAATAATGGCAGCTACTTATCTTTTTAATCGTGATGGTGTCATTGATGATACACTTATGCCTCAAACAACAACTAATGCAAAAATTTTATCAACTGATATGCCAAGTGGGAAAGTTTTATTAGATGTCGATAACTATAGTGAAATTGCATCTAATGCAGGGGCATGTACAACTAGTCAAAAAGAAAATATTAAAAAATTAATTTTACAATATGGATCAGTAGGTGGTGCTATAACACCATTTTATATAACTAACGCTGTACCAACATATTTTATTGATAAAAGTTCATACACATATATTTATAATCCATCAATGGGAAGTGCAAATCATGCTATTGCAATAGTTGGTTGGGATGATACTATTTCTGCTAGCAACTTTAGTACCAATGGTTCAACTCCAGCTGGAGATGGTGCATGGATTGTTAAAAATTCTTGGGGAACAGGAATTGGCGTAAATGGTTATGTCTATGTATCATACTATGATATTTTAATATGTTCTGAAATTGTTTACTACAATGGTGTTTCAACCGCTTCATATGATAATACTTATAATTCTTCACCAGTGGCATTTAATATGTACTCATATAACTCTGTTGCTACTTATGTAAGCCATAAGTTTACAAAAGAGTCTACTGGACCTGAATACTTAGAAAAACTAAGCATACCAATAATATCTGGCTCAGCAGAAGCCTATCTATCACTTACAAATAGTTTATCAGATTCATCTTCATGGATTGATTTAGGAACAATAACAGGAGGATCAACAAGAGGTATTTATAGTATTAAAATTGACCCTTTACCAATTTATGATGACTATACTATAGTTGTTAAATATAATTTGACGGGTGGGCAGTCTTATATTCCATCAATGTGTAATGCAACAATTAGTAGTAGCTCATATTATAATTTGCCAATAAAGTCAGGTGTTTCTTATTATTCGGAAGATGGTTCGTCTTGGGAAGATTTAAGTACTGAAGCATCATCACAACATTATATGTCAGGATGCCAAGCAAATATCTATGCCTATACAATAAATGGTGATGTTTATAACGAAACTATACCAACAAGTGCACTTGAATATACATTTGCCAATTTAAAGAGTTCTGAAACACTTTCGAGTAATTATAAAATATTAGATTCACTTGGTAATGATATTACATCATCTACAAGTGATACCACAAATCTATCAACCGGTACAACAATTATTAACGATGGAAAACCATATACATTGATTATCATGGGAGATGTTTATCCAGATGGGAAAATAACATCAAAAGATTATTTAGCCATAAAAAATCATATAATGGAAACAAGCAAGATAACTAACTCAGCAAAACTTTCAGCTGCCGATATTTATCAAGATGCAACCATCACATCAAAAGACTATTTAACCATAAAAAATATGATAATGAGGAGTTAATTATATGAATAAAAAGATTTTAATTGCTATTTTAGCATGCATGATTATTTTACCTTTTACAAAGGTTTCAGCTGGTTCCGTTACAATTTCCGGTACCCAACATCTAACACCTGGTGGAAGTGGTAGTATAACCATTACAGCTACTTCAGCAACAGGAAAGGTAACTATTTCTTCATCAAATCCAAGTGTTGTAAGTGTTTCAACATCATCTCTTTGGGTGGAGAATAATACTCAAACGATTACAATTTCTGCCAATAGTGTTGGAAGTGCAACTATTAGTGTTTATCTAGCTGATGTTTCTGATTCTTCATCACTTGATTCAATAACAGGTACCAAAACGTTAGGAGTTGTCGTTGCAGCTCCAGTTGAAACAACTGCTGCCGCATCAAACAATACAAATTCAGGAAGTTCAAGTAGTTCATCATCAGTTAAGAAAACAACCACGAAATCTGCAGTAACAACTACAACAACAGAGGCTGTAACAGAAACTCCAACTACAACAACTACTACTGAAGAAATTGTTGAATTAAGTGAATTAAAAATAGTTGGCTATAATATTAACTTTTCTTCTAATACTTTAGAATATAGCCTTGATATACCTGATACAATTGATGAATTATATGTTTTAGCTAAGTCTAATAATGAAACTTATACAGTAACTGGTATAAATGAAATAAGCATTAAAGATCAAGATAGTATTTCTATAAGTGTTACTAATCCTGCAACTAATACTACAAAAAATTATACAATTAAATTAAATAGAATAAGCGCAAATGCAATATCCACTGATAACAAAAAAGATTATTCTAAAATATATTTAACAATAATTGGCTTATTAATAATTTCTAATTTAGGATTTATTATTTATTTTATAAAAAATAAAAAAGATGGTAAAAATAGAAATCAAAGTAATGAAGTAAGTACCACTTCAAAAACAGATGATTCTACAATATCTTCAAATTTAGATACTAAACAACCAACTAACTCAGAAGAAAAAACATTATTAACTCAAGATGAATTAAATAATGATGAGTACGTTATAAAGTAAATATATTCATTAGGAGGATTTTATGTCAATATTTGATATGCTCAGAATAAAGACCAATTTACATGGCCGTTGGGAGAAATATTATAGTAAAGAAGAACTTAATATACATATACCTAATGTATCAATGTATAATCAAGTTCTTATTAGTTCGCATAAATATCCTAATAATAAAGCAATTGAATACTTAGGTATTAATATAACTTATAAAAAATTAATAAAAAAGATTGATGCTTGTGCTGTATCATTTAAAGCATTGGGAATCAAAAAAGGTGATATCGTAACTTTATGTTTGCCAAATATTCCTGAAGTACTAATATGCTTATATGCCTTGAATAAAATAGGTGCTATAGCAAACATGACACATCCTCTTTCAGCTGAAGAAGAAATAAAAGATACTTTAAATTCAACTAAGAGTAAGATACTTGTCATGGCTGATATGTTTTACAATAAAATAGAAAATATAATTAATGAAACAACTACTGAAAAAGTAATATTTGTGTCTCCAGCAGATTCATTTAACCCTGTTGAAAGAACAGTCTATAATATATTACAAAAAAACAAATTTAAACATCATCCTAAGGATGATAGATATTTAAGCTATAAAAAATTCTATCGTTTATCATGGTTTTATGATTATGATATTAAAGAGAAATATGGTAAAAATACACCTGCAGTTATCCTTCATTCAGGAGGGACAACTGGTAAACCAAAGAATGTCGTTATTCAAAATCGCGCCTTTATTTTAGGAGCAAAACAAGAAAGCATCGCATTAAAAGAATTAGTGCCTGGTGATTGTTGTTTAGCAATCATGCCTAACTTTCATGGATTTGGTTTAAGTGTTTGTATGCATACTCCATTAGCATTGGGTTGTTATACTATTTTAATACCTAAATTTAATGCTAAGAAATTTGATACGTTATTTAAAAAAACTAAACCAACATGTGTTCTAGGCGTACCAACACTTTTCGAAGCATTAATTCATAATAAAAATGAAGATAATTTAGATTTGTCTAATTTGAAATATGTTATATCTGGAGGAGATGTGCTTCCAGAAAACCTTGAAATGGAAATAAATGATTATTTACATGAACATGGCTCCCTTGCAAATGTTACCCAAGGATATGGCCTAAGCGAAGTATTAGCGGCTGTTTCTCTTGGAGTTGGAAGAATATCTAAGTCAGGTTCAATTGGTATTCCCTTAGCAGGCAACTATATTAAAATTATTAATCCTTCAACAAGACAAGAATTAGAACCAAATCAAATAGGTGAAATAGTAATCAATTCTAAAGCATTGATGCTTGGATATTTAAATGATGAAGCAGAAACCAATGCAGCTTTGCAAATTCATGATGATGGACATATTTGGCTTCATACAGGTGATCTTGGAATTATGGATGAACAGGGATTTCTATATTATAAAGGAAGACAAAAACGAATGATTATTTCATCAGGGTACAATGTTTATCCATCACATATAGAAGAAGTGATTGAATCCCATTATGCTGTTTTACAATGCAGTGTTGTGGGTATACCTCATCCATATAAACAAGAAGTATGCAAAGCATTCATTGTTCTAAAACCGGGATATCACGCTCTTCTAGTAAGCCAAGATATTAAAAATTACTGTGCCTCTCATCTAGCACATTACATGGTGCCAGTGGAATTTGTCTATCGAAGACAATTACCAAGAACTAAATTAGGTAAAGTTGATTTTCAAAAATTACAAAGTGATCTTGGTGAAGACGATTCTGAATAAATAAATAAATTATCTCATTTCTTAATTAAATTAGGAAGGAGTTTTTAATATCTAAATTTATAAATAAAAAAATTAATTATCCGTGTTATAATTAATTTATGAAAGTGATGAATTATATGAGTAGAATTATATTAACTGGAGATAGACCAACTGGAAGACTTCACATAGGTCATTATGTTGGATCATTAAGAAGAAGAAAACAAATGCAAGATGAAGGCAATTATGATAAATTTTATATTGAAATTGCCGATGTACAAGCCTTAACAGATAACTGGGAACATCCTGAAAAAGTAAGAAGTAATATTATTGAAGTAGCACTAGACTATTTATCTATAGGTATTGATCCTAAAAAGGTAACAATATTTATACAATCAGGTGTTAAAGGTTTATATGAATTAACAACACTTTATTTAGATTTAGTAACTTTATCAAGATTGAAAAGAAATCCAACAATTAAATCGGAAATGGTAATGCGTGGATTTAAAGATGCAATACCAGTGGGCTTCTTAACATATCCTGTTAGTCAAGCTGCCGACATTACCGGTTTTGATGCAACAATTATACCTGTTGGTGATGATCAACTTCCTATGATTGAACAAACTAGAGAGATTGTAAGAGCATTTAATAATTTGTATGGAGAAACTCTTTATGAAGCAGAAGCTGTTCTTCCTGAAAATGTTGCTAGTAATAGACTACCAGGAACTGATGGCAATGCTAAAATGTCTAAATCAATAGGTAATTGTATTTATTTATCTGATGATTCAGAAACTGTTAAGAAAAAAGTTATGGGCATGTTTACTGATCCAGACCACATAAAAATAAGTGACCCAGGAAAAATTGAAGGTAACACAGTATTTACTTATCTTGATGCTTTTGCAGTTGATTCAGACTTCGAAAAATTTTATCCAGAATTTTCTAATTTAGAAGAATTAAAGAATGCTTACAAAGCTGGTGGAATAGGTGATGTTCGTATAAAGAAATTTTTATATGAAATATTAGAAGAAACACTTACACCAATAAGAGAAAAAAGAAAATACTATGAAGCAAGAATTCCAGAAGTAGTTAAAATGCTTGAAGAAGGTACATCACGTGCTTCGGTTGAATGTGATAAAGTAGTACAAAGAGTAGAATCTCATATGAAAATAAATTATTTTGATAATAATACATATTTAGATGAACAGGTAGATAAATTTAATAATAAGGATTAAATATGGATGAATTGACGATATTATTACCTTGCCTTAACGAAGAAAACACTTTAGATAAATGCATTAAGGATATTCATAAAGTAATGGATAAAAGTAGAATACCTTTTTCCATTCTTTTATGTGATAATAATTCAAACGATTCGTCAATAGAAATAGCAAAACTAAATAAAACAAATTATGTTATTGAACAAGAAAAGGGTTATGGTTCAACATTAATAAATGGAATTAATAACGTTCACACAAAATATGCTATCATGTTAGATTGTGATTCATCTTATGATGTAAATGATATTCCATTAATATACAACGAATTAAAAAATGGCTATGATTTAGTAATAGGTAATAGATTTAAAGGTATTATAGAAAAATCAGCTATGCCTTTGTCTCATAAGATAGGATCTAAAATACTAACAGAATATGCCAATTTATTATTTAAAACAAAAGCACACGATTTCCATTGCGGACTTCGTGGTTTTGATGTTGAAAAAATTAAATCCTGCAATTTAAAATCTAAAGGTATGGAATTTGCTTCTGAGATGATTATTAAAGCAAAACTTAATAAATTAAATATTAAAGAAATAAAAACCAATTATTATAAAGATTTAAGAGGTAAAAAAGGACATCTTAAAACATTTAGAGATGGATTTAGGCATTTGCATTTAATTAATTCTTTGAAGTTTGAAAACTCTTTAATATTTAGATATGTAAGCACCTTTATTCTAACTTTATTACTAATGAATATCTTCTTATTTTTATCTATCTTAATACCAAATAAGACAACAGATAATCATGTCATAGAGTCTCTTGATTATTATCATTATTACAGTGGCTATGTATTAGATCGTTTTAATATTGATAGTTATGTATTAGATTATCAAGCCGATACTTATACCATGAATATTATTTATAATCTTAACAATAAGAAACCAGTTAGTTCCCTAATAGAAATGAATTACAATCCTAGAGCTACATATTCAGCACCTGATTTTAATGAAGCAATTAAAAATAATGAATATACAGCCAACTATTCTCGTTATTGGCATGGAGAAATTTCGATTATAAAACCATTGTTAATAATATTTAGTGCTAAAACAATCTATAGTATTCAATTATTAATATTATGTTTGTTATATATAATATTGATATTAAAAATGTTTAAACACAGTAAGCTACTACCAATTGTATATACATTAGGATTAATCATGATTAATTACTTTGTTACAGCTAGCTGTTTTGAATTCTATTTTGTCTTTTTAATAAGCGCTATTGCATCTATTATAGGAATTAAGCTATACGAAACCAATAATACTAAATATTTACCAATATTTTTCTTTATAGTTGGCATGATAACGTGCTTCACAGATTTCTTGTCCTGTGAAACTGTTACTCTAACAATACCATTAATAATCATTACTTATATAGATAAATGTATGACCTTTAAAAAAATAATAAAAATAATGGTTAATTGGTTATCAGCTTATTCATTAACATTTATGACCAAATGGTTAATAGATACAATTCACTACAATGGACATTTCATGGATTATATAGGTGATAGTATTCTTTATCGAGGATATACCAATAAAATTGATATATATCTTTTGTTTAAAAAACTAACTAGTTATTTGCTAATTAATGATATTCATATATGGATATTTATAATTATTGTAGCCTTAGTAATATTAATATTTAAGATAAAACATAAAAAGCAATATTTAATGCTGCTAATGATTAGTTTAGTACCAATTGTAAGATTCATTATCATGACTAATCATAGTTATAACCACGCATATTTTACTTATCGAGCATTTATTCCTTTAATAATAACCTTATTGATAATTATTATTAAGGGATTACCTATATTTAAAAATAAGAAAATTATAGATAATAAATTGTAATATAAGTATTTAGATGATATAATAATCATATA
>Ga0116181_1002321_pt1 | contig 15529 bp, 10 predicted proteins | sample AD_UKC075_MetaG_FD_89752 | JGI IMG/M metagenome (GOLD analysis project Ga0116181, IMG submission 89752) | Active sludge microbial communities of municipal wastewater-treating anaerobic digesters from USA - AD_UKC075_MetaG | ecosystem: Engineered > Bioreactor > Anaerobic > Digestate | place: USA...
ATTCAGGAGGTCAGGGGTTCGATCCCCCTTGTCTCCACCAGGTAATCAAACCATCTATCGATAAAAACATTTATCGGTGGGTGGTTTTTATATTGCCTGAAATCCAGTAATTAAGCCGTTCCACTCCTTTCTCTTTCAATAAATATTGAATTATTCTTATTTTTTCAATCCTTATATCTTCCTGAAGGCAGTCAATTTAAGCAAAAAAAATTGATTGCCTTCAGGAAAACACACAGGTATATTTCCTACCCCCTTTTCTCTTTAATTTACGGTAACTTAAATCGCACCCCTACTATGAAAACAAATACTTACTATCCTGCATACTTTAAACATTAAGGAAAACCGGCCTCATTACGCCAGAATTCAGAGGAATCACTCACCAGATTCGATGTTTCAGATTTGTAGTGCTGCCGCTGGAGCGTGGATAAATACCCTGAAAATAGGCATTTTCAATCTCTGATGACGTTTCAGCAGTATTGATGCCTGTTTCTTTATTTCATATATTTATTCCTTATTTAACTTACCAAATCCTCCTTTTGGCACTTAACATCCTGTAACCTACTCCTCTCGAAGAAAAAAGTCCCGGTAAGCTGGACCATTATGGCCGTTTTAAGGACACCGGCCTGACCGGTTCATGTGCTAACCGGATTTTGTACAGTACCGGTTACAGTTTTTAATAGCGTTAATACATCTAAAAAAAGAAACACGGCTTAAATAAGAATTTTTTCCTACAGCCATGTTTCTAACATTCCGCCTTCTTATTTTATTATTACAATACGGTATTTTAAATTCTACCCGGCACAACTTAAGCCCACTTATAAATTTTTGGAACCCATTATCATCAAAGTATTTTCTCTTAAAGTATAAAGCTGAGTTTACTAAGCTTATCATAACACCGGGACTTCAATCAGCGGTCCCCATGGCTATGAAGATATACAATGTTAAATACTTATCAAGAAATGATAATCTAGCTTCTTCTTCCAAAATACCACCTTCTGTATTTTGTTATTTTCGTGGTTTATCGGCTTCGATTATATAGGATGCTACAAATTCTTCAATGTTCTTATCGGGAACCCAACTTTTGATTATCTCTTTATTGTTATCTTTGGGAATCATGCGAATGTTTAGAAAACCAGCGTTTTTGAGCATCTTTTCGATATTGCCAACGTACTCAGCACCGGCAATACAACCAGCCAAACTAGCAAGATCGTTTTTTATATAATCCGGTATTTTTGCCGTAGCTACTATATCGGATATGGATAGCCGCCCTCCAGCTTTAAGCACTCTATAAGCTTCATTAAAAACCTGCTGCTTATCCAAGGCTAAATTAATAACACAATTTGATATAAGAAGAAAACTATGAAGACTAGGCTTTTTGCTGTGGTAATTGTACTTTGCCTGGTGTTAAGCATGGCTTTCACAGTTTTTGCCGCTCCGCTGACGGATATTGAAAACCACTGGGCGAAGGAGCAAATTAAGGCCTGGGTGGAAAAGGGCCTGGTGAAAGGGTATGAAGACGGGACATTCAGGCCGGATCATAATATCTCCAGGGCAGAATTTATGGCTTTGGTCAACAGGGCTTTCAACTACCAGGAGAAAGCAGAGATCGACTACAAGGATGTAAAAGAAGGTGCCTGGTATTCGGACGTAGTTAAGGTTGCCAAATCCGCCGGTTATATTAGCGGTTATGAGGACGGAACGGTGAAGCTGGATAACCCCGTCAGTCGGCAAGAGGCTGCCACAATGATCATGAAAATTTTGAGCTTAAAAGAAAACACAGCCGGGGCAGACAGGTTCCAGGATGCCGCTGCTATTCCGGCCTGGAGTAAGGGTGCAGTCGGTGCTGTGGCCTCAGCCGGGATCATGGGCGGTTACCCTGATGGCAACTTTAGGGCGGATAACTTCATCACACGGGCAGAAGCTGTAGTTGCCCTGGAAAAGGCCCTGAGCAGCAAAGCAGGCGTTATTGAAGCAGAGGTTATCTATGATGAAGCAGGTATCTATGGGCCAGACACAGGTTCAGAAGCAACTAAGGGGAACGTCATCATTACCGCAGCAAACGTTACCCTGCAAAGCACCGTAATTGAAGGTAACCTCACCATAGATAGAGCAGTGGGCGACGGGGATGTCTACCTTAAAAAGGTAACCGTCAAAGGTGACACCTATATTTATGGTGGCGGAAAGGATAGTATCTACTTTATTGACAGCCAGACCGGCAGGACCTTTGTTTTAAAAGATGATGGCCCGGTACGCATTGTAATATCGGGGACAACGGCTATAGAAGAATTAATAGCCCAGTCCGGTGTAACGGTGGAAGAGGTGGACTTAAGCGGTGAAGGCGTTGAGGGAATAACCGTTGACAAAAAAGTTGATGGCGATATCGAGATTAACCTGAGAGGCGTAAATCTTGAAAACCTGGAAATTAATACACCGGTTGTCAGTGTTAATACAGATAAAAATACGACAATTAACTACTTAACTGCAAATGCCAAAGCAGAATTCAGGGGACCTGGGACCATTAAAAACGCTGTTATTAATGCCGATGGTGTGACCTTTGAAAGAATGCCTGAAATACAGGAATTAGGTGAAGGTGTTAAACCACCCGCTACCCGCAGGTCAGGTGGTGGTGGCAGCAGTAAGAATAGAGTAAGTGCTATTAGCATCACAACAGACCCGGGTGATGTTAGCAACCTGCCCAACAATACTGTTGTCACAGTAACACTGGAAACAGCAACAAGCGGTGCAAGCATTTACTATACGTTGGATGGAACAACACCAACAAAAGATTCAACATTGTATGAAGGACCATTTGCTGTAACTGCACCAGGAGATGAGGGCGGAACCGTCACAATAAAGGCCGTTGGAATTAAGCCCGGCTATACCAGTTCGACGGTTGTTACAAAAGAAATAAAATTTAATGCGATTACAGGAAGAATTGAAATCATTGGTGTAGAGCCGGATGAAAACTTAGAGCCAGGTAAAGAAACTGAATTTACTGTAGAAGTAGCCTATGAATTTGATGGAATTGATAAAGCTATATTATATATAGGGTTTAACACGGAGGAAGTAGACCAGTATAAACTAGCAGGTGATGGACACGTTGTTGAAGAGAAAGCAGGGACACATACCTTTGAAGTTAAAGCAGCAGTAAAGGACTGGGGAGAAGAGGGGAAGTTCAAGGTCTATGTGGATATATCGAAGTATCCACATCCCGGTGAAAGGACAGTACTTGATTATGACACATATGAACTCAAACTAATGGAAGTGCCTGTAAGTGAAGTCAGTGTGGAACCGGCAGAATTAATAATGGCGGTTGGGAGAACAGAAAAAATAACGGCGACAATAAGCCCCCCAAATGCTACTAATAAAAAGGTTAATTGGTCATCGAGCGATGAAAACGTGGCTACTGTAGACGAGAACGGTTATGTAACGGCAGTGGCACCTGGCACCGCTACCATTACAGCAACAACAGAGGATGGTGGAAAAAAAGCAACCTGCGAGGTCACAGTAAGCAAGGTGGTTAACGTCACCAAGAAAAAGGGTTATGACACTATCCAGGAGGCCATTGACGATGCAGGCGCCGGAGATACCATTCAGGTGGGGCCTGGGACGTATCACGGGAAATTGATCATCGCTAAGTCCCTAACCCTGCTGGGTCCCAATGCCGGGGTGCCGGGCTACAGTGCAGAGCGGGGCCCGGAAGCTATCCTCACCGTGGAAAAGGATGTAGATCTGGAAAACCCAAAGGGCAGTGCGGAAGCGGTGATCACCGTGCGTGCTTCGGAGGTGACCATTGACGGTTTACGGATCACCGGCGACAACGGCAACGGCAAGATCAACTATGCCGGGTGCAATATCCAGGCTGGCACTGGTATAGCTGTAAGTGGTGGAGGTAAGCTGGAAAACCTGACGGTGCAGAACAATATATTTGACTGCTTTAGCATGGATGGTGTGTTCATTAATCGAAGATCGCTTGATGTGTGGCTTTATGGGCCGATTGAAAACGTTACTGTAACCGGAAACCTCGTCCAGAACATTCATGATTTGGGGACAGCTGGTTACGGCTATGGGATATACATGCAGGGTGCAACCGGCAGCATTACCGGCAATGTGGTGAAAAACAGCAGGGTCGGAATTATGGTGGAGCCTTACGGCGCTACCGGTGGCGGCTTGGTGGAAGACAGCCTGGTGAAGGACAATTATGTCGAGGCCTACGTTTATGGCATGATTTATTACAATGGTGCAGGAACACGGATCTTCGAGGATAATACGTTCAAAGCCATCGATCCACCGGATGGTATGGAAGGCCAGGTTCGGTGGCGGGGCATTGCTGTTGGCTATTTTGATGCGGGGGTTGGTCCAGTTTACTTTAGGAATAACATTATCGACGGCTCTGGCACCAGTGTTGAACACCCTTACCGCAGCGCAGTTTTTGGTGTGCATATCAGAAAAGATGTCAAAGACGGTGCCGAAATGATCTTTGAAGGGAACACAATCACCGGTGTGCAAATAGGCCTGAAGGGGGATGGAGGAAACCTCAATCTGGATAACGTTCTGGACAACAACACCTTTGATCCCGGCAGTACGGTTATTGGAAATAATATACGCCTCCCACAGGGGATTACCCCCATTTACAACGTCGAGAAAAACGAATACTACTTTAAAATTCAGGAAGCCATTGAAGATGCAGACGACGGTGACACCATCCAGGTGGGGCCCGGGACATATCACGAGAAATTGATTATCGATAAGTCTCTCACCCTGCTGGGTCCCAATGCCGGGGTGCCGGGCTACAGTGCAGAGCGGCGCCCGGAAGCCATCCTCACCGTGCCGAAGCAAATTGATCTGGAAAACCCGGAAGGTAACACGGATGCAGTGATCACCGTATATTATGCTTCAGGTGTGACCATTGACGGTTTCCGGATCACCGGCGACAACGGCAACGGCAAGATCAACTATGCCGGGTGCAATATCCAGGCTGGCCGGGGTATTTGTGTTATTAACATTTATATGTTAGAAAACATAACGGTGCAAAACAACATAATCGACTGCTTCAGCCGTACCGGTATGTTCACAACGCATGAGTCTATTGGATGGAAGATTAATGACGTAACCATAGCCGGAAACCTCTTCCAGAACATTCATGATTTGAGGGAAGCAGGTTCAGCCTATGGGATTTACTTGATAGGCACAAACGGCAGCATTACCGGTAATGTGGTTAAAAACTGCAGGAGCGGAATTGTGGTGGATCCTCGCAACGACGTTGGTGATGGCCTGGTCAAGAAGAATAATGTCGAGACCTACGTAAATGGCATCTTATATTATAACGGTGCAGGAGAGTGGACCTTCGAGGAGAATACGGTTAAAGCCATCGACCCACCGGGTGGCATGGAAGGCCAGGTTCACTGGCGGGGCATTGCTGTTAACTATTTAGCAGCGGGAATGGATCCGGTTTACTTTAAAGATAACACCGTCGACGGCTCCGGTACCACTGACCACGCCGGGTTAACTGGTATAGTAATCGGTGGCGATGTCCAGGACGATGCTGAAATGATCTTTGAAGGGAACACAATCACCGGTGTGCAAATAGGCCTGAGACGGGATGGGGGAAACCTCAATCTGGATGACGTTCTGGACAACAACACCTTTGATCCCGGCAGTGTGGTTATTGGAAACACAATCCAGGTTCCACAGGTAAATGCTGTTTACAACGTCGAAAAGGGCAAGTACTACGAAAACATTCAGGAAGCCATTGACGAAGCAGACCCCGGAGACACCATTCAGGTGGCGCCTGGAACGTATCACGGGTACTTGACCATCGAAAAGTCCCTCACCCTGCTGGGGCCCAATGCTGGAGTGCCTGGCTACAGTGCAGAGCGGGGTGCGGAAGCTATCATCACTGTGCCGGAGGAAGTTGATCTGGAAAACCCGGAGGGTAATGAGGACGCAGTGATCACCGTGAAAGCTTCAGGGGTGACCATTGACGGTTTCCAGATCACAGGAGACAACGGCAACGGAAAGATCGACTATGCCGGGTGCAACATCCAGGCAGGCGATGGTATCGCTGCTTACAGCGAAGGTAAGTTGAATAACCTAACGTTCCAGAACAATATATTCGATTGCTTAAGCTTTGGCGGTGTAAACATATTGCGGGATTCGCAAGGGGTAAAGGATTATGGGACAATTGAGAACGTGACCGTAACTGGAAACCTAGTCCAGAACATTCATGATTTGAGGCCGGTTGGTTATGGCTATGGTTATGGGATTGTCATGATGGGCGCAAACGGCAGAGTTACCGCAAATGTGGTGAAAACCTGTAGGGTCGGAATAATGGTGTTACCTTACAGCACCGGTGGTGGCGGCCTGGTGCAGGACAATGATGTTGAGGCCTATGTATATGGACTAATCTGCTGGAATGCTGAAAGTGGTGCAGGGTCCTGGATCTTCGAGGAGAATACTGTTAAAGCCATTGATCCACCGGATGGCTTTATAAGCCCTAGTGGCTGGTTCGGCATTAGCGTTGAGGATTATGCCGCAGGAGCGTGTCCAGTTAACTTAAAAAATAACACCGTTGACGGCTCTGGCACCAGTATAGAGCATCCAAGTCGCAGCGAGGTAATAGGCATAAAAATTAGGGAAGATGTCCAAGACGATGCCGAAATGATATTTGAAGGGAACACAATCACCGGTGTGCAAATAGGTCTGAGACGGGATGGAGGAAACCTTAATCTGGAAGACGTTCTGGCCAACAACAACTTTGATCCCGGCAGTATGGTTATTGGAAACACAATCCAGGTTGCACAGGAAAACGCCTTTTATGACGTAGAAAAGCATGCATACTACGACATCATTCATGATGATGGTCTTGCCAATGAAAACCAGTCCGAAGAAGAGCAAAGAGAAGATCAATACAATGGCTCTGCAGATGAAAACCCGGGTGAATTGGAGAACGGTAAAGAAACGGATGACGGGCTTTTTGATAAAAATCCAGCTAAAGTAGGGTCAACTGAAGATCCGCTTGGCGAGTTTAGCGATGAAAACCCGGAGGAAGGGTTTACTGGAGAACCCTTCTACGACTACTCCACTGAAAACTTCCCCGAATAGGACAGTAGCGGGGAAGCGGTCCCCAGTGATCGACCAATGACTTATGGATGGTGGTAAAGGCGGTAGAATAGCTAATTATTTAAAGGATACCAGTGTTTTCAATGAAACCGGGTATAAAGATGACTTTCAATAGTATATAGGGGTGGTTCGTAGAGTTGTTAGAATATGATAATTGACTGACGAAAGTCCTAACAACGGTGTAATGATAAAAGAACAACATTTATACAATTATGAATGAATGATAACAAATGTCCCCCAGGTAATAGCCGGGGGACTTTTGGTTCGCCAAGCATGCTCACCAGGCCGGCGGATTGCAAGAAGCCCCGCCAGACAACCAGTGGCCATGCCTTTTAGGTTTTTAGAAAATTCCAGTTTTCTTTTTCTGATGAGATATTACACATTTAGCATGCTTTGTCACCGCTGAACCACTGAGGGAAACGCAGCTTAGGGCAAAGCCCGGGCACAGCAATTGTCGCTTTACCCCTATGCTTTTCTAATGTTCACTAAAAAGGCTTTGTATTCGGGAACAACAACGTTAGCATCACCGATAAATGGTGTTAAGTTATTCCCAACATCCCCCTTTGACAACCCCATGTAGCCCCAGCTCCATGGCAGGCAAACAATTTCAATGGGATTGCCGTTTACAATTAAGGGTTTAACAATCGGTAAAACACTTACCTTCATCTTTACTTCTGCCCGGGCGCTGCTTACAATTACCTCATCTCCAGGTTTAATTCCCAGTTTATCGGCTAGAGTTGGCGATATGTGGCAGAATTGTTCCGGATTCAATTCTACCATCATGGGGCTGTATCTGGTTCTTACCCCGGTTTGATAGTGTTCGATATAACGGATGGTAGTACCAACATATGGGAAGTCTTTGCTGCCGGTCTCGGCCAACTTGGCAAAATCGCCTCCCCATCTCATAGCCACGGGGTTGTTTTGTTGCTTGCTCATCAAATTTTGCACCGGGCTTTCCACCGGTTCATAGTGTTCCGGCATAGGCCCATCTTTCAAGCCGGAAGGAACAAAGAAGCGCGCCTGACCTTCAGAAAGCATAATGAAGGGAGCATTGGCTGTTTTTTCCGGTGGTAGCGGTTCTTTTGTAACCGCGTCTACAATGCTGAAATCGGGAACATCGTTGGTAATCCACTTTGTTCCGTCCCAGTAAATATAGGGCATGTCCTTTTTCCAGGGCCGGCCAGCCGGGTCAGCGGAACAACGGTTATAAACAATGCGGCGGTTCAAAGGCCAGACAAAGGTCCATTTCGGATATACACCAAGCCCGCTCTTATCTTCCGTGCCGTGCCTCTTGCAAGCGGGCACCTTCAAGGCCGGGTCTTGCTCATTGGGGTCTGTGTAGTAATAGCCAGCGTAAATCCATACACCGCAGGCTGTAGAACCATCATCTTTAAGGTCGGCAAATGTGCCTAAAACCCGTCCGTCCGCAATATTATAGCCGTTAATTTCAATGGCAACCTTCTCAATGTCTGGCTCGTCCTGTCCCGGCTTATCATAATTCCAATTCAGGTTTAAAATAGGCTCAGGGAATCTGCCGCCGTTCTCGTATTCCTTGCGGACAGCTTTATAGATCCGGTCGGCAATCCAGAGGCTGCTTTTTGCCTTGCCGGGCGGTTCAACAGCCTTCCAACCCCATTGAATATTGCGCGAGCTGTTCGTTCTCGTACCCTCCGCTTCGTACCTGTGAGCTGCCGGCAACAGAAAAACTTCTGTTTTTATATCCGCCGGGTTTACTCCAGGGCGCTTCCAGAAGGCAGCTGTTTCGTTTTCGAATATGTCAATGCAGACCATCCATTCCGCATTTTCCAGGGCCTTGGCCTCGTGAGAGGCATCCGGCCCGGCTACGGAAGGGTTCTCAGCCCAGCAAAAGACGCCTTTAATATGTCCTTCCGCCAGGGAAGCATAGGAAGACATGTGGGAATGGTCTTTCCCGTCTGACTTGGGCAGCCAGTCATAGCAAAAGTCATTTTCTGGGGTTGCTTTATCCCCGTACCAGGCTTTGAGCAGGCTGACCAGGAACTTGGGTTTGTTGGACCAGTAGCCCGACTTAGGCGTTTCCACCTCCAGGTAGTCCTTAAAGGTGGGATGTTTTGACGCCTCGGGGAAACCAAGGTAACCCGTGATATTATTCCACAGCATTCCCATATCACAGGCGCCCTGCACATTTGATTGCCCTCGCTGGGGGTTGAGGCCGCCGCCGGGCAGGCCGATATTGCCCAGCAGGAGCTGTACCATGGCGGTTGCCCGTGTGTTTTGGGTTCCGTAGCTGTGCTGGGTGATTCCCAGTACGTAAATTATATTGCCTGCCACATTCGGTTTGCCCGATTCGCAATACATGGCGTAGGCTTTCTGGAGAATATCCTCCGGGGTCCCCGTGACATTACTGACCGTTTTAATATCGTAGCGGGAGACATGCTTTTTCATGATTTGCCAGACGCACTGGGGATCCTGCAAAGTGGGGTCTTTTTTAATGACATCGCCATCTCTCTGGTAAGCCCAGCTGGCATTGTTATAGTACGGTTTGCCGTATTTCGTCTCTAAACCGGAAAATACGCCATCTGCAAAATAATAATCAGGACTGATTAAGTATGAAGCGTTGGTATAGTTAAGAACGTACTCGTGTTGGTATAGATTGTTTTCAATGGCGTAGTTGATCAAACCGTAAAGGAAAGCAATGTCTGTCCCCGGACGGATGGGAACATAAAGATGCGCTTTGGCTGCTGTTTTAGTAAACCTCGGGTCAACAACAATCATCTTGGCTCCCCTTGCCAGGGCCTTGCCAATGTGGCGCATGGCCATGGGGTGAGCTTCGGCCGGGTTGGCTCCTATAATTAAGAATATGTCTGTATTGCGATAATCAATAAAACTATTAGTCATTACGCCCCTACCGAAAGTGTTAGCCAGACCGGCTACAGTTGGGGCGTGTCAGAGACGGGCGCAATGGTCAAGATCAATCACGCCCATGGACCGCATGAACTTGTTAACTAAATAATCTTCTTCGTTATTAATATTGGCACTACCCATCTGACAAATGGCCAGACAGCGGTTAACTGTAACACCGTTAGCGTCCTTTTCTTCAAAGTACTCGTCCCGGGTCTTTTTAATCCTCTTAGCGATTTCAGAGATGGCCCAGTCCCAGTCTTTGACTTCCCACTTGTCGCTGCCGGGGGCACGGTAAAGAACATCCGTTAGCCGCCACGGGTTGAGTACACGCTGGCGCTTTTCATTTATAATGGTATGGATATCCGGGAGGCCTGACCCTTTGGGACACAAAGTCCCTTCATTAATGGGACTGTCGGGGTTCCCTTCAAGAAAAACTACCTTGCCGTTTTCATCAGAATAAACAATAGTGCTACAGCCACATCCACAATAAGGACAGGTTGAGGGAGTTTCTTTTGTTTTCTGTAATTTAAAAGGGGGCAAATCAAAAGTAGGCAAATTCTCTTCCGCTGAAGCTGAAGCAGGTTTCGGGCTGACACCTGCAAAAAAAGTCGCTCCGGCTGCCCCTACTCCCAAATACTTTAAGAAATCACGGCGGCTAATACCTTTTTTCATATTGGCTATTTGCAACCTCCTTTACTTTAAAATAAATAAGTAGTATCTCATTCATCCCTCCTCTTTTCCTCATAATTTGTTGTTGAAGTAAAAAACTTTGTCCACCATTGAGGATGAACAAAGTTTTATATAAGGAGACCAGTATAATTACGACAGAGGCATTAAAACCTCACAGGTAATCGTACTGTTAACTCCAAAAAACTATGTTCTCCTTTCCACAATGGGAGGCATAACAGTTTCCAGATATACCCTACGGACCAGGAACCTATCATGATTAAGCCAGGTAACCTGGTTCAGAGATTTTTTAAACAGATAAAATGGTAAAATTAACCTGTCTAATTATTCTTGTGCCTGTTTTTTTAACAAAAGCTTAATTCTTAAGGTTTGGAATACAAAGTATCCTTATTAATAAATAAAACTTTGTCCCAACGCAAGAGGCGGACAAAGTTTCCACTAGCTGCCGGAGGTAATTCCTTGGACAGATAACAACACTTAAGTGTTGTTCTTCTGGCAGCATTATAAGTAAAAACTATGTTCTCCTTTCCGCGATGGGAGGCATAACCGTTTCCAGATATACCCTACAGACCAGGAACCTATCAAGATTAAGCCAGGTAACCTGGTTCGGAGATTAATTAGAATTTTGTTAATAGTCTTGTTAATTCGCTTTCGAAACGAAAATTCCTTTTTTTTTGAATAATTTGAGGGTTTTAATTTTTGAAGCCGTACAAAGCAGATGGGCATTTTTGCAGCTTAAAATTTTTTATTTTTTAATTTTTTATTTTTTTAGAAGGATTCTAGAAAATCATATAGAATTATATCCATAGGAAAAGTGGGTATCAAGGAGATACCCTGGGTTAATTAATTAAAGCGGATGTTTGTCCAAAACAATCTTTAAAATTATGGATTTGACCATGAAGGTCTTGCCTGAAAAACTGGCAGCTTTCATGGTCTTTGTTTTTTGAGGGGAGGCTGAAAAAGGTCGAATTTGCATATTTATCTGGAATTAGAACTGCCCTCTAACTAATTTTTCTGAAGGAGTTGAGCATCATGCATATGGCGGACGCTTTAATCTCGCCGGTAGTAGGTGGAACCATGTGGGTTGCTACTGCAGGAGTTGCAGCCTATTCGATCAAAAAAATTCAGAAGGATCTGGATGAAAAGAAGATACCTTTGATGGGAGTAGTGGCGGCTTTTGTTTTTGCTGCTCAAATGATTAATTTTACAATTCCCGGGACGGGTTCAAGCGGTCACATTGGCGGTGGTTTATTGCTGGCCATTCTACTTGGTCCCTATGCCGGGTTCCTGGCCATGGCTTCTATTCTAACAATTCAGGCTTTGTTTTTTGCGGATGGAGGTCTTCTGGCACTGGGGTGTAATATTTTCAACCTGGGGTTCTTCACCTGTTTTATTGCCTATCCCCTGATTTACAAGCCGATCATTGCCAGAGGATATAATCTTAAACGGATTGTTGCAGCATCCTTATTTGCCGCAATTGCAGGCCTTCAGCTCGGCGCCTTTAGTGTTGTTCTTCAAACCTTGTTTTCCGGGAAGACAGAGTTACCCTTTGGTACCTTCGTCCTCCTGATGCAGCCCATCCACCTGGCCATAGGGCTGGTGGAAGGCCTGATCATTGCGGCAGTTGTTTCCTTTATCTGGAAGGAACGGCCGGAAATCCTGGAGAAGGCAGCTCTGGGCAAAAAACTGGGAAGCCTATCCATTCAAAGGGTACTAACAGTCCTTGCCCTGGCGGCAGTGCTTACCGGAGGCGTCCTATCCTGGTTTGCCTCTGCCAATCCCGACGGTCTGGAATGGTCCGTGTTTAAGACGGCAGGTGTAGAGGAACTCGAATCTTCCGGCGGCATATATCAGACTCTGTCTGGAATCCAAAACAAGATTGCCCTTTTGCCGGATTATGATTTTAAGGCAAGCGGAGATGAAGGTGCAGCGGCTGCCGGAGAAGGAGATGAAGCGTCCTGGCCTGTTGTAAGCGGCGGAACCAGCCTGTCCGGACTCGTGGGTAGTGTTTTAACCCTTGCTGTCGCAGTTCTAATTGGCTTTGCTGTTAAATTCTTTAAGGGAAAGAAGCCTAATTTTACATCGTAAACTGTGAGGCCGGCAAAGATGCGGCAAAAACTGGATGTAAGGATTTGATCAACTGCAATGAGCAACATGATCAATACTATGTTCGATTTACGGCTGCTGGACGACCTGGCTTGCAAGGATACGGTCGTCCACAGGCTCCACCCTCTTGTAAAGCTTCTGACCACGGTCATTTATTTGATTGTGGTGGTATCATTTGATAAATATGAGGTTGCCGGTCTTTTGCCCTTCCTTTTTTTCCCGGTGCTGATTATAAATCTGGCCGAGCTTCCCCTGGTGCCCCTGGTGAAAAGGATGCTGCCGGCTGCGCCTCTTGTTCTTGGGATAGGTATTTTAAACCCTGTGTTCGACCACCAGGTCTTTGCGGTTGGCGGGCTGACCCTGTCCATGGGCTGGATCACGTTTATTTCTGTCTGCTTGAAGTGTTTGCTCACTGTCTTTGCGGCGTTGCTGCTTATTGCCACCACCGGAATGAATAACCTGGCAGCTGCCTTGAGGATGCTGAGAATACCAAAGCTGTTTGTGCTCCAGCTGCTGCTGACTTACAGGTATATCTCTGTGTTGCTGGAAGAGGTTTCCCTGATTTGGAGGGCATATTCATTACGGGCTCCGGGGCAAAAGGGGATTAACTGGAAGGTTTGGGGGCCTCTCATTGGTCAGTTGATCCTGAGGACTTTTGATAGGGCACAGCGGGTATATCAAGCCATGTGCTTGAGGGGCTTTACCGGGGAGTACAACACCGGGAGTCAGAAAAGGCTTACGCTTTGGGATCTGGCCTATTTGGCCGGCTGGAGCTTATTTTTCACCCTGGCGAGAATTTACAACATTCCCGAATTAACAGGTTCATTATTGACAGGAGTGATTTGATGAGTCACCATATGACAGAAGTTAAGGATATACATTATGTGTATCCAGACGGTCATAAGGCCATAAACGGCATATCCTTCAGGATTCACCACGGGGAGTCGGTGGGGATTATAGGGGCGAACGGGGCAGGCAAGTCTACCCTGCTGATGCTGCTCATGGGAGTTCTATTACCTTCTCAGGGTGAAGTCCGGGTGGGAGATATTCTGGTGACCAAAGAAACTCTGCCATTTATCAGGCAAAGGATGGGTATGGTTTTTCAGAACCCGGACGACCAGTTGTTCATGACCACCGTCTACGATGATGTGGCTTTTGGACCCCGGAATTACAAGCTGGCGGAAAATGAAGTGGAGAAGAGAGTACAGAAGGCCCTGGAGATGGTTGGAATTCTTCATTTAAAAGACCGGGCACCCTTCAAGTTGTCCGGCGGCGAAAAACGCGCTGCGGCCATTGCTTCCGTCCTGTCCATGCAGCCGGATATTTTGCTGATGGACGAGCCCAGCTCTGCCCTTGACCCTAAATCCAGGCGGAGATTAATTAACCTGCTTAAAAAATTTGAGCATACAAAAATCATCACCAGCCACGACCTGGACATGGTCTACGACCTATGTGAGAGAACCATCGTAATCAAAAATGGTGAAATCGCAGCTGACGGACCTACGCCGGAAATTCTGAGGAATGCCGGCTTGCTTGATGCCTGCGGACTGGAAATGCCCCTGGCACTGCAGGGCTGTCCTGTATGTGGCGAGAGAAAAGTAAGAAAGTTAACGGGATGAGTCGTTTTTTTTCAGGGACTGCCTGATTTTCTCAATAACGATTGCATCTGTGGGAAAGGCCAGGGGAGGTATGTTGTCCAGGGGAAAAAAGTCTACCTGATCCAGGTCTCCCCGGGCGGTGAGCTCACCGCCGGTAACTTCGGCATTAAACCAGATTCCTACGGTATGCGTTTCAGGATTGTGGAAGTTGGAGTGCACGGAACAAATACCGGTGATTTTGATATCCAGGTTGGTTTCCTCTTTAAATTCACGAACTACAGCTTCGTAAACATCTTCATCATATTCTACGTAGCCGCAGGGGATGCACCACAGGCCCTTGTAACTGCTGTTCCGCCTGCCCAAAAGGAGCCGTCCCTGCTGGTCCAGTACCACCGCGGCTACTCCGACGATGGGGTTTTCGTAGAAGATATAGTTGCAGCTCCCGCATACCAACCTGTTTCTTTCCCCGCAGTTACGATAAGATAACTTGCCTCCACATTTTGGACAATAAAAAAATCGCTGTTTCATTGGTTCCCCCGATTTTATTCTTTTTATAAATATAAACCATCAGCGGTATAAATCAAATTGTCCTCATGGCCTATATCTCCTGTTATGGTATCCTGGATGCTTACTGTTTCCTCAACTGCTTCCGTAGCCGCCTTAGACACCACTGAGGAGGCTTTGTTGCACCTGCCTGCCATCCCCTGTGTTAAGTCCTTTTCTCTTCAACTTGCTGGTCCATCTCTTCCAACACTTGCCTGGTTATTTCACGGCCTGTTTCGTCAGGTTTGTCTACCAGTTGTACTTGATATTCACTAAAGTTCTTTTTCCTACTTCTGAAAGGAGAGCGGGGTTGATGGAGAGAGATTTTTTTCCATGAAGATATCATCTCCCGATTGGTCCTTTTGGGGATTACTCGTCCCTGGCAAGGACGGTGATATTATTACTTTCCCTCTCAAAAATTCCTATGATAAATTAAATACCAAGAAGAACTGGGTTTCTTTGACCTCTGTATGAGTAAAATTAATGTGGGTTTTCAGTATAGGGAGCAGTAAAAACAGGTAAAAAAAGAAGGAGCGAGGGAATCGATCTCCAATTAGTTTGGTAAGCGCTCCAACTGAAAGGAGATGACC
>Ga0116181_1002322_pt1 | contig 15529 bp, 30 predicted proteins | sample AD_UKC075_MetaG_FD_89752 | JGI IMG/M metagenome (GOLD analysis project Ga0116181, IMG submission 89752) | Active sludge microbial communities of municipal wastewater-treating anaerobic digesters from USA - AD_UKC075_MetaG | ecosystem: Engineered > Bioreactor > Anaerobic > Digestate | place: USA...
CAGCAGGTGGCCAATTTCGTGGTGAAAGATCAGCGGCAGGCCGGTGATGCACAGCAGCAGCATGAAGACGGTGCACACCAGGCTGGACCACTTGTGGGTCCAGTTCCAGCGGCGCAGGGCGGTGGGGCTCAGCATGGCGTGGGGGCGGGGTGGCAAGGGCCGTCGGGCAGTCTCACCACCGCCAGCGCCGCCCCAGGCACAGGGTGCGCTGTCGCAACAGAAAGGGCGAACAGGTGATTCATCAAGCCAGACAACCCGGAAACATCGGAAGACGGTGGGTGCTGGCTTTAGCCGGCAAGCCTGTGAAAAGGCTTCCGGCAAGGGCTATGGCTGGCGGAAACCCAATTTTACATTGCAAATGGGAATTGTTTGTATTCGTGATGGTGTGTGGGGCAAGGATGTTGCGAAATCGCTGCGGCCTGCTCCCGATCGGACACTGCGAAGGTGAAGGGAGTTGAGATAAACACCACCCCACGCGGCGCGAAAACCTGGGATTTAGTGGGCTGTGGGGGGATAAGCTGAAACGGGCCGTTGAAACGGCGTTTCAATCGGTGTAATTCAGGAGCCTGGGTCAGATGCCCTGCATTTCGTGCTCAGTGTGCCCAATCAAATCAAGTTGGCCTGCTGCGTCGGCTGCAGCGTTCTGCCCCTTGATCTTCTCGCGGACGCGCTTGAGCAGCTTGCCCATACCGCGAGGCGTCATTCCGTAGCGCCGCGCCAGGTCGTCCTTATTGCGGCCGTCGAACTGGTCGTAGATCTCCAGCTCCTTGAGCGTCAGCTTGTACTGCGCGTCCTTTGGGAAGGTCACCACCTGGCCTGCCCAATAGGTGCTCAGATAGTCCACGGCTGAAGAGCCAATGACCGAGGCCGCATCGGGGGGCGTGCCCATTTCCTCCAGCTGACGGGCGATCACCGCCTGCAGCTCCTCCAGCATCTCGTGACGCTTGAGCGCCATGCGAGTGACTTCAACGCTCACTGTGCTGCCCCCTGGGGCTTCAAAACGGCCACTGTGGCCGATATGGGCCGATCCAGCACGCCCATAAGGCATTCCCAGGCCCACCAGTGCATGTCGAAGCCCTGCCCTCTGTTCAGATACTGATCAGACTGTTGAACCAGCTCAATTTGCCGCGCCGTCAAAGGCGACGTGCGATGGAGCGCGATCACTTCGTTGCGCAGCGCCGCCACTGCGGCGGGCAGGCGGCGCATGGCCCACTTCTTGAGGGTCTCGATCAGGGTGTCGATGACACGACCATGCGCCCAGCGCAGATCGTCCACCTTGGCGATCCGCTTCACGTAGGCGGCCAGAGCCTTTTCGGAGGGGTCGCGCACCTCGCCCAGGGCGTGTAGAAACAACCACAGCGCGCGCACCTTGCTGGCGTCCGGCTTGATGACCTGAGGCCGGTCACCAGCCTTTGGACGCACCTTGAACCCCTTGCTCTTCATGTGCGCCAAAACCAGCTCCATGTTTGGAGCAGTCATCGACGCCAGTGATTCGGACTTTCCAACGATGCGCAGGATGTCGCGATAGGCAAGCTCGTCCAGGCCAGACTTCTGGCCCAGCTCGCGCCGCGCCACATGGATCAGCTTGATCAATGCAGCGCGGCGGGTGTTCGCGGGGGCTTTGGCGGTGGTCATAGAACGGGTCTCCAGGTGGCTCACCAGAACCCCCATGGGCGGAGGCTCCAGAAAACCGGCTGGATCAGTTCAGCGCTTCCTTGAACGCCTTGCCAGGCGTGAACTTCGGTGCCTTGCTGGCCTTGATCTTGATAGCCTCCCCTGTCTTGGGATTGCGGCCAGTGCGGGCCGCACGCTTCGACACCGTGAAGGCGCCAAAGCCCACCAGCGTGACAGCACCGCCCTTCTTCAGGGTGGCCTTGATGGCCTCGGTAGCCGCGTCCAGAGCGGCACCAGCGGCGGTTTTGGAGATACCGGCCTGGTCGGCCATGCGTTCGGTCAGTTCAGACTTGTTCATGAGTCACTTTCGATAGTTGAGAGGTTCCCGGTGAGGCGGCACCGGGGACCGAGGCGCTCAGTGGGAGAAGTCACCGCGCCCTGCGGTAGTTGCGGCCATGTGATGGCGGCCGGGGCACACACCGCTTGCCCCACCGACCTATCACGGGCCGGTAGCGCTTGAAATTGCGTTCTCCGTCAGGAGGTCGAAGTCCAAGACCCACACGAAGGGGTCTGCGTCCCAGGAGGCAGAACCATTGATCTGCGACCAAAGCCTGCGGAATGCCATCACGGCTTCGTTGCCCCGTCCCAGCCCGCGCTGCTCACTGGGCCATGCGCCTTCCGCGATACAGTCATCGGGGCTGATTTCCTGAAGACGCTCCAGACGCACGCCCGTCAACACCAGAGTGATGCGACTGGCTGTACGCGGCATATGGATGGAGGGCATCCACCGGAACCCCGTGGGTAAGTTCCAGCCCTCGCCCTCGCTGACATCAGCGCGGTACGTCCACACAGGCGCATAGCCAGGCAGTGCCAGATTGCCGTGCGTCTCCCTCACCCAGAGCCTGTCGCCCGGCCGCCCGTATGGGCAGGTTCTGAGCACTTGCTGCATGCCCGGCAGGTCGTTACGACGCGGCCAAACGCCGCCATTGCGAGCCTTGAAAACGCGGCGCGTCTGCCGCTTTGCGCCCGCCCTGATCGCGCGCACCATTGGCCCCGAGAACAGAATCGGCCGCTCTCTCATGCCTTCGTCCAGCCGCTGTCAGGCGTCCATCGCATCAAAGGCAAGGCGTAACCCGCCTCATCTTTGACAAACCGTACGGAAGGCTTGTCGGTGCTGTATGTGGCGATTACGGCTGCAGCTTCCATGACCCGATACGTGGCATCCACGTCGGCCACATCGAACTGGCAAACGTTGCGCCAAGAGCCACGCGCGTTAAATTGCAGCGTTGCAGGCTTGCTCATCGCATGCCTCCGTTGAGGGGCGTGTCGTCATCGAGCAGCCCCACAGCCACCGATTCAACGGTGTTCGAGAGGCCTTCGAGTTCGTTCACGCAGAACTGGTCGAGCTCTTCCCACTGCTCCGACATGATCTGAATCTGAGCGCGCATGGTGCGCAGACGCCGGACATGCCGTGACGCGAGTTGCTTTTTGGTGGGCGCGCTCATACCGCCACCATGTCCAAAGCAATAGGCACATAGCGATCCGAGTCGCCCACGCGCTCGTACAGCCGCACGTACTGCTTGGTGCCAATGACCTGCACCGACTCGCTGATAGCCTTCATGGCCTCCTGCCAGCGCGGGTCGGCGATTTCCAGCCGGCGCAGGCCCAGGATGCGGCCCACGTTGAGGTTGCCCTCCTTGTCGGTCTGGAACGCTTGCTGCACCAGCACCATGATCTCGGGGCGGCTCCCCTTGGCCCACTCGTTGATGCACTCGTCGATCAAGGTCTTGGCCGCCTGCAGGCGCTCGTCGAACGTCACGTTCTCGGCCGTGGCGATCTGCAGTTTGAAGGCGCCGTCGTAGGTGGGCAGCGTGATGTTGCCCTTGGTGCCCCCGCGCTTCACGCCGTACTGCTCCGCGCTCAACTCAACGAAGGCCGCCACGTCGCCGAACATCTTGGACTTGCCCGCAACCAGGCGCGCATTCAGGTCCTTCGCCAGGGCCACCAGCTCACGCACCAGACGGTCGCGCTCCTGGTCAATCGGCTTGACCAGCTCCAGGGGGACAAGATGGCCCTGCGCGTTGCGCATGTAGCCAGCGGGGACGGTAGTTTGATCCATGGGGATGCTCCTTTCAGTGAACAGGGGTGCCCGCAGGGGCGGATTGGGTAGCGAGGGAGGCCTTGAGCAACTCGCCCGCATATGCAGCCATTCCCGTGGCGACATAGCCGACAAGATGGGGGGCCATCAAAGAAACGGCGTAGCGGTGAGCCAAGCACAGCGCTTTCAAAACGACAAAGGGCGGGTGCTCTCCTTCGATGGACGCGACGATGCGCTGCGACAGTTCAAAAGAACGGCGGCGAAACTCCGCGCGCTGCTCGTCGGTGGGCTGTGGCACGGTTGGTTTGCTGGGCATGAGATAGCTCCTCTCAGCACCGAAAGCCACGGCTCTCGATGCGGGTGTGGTTGAGGGCCCCGGCCCGTGCGGGCGCGGCGGGGTTGACGGTCCAGACCGGCGCGCGCATGCGGTCGTACTGGGCCGGGGGCACCACGTTGGCGGGCCGGGGTGGCGTGGGTTTGCGGCCGGCGGGGCGGCCCTTGCGGATTTCCGTCATTGCTGCACGCCTCCCTTGATGCGGGCGATTCGCTCGCGCACGTCGTCAGGCATGCGCGTGGCCTTGCGGCCGCGCTCTTCGATCTCGGCCAGCGCCGGGTCTTTGCCGCCAAAGGCAACCTCCAGCGCCGTGCCAATCTCGAACGTCTGACCACGCACCTGCACGGTGTCACGCTGGGGGGCAATCCGCCGGTCCAGCTCGCGCTTGGACTCCTGCGCACCCTCGGCCTGGTCGGCCTTGCGCGTGAGCACCTGGTACAGGTAGCCATTGCCCTGCAGAGGTAATTGCAGCGTGCCCTTCTCGACAGCCTGGAATACGGCGTCAAAGCCACCGCGCCAGTCGTCGATGGAGACCGCCCAGGCCCGCCCGTGCCGCTCAATCACGCTGCGCTGCATATCGGTCACCAGTTCCGTCAGCAGCTCCTGCAGGCGCGTCATGCGCAGCCGCTGCTTGGGCGGCTTGTGCAGACGGATGTAGCGCATCAGCTGCGCGCCCAAGGGCAGGGACAATTTCAGCGTGTCATGAATCAGGCGGCGCGCCGTGTCGTCGTCGATCATGCGAAAGATCAGCGCATCCAGGCTCTCCTCGGCCCCGCAGGCCGGGCAGACGTTATTCCAGTCGCCCGCCATCACAGAAGCCCCCCGCGACCTGGTACGGCAGGCGCCGCAGCCGGGCGCGCAGCGCGCTCCATTTCCGAGCGAAAGCCCAGGCACATCGTCTGCCCCAGTTCCATGCCTGCCAGGTGTGCGCGGTCGAGCTGCACCTCGGCCACGTCACGCTGGGAAACGACCCACACCAGGGCGAGCAGCAGGACAACGCAGCACAGGCCAAGCCACAGCACAAGGGCTGTCAGGGGATGGCGGCGCTTCATGCGGCCTCCCTGCGGGGCACCACGCCCACCACATGCTCCAGGTTGGAGCCCAAGATGGTGTCGATGGCCTCCCAGTCGCTGCGAAACTCGCCGCGCAATTGGCCCTTGGAGCCGTCATCCATGGTGATGATCACAAGATAGCGGCGCATGCTTATTCCCCCCGCACCGCAGCCGCAATCAGGGCCGCATTCACCTTGGGCGCGCCGATCTTCACGGCTTTATTCATCGCCCGGGTCACCAGGTTGTTGATCGCCAGCGGGTAGCACAGCGACTGCTCCCGTGCCTGGCGCTGCCCGCGCACTGTTTCAGACACCGCCTGGCGCAGCGTCGCCCGAATGGCGTCCACTGCATCCGGCGCAAAGATGGCGTCAAACTGCAGGCCCGCCCGGTCAAACTTGTGGCGCAGGTAGCCCTCGACGTGGTTGTCCAGGGGCGGCAGCTTCACCAGCTCGCAGCGCTGCACCACCTCGCGCACCTCTGGGTTGTGCTCGCTGAGCTTCTTCTCCAGCTCGGTCTGGCCGATCAGGATGATGGACAGCAGCTTCTTGAACCCATCCTGCAGCTCGTAAAAGCGCTTCAGGTGCTTGAGGGTGGGGATGGCCAGGGCGTGGGCTTCTTCGATGATGAGTACATGCCGCTGCCCCACTTGCGCGCTGGCCTTCAAGATGTTGTGCATCTGCGCCGCGCGGTCCTGCAGCATCTGCCGCAGGGGCGTACCAGGCGACACGGCGCGAATCACCGCGCCCGTGATGTCCGCCGCCATCAGCGCTTTGCCCTTGCGCTGGTTGTCCTCCATGCCGATCACATAGGGCTCAATCACCGTCACTCGCTCGCCGGTGGTGTTGATCCAGTCGATCATGTCCTGGCGCAGGGTGGACTTGCCGCCGCCCGACTCGGCCACCACCGCCAGCATGCCGCCGTGGCGCGCCGTATGGCGCATGGCCGCACGCACATAGCGGATGTCGTCGGTGATGAAAACGTCCGCGTCTTCGTTCAGCTCGTTGATGAACGGATCTCGCGGCACCTTGAAGTGCTGGCGGGCAGCAGATGACAGCGAGTGATGTCGTAGTAGCATGAAAGGGTCCTCTCCTTGGGTCGAGCCGGGTTGGGGGCCGGAGTTATTGGCTTTCGCCATCGCCTGCAGCTCCGCGTTGGCGCGCGGTGCTGCAGGTGCTTCGTCAAAGGTCCGTGCCAGCCGCTCGGCTGGCAGGCCCTTCGCACTCAGATAAGCGGTAATCCGCTCTTTAAGCAGTGCCTTGCTCAGGCCGCGCGTGGTCGGCCAGAGGTCGTACTTGATCATTTGGGTCACCGCCGCTGGCGAGACGCCGATATGGCGTGCAAGCTGCGACTGGTTGGCACCCACGGCGGCTAGGCTTTCGCGCAAATTCAGCATTGGCACCTCACACCGCGCGCAGGCCACCAGCGGCCCGGATAGGTTCATCGGCGACCGCAGGGGCTTGGTACTGCGCTATCAGCGCCGCCACCTGGTCCTCGGGAACCCCGCCGCCGTATCGCTTCACGAAGAAGGCGTTTTCTTCGGCCGTCAAGTTGCGGCCGATGGCACCCACGATGCGCAGCATCGCTGTCACCGCGTCGAGCAACTCGGGCCCGGCGGGCGCCGCATGGGCGGGCGTCTCGATGACAGCGCCCTGTCGCGGCAGATAAGTGGGCAACTGCACGTCCTGCAGGTAGGCGTGGGCGTTGAGGCCGTTGAACGGCGCCACGCGCTTGGCGCGCGCCGCCTTCACCTCGTCGGCCGTCATTCCAGGGTAAGCCGCCTCGTCCATCGCCGTGGCGGCATGCTCCGCGTCCGTCTTTGCCGCGCGCTTGAACTCGGCGCCAATCTCTGCAGCATCCGCCTGCTGGCCGAACTCGTCGAAGTTGTGCTCAGGCTCACAGCGGTAAATCAGAGGGGCACCGTTGTAGCGCTCCACCTGCACCTGCACTACGCACTCGCCATAGACCAGCCCGCGTACCTTGACGGTGTCGCCCACGTTGATTCCATCGAAGCCGCGCAAGCTGTAGGCCAGAGTGCGCCCCGCTGACGGATGGCGGAACGTGATCGACTGGTTCGGTTTGACTTGCCGCTCCTCCTCCTTCGACCGCATGAACGCCTGGCACACCTCCAGCGGCGGCAGCACGCGCAGTTGCTCGGCCGTGATGAGCTGCCAAAGGTCATAGCGCGCCACCGGCTGCGACAGGCCTGGGCGGCGCAGCCGGGTGTCCTGGCCGGGTATCAGGTTGGCGCTGTACGCGTTGGCCCAGGCGAAAGCAGCGGCATTGAGCTGCTCCACGTTCTCCACCGGCTGGAACCGCAGGCGCGACTCGAACTGCGTCTCCACAATGTTGTTGCCGTTTTCCACATCACCCTTGGCGCGGCTGTTGCCTGCCTCATGGGTGATGTGCGTGACGCCCAAGGCGTCCAGCAAAGAGCGCACCGCCGACGACGTGTTCGCGCTGCCCTTGTCCCACAGCAGATGGCGCGGCACACCGTGAAACGGGCGGCCCTCCTGCAGGCCCCATGCAAACATCAGAAAGCGAAACAGGTTGTGCTGGTCTTCGCCCGCCGCCTCCGTGTACCAAGGGATCACCGTGGCGCTTGCCTTGTCGTAGCAGACATACCGGTAGACCTTGAACTTGACCTGTGCGAGCCGGTCCAGCTTGTTCTTGTAGAACTCGTCGTCGCGGATGATGTACTGCCGCCCCTTCAGGTAGTACACCAGGCACAGCGACGGGTCGATCTGGTGGGTGTGATTGGGGTGCGGTGCCCGCAGGGCCTGCACCGGGTCGGCCACGCGCTGGGCGGCAACATTCAGCTTGCGGTCGCGCATCAGCTTGTTGAGCTGCCCATTGCTCACGCCAAAGCTATGCCCGTTCTGCTCCAGAATGCCGCGCGCCGTGGTCGTGAACAGCGTCTGCTTGCCATTGGCGCGGATCGCCTCGCGCTGGGCCGCGCCCAGGGTCACCAGGGCGTCGGCCGACACGCTGGTGCTGCCCTTGTCGCTGCGCGCCTTGCGGCCCGATGACCAGCCCGCCACCGCCTTCAGGTGCCGGTACACCGTCTGCACCGACAGCCCCAGGAACTCGCCCGCTTCCCGCACCATGGCCGTGCCCGATCCATGCTCGGCCTCGTCCAGGCGCCGGGCAAGCTGGCGCACATAGTCGCAGGCTTCGGGGGAAAGTGCCGCCATATCTGCGCTCACCTCATGCGGCTGCATCTGCAGCCTCACCCGCCCCGCCAGGGGCCTGCATCAGGTACTGGCGAGCCTCGGCCAGGTCATCACCAAAACGCTCCTCAAACGCATGCTGCGCCGCGCCCACCAACTCGGCCAGCCGGTTGAGCCCATCTTGCAGATGCAATGCCACCAGGGCCACGCTGCGCGGCAGAGGCGCCGGGGCCTCGGGGTCATAGCCCGGCGCCTGCGTGACTTCATCGGTCCACCACTGCTCCAGGGCAATGGTGGCCTCATGGTGGGCCGCAATGCCGTTCTCAATCAGCGCCTGCCGCTCGGCAATTTCGCCCTTGAAGGGCAAGATGCGTTCATCCAAGGGCACCACCACCGGGCGCTTGCCTGCCAACTTCTTCTCTGCCTTGTCGGCCCGCTCTTCCGCTTTGGCCCGCTTCTCGGCGGCAAACTTCACATCCTGCTCGGCCTGGCGCAGCCGCTCGCGCAGTTGGCTGGCGCTCAGACGGTCGATGTCATCCATTTCCTGGAGGTTTTCCAGCACGTCATCGTCGTGGGTGACCAGTTCCAGGAAGGCGCTGGCGCTTTTTACCTGGGTGGTCAAACTACCCAAAATGGGTGATTTGGAGGTTTTGGCCGCCGCCTGCATGAAGCGTTGGGCCGTGCTGCGTGCGAACCCTAGCAGTTCCACGCGCCCCATGAATTCGCCATGGGGCGCGATCTCTTTGAGCAGCAGCAGGCGCTTGCCCGTCTCAAGGATGGCCTCCACCGTGCGGCGCTGATAGAAGCGGATTTCATCTTCCAGCGTGCCTATCGTCAGAGCGCCTTGGTAGCCCAGCTCCTGCGCAAGGGCTGCGGCGTTGGCCTCTACCACCGCCAGGGCGTTGCGTGCTCCAGCCTCCTGCGCCGCCATATCGGCGGGCGTAGCGCCCACAAAATCCGGGCCGCGCTGCTCTGCCGGGGCCAATGGTTTGCGTCCTGCCATGTTGTGATTCCTCCTTCAGTTGTTAATCAAATGGCGCGCGTGTAGCGCTGGTCGATGTCGTCAACGCGCTGGCGCACGCGGCGCAGCTCGTCGTCATGGGCGCGGGCAAGCTGGATCAGCTTCGGCGTCAGGCGCCAGCACTCCTCGTTGCCGGGGATGCGCTCGGCAACCCCTTCGTCTGCCAGCAATTCAAGGTCGCGCAGCGCCATGGGCGGGGCCACGTTCAGCGCTTCGGCTACCTGCTTCAGTCGCAGGCCGTCAAACGCATGGCCCTGCAGTACCCACAGCAGGCGCAGGGCACGGCGGGCGGGTAGGTGGTGCTGTGGGTTGCTCATGCGTGCATCCCCTGCGGCATGCACACCACCAAGCGACCGTCCATGCTCAAGCCGGGCACACCGCCCACCTTGGCGGCTGCGTCGTTCAGCGCCGCAATGGCGTCCTCGCGCCAGCTCTCGGCGCAGTCCTCGGCCCACGCCAAGCGGGTGCGCAGCGCCTCGTTTTCGGCGCGCAGGGCCTCGTTCTCGGCGTCCACGCGGGCCAGCTCTTCGTTGACCAGGTCATAGGCCTGCGCATTCAAGCGCCGCCGCAGTGCATGCAGTGCTGGGGTCATGGCTGCAAATCCAGTTGAGGGTTGATGTGCTGGGCCACGTTCTGGCGGTGCCAGGCAACGTGCTCCATGTGGGTGGTCAACGCGGCCAGTGCGGCCGATGGGTCGCCGGGCTTGGCGTAGTACTCGGTCAGCAACTTGAGCGCCATGGCAAAGTGCTCATGCAGCTCCACGATGTCGGCATGGGCCAGCTTGCGGCCCGTGGCTATCTGCACCAGCAGCCGCCCATTACTCGCTGCCAGGTAGCGCGTCACAAAGTCAATGCCGCAGGCCAGCTCATAGGGCCGGATCAGGTTGGCGGGCATGCTGCCCTTCTGCAGGTACTTGTAGAGCACCCAGTGGTCTGCCAGCCCCATGTCCTCGGCAATGCCCTCCACGCTCTTGTTCAGGCGCTCCCGTGCGTGGTCCTTGCACAGCTCAAAGGCGTGCCGCAGGCTGCTGGGCTGCAGGGCCTTCCAATTGCGGCGCGTCATTGGATGAAGCCCCGCGACAGGTTGTCCAAACAAATAGCCGGATTACCTTGAGCCTCAAGGGTTTGCTGGCCGTACAGTGCTGCCACAACGCCAACGGAGAAACCGATGACTGAAATGATCCCGACCGCAATCGCCAAGTACCTGATCGAAGGCCGGATGCGCGACGACGCTTCCTTGGCCCAGCACATCGTGATGCACGAAGCTGTGGCGCTACTCATTGGTGAACTCCATCGCGTGGGGGCTGTGGACGCAGATCGGCTGGCCGCGCGGCTGATAGAGGCGCTGGCAGCGCCTGAGATTGAAGAGCTGGCCCCTGGGACCGGGGAACAAGCCGCAACGTTGGCCGGGCGTATTCGAGGGGCTGCGCACCTACCTGTTGCGCCAGACGGAGGCACGCCTGCAGGCAAGTGAGACGCTCGCCAGTAAGATGTTTGCTGGACATACCGCTCATGCCGCCGCCAGTTGCATGCGAGGAGCCGAGGAGCGGGAAACAAGGCCCGATTTAAGGCCCAGCTCCACAGCAATGTTGTGGCTCTCGCCCCGCAGGCACTTGCGCTGCGGGGTCCGGTCGTCGTCGTTGACGATCATGCAGACCAGCGCGGCCGAATAGCCGCGCTGACGGGCCCAGTCCGAGTACGTCCAGCCGCGACTGGCGAACTCGTCGCGGACCTGCTTGCGGGTTTTGGCCTTTTGGCCAATGGCGTAGCCTAGAGGAGCAATGTCGGTGATGATTTGATGGGTGTGCATGTTTGGCCCTTTACGGAGCGAGCGAAAGTCAGTCGTTGACTGGCAGTCCCAGCTTCAGTCGCACGTCGCGGCCTTCGCCGTAGTTGCCGATGCGCACACCGCGCACGGCATCGCTGACGGTGCGGTACTTGAAGCCATTGGCTTTGGCGAACTCTTTGAGGGTCATGCCCTGCTGGCGAAGCCGGTGCTTGATCTGGTTGGGGGTTGAATTGATGGCAGGTTCAGGCTCGGCTTCGCCTACGACGAAGCCCAGCGGTCCTGCCGCGCAGGTGATGTGGTCCGGGGTGCCGAGGGTCGGGTTCATGCCAGCGCCCTCCGGGGGTCGGTGACGATCTCGCCCGCCTTGATGCCCAGGGCCACGGCGATCTGGTGGGTTTGGCCCCGGGTGGGGCGGCGGCGGTTGGCCAACACCTCGAAAACGAGGTTGGGCGAGAAGCCGTTGGAGACCGCCCATTGGGTGACGGAGACGCCTTTGCGCTGCAGTTCAGCGCGAGCTTGTTCGGGGGTTCTGAGCATGGGGGTGGCTCCTTTGCGTGTGTTGATTTACAGGCGGTTTGTGTTTGTTGTTGGGTGAATTGTGGTGCGGATTTCTGCACCTGTCAATAACTTTGGTGCGGGAATTTGCATGATTGGGAATCGTCTTCGGGAAGAGCGAGAACGCCTCGGCCTCACGCAGCCCGTGTTCGCTGAGTTGGCGGGGGCAAAAAAGCGCACGCTGATTGACTGGGAGAAGGACGTGTCTTCGCCCACGGCAGTGCAACTAGCGCAACTTGCAGCCGCAGGCGCAGACGTGCTCTACATCCTCACCGGCCAGCGCTCCAGAGCCCAGCCCGCCCACGACGCGGCCGAGCAGGTGCTGCTGGACAGCTACCGGCGCTGCAGTTCGCAGGCTCGCCAAAACCTCATTCAGACGGCGGCATTGCTGGCGGCGGGGCTTCCAGGGCGCGCTGGCGGCGGTGGGGAACAAGTCAACACAGCATCCGGCGCGGTGCAAATCCTGGGTTCAAAGAACCGCGTTTCCAACAAGCGAACCTGAAGGGCTGGCAGGGATGGGTGAGAAGAAAAAAGCGGGCGCGCAGGTCATTCCGTTTCCACGGGCAAAACGCCCCCAGATGGAAGTGGTGCAGATGATCAGCGGCCATGGCAATGTGGGCGTTGTGGGTGACGGCAACAACGTGCAGATCACAGTCCAGTCGCCAGACAATACTGCGCGCCCCGCGTTGGCGCCTGTGCCACCACCAGAAGATCACATCACGGATGAGCAGGCCGCAGTGCTCCGGCGCCTACATCTGGAATGGGTAGAGCTCTCCACTGCCGTCAAGACGAGGGCAAAGCCGATCACGCCGCAACAAGCCTGGGTGTCGATCAACAGCATCGGCAAATGCACCACATACAAGCATATGCGGCAGGTCAATTTCGATGCAGCCTGCAACTACATTCAGCAGCAGATGGCCATCCTGCGCAGCGGAAAGCTGGCACGCAGCCGTGACCCAAAATGGCGCAACAGTCGGATTGGCGCCATCAAGGCGCGCAGCATCAACCAGCTGGGCGATGAATTTGCATACCGGCCCTACATCACGAAGAGCTTCAACGCGCAGTCACTTACGGAGTTGGACGATGAGCAGCTTGATGCGACCTATCGCTACACACTGAAAATGAAACCCAAGATAGGGTGAAGCCGCTGGGCAAGGCCGCGCGCATCAAGGTGCTCGATTTCATGCGGCGGGAGTTCAACACCGCTATGGTCATTGAGTTGAAACCAGATCAGGTGTACCGGGTTCGTCGGTACTTTGAAACCATCAACAGCCGCAGAAGAGAGAGGGCATGAGTGTTTGCGAGCCCTTGCGCAGATTTCGGTGTATCTGATCCATCAGCCGATTTTTTAATGAGGAGTAACCAATGCAGCCGGTTTTTGGATTTTTGCTCTTTGGGGCCGCCACCCTGATTGCGTCAATTGTTGCCAGTAAGCGAGGCCGCTCCGGCATTCTCGTTTTCGTGCTCTGTGTAGTTGCTGGCTTCGTCTTGGTAGTTGTCACAAACAACGCGGGTGGGGGCGCTGTCGGAGCTGCTTTCGCGGCATTCATCGCCCCCATTGCTGCATTGATCTGGGCCACATCAACCAAGAGCAGCGAGCAGCTGGCTGTCACTACGGGAGAGCATGGAGACTTTAAGAAGTGCCCGTTTTGCGCAGAATCCATCCGCAGAGAGGCGGTGAAATGCAAGCACTGCGGTAGCTCGCTGGACAGCACGAGCTGAAGATCGGATAAGCGTGCGGAGACTGCTCGCCGCCTGCCTGCTAGCTTTGGTCATTACCCCCGCAGCAGATGCTCGCATCCCTCGCTCCACCTCTGCCGTGGCTGAGTTCAAGCGCCCCAACCCTGACGACGCTGGCGATCTGGCCGCCAAATTTGAGCAGCGTCTAGCCGGACTGAACGTGCAATCACGCCAGGAAGTGCTGACTTCAAAAAAGGGCGAGCGTCTGCAGCCAGATGAGCAGCTCCGGGCTGAAGCCGAGGTCGCGGCTCGAAACGGGAGAGTGACAAGCGTTGGGGTCGATGAGCACGGCACCCCCGTAGAGGCGTCAACAGCTAGGAAGCCCAAACGCATTCCGATGCGTTTCATCGAAGCGAAAGAGACCATTCGGGAACTGATAAAGCGCGCAAAAAATCTTTAAGCAGTAGGATGGTTGGCTTATGTACAGCAGCATTTTCCAGATCTTCAAAGTCTATTGGGCCGCCTATGGCGGCTTCAGTGCTTTGCTGCGTTCGCCGTACATACATTTGTCCCTGTTTTGCCTTGCGCTTACTTGGAACACATGGTGGGCGCCCACCTGCGCCGCCGGAGGGAGTTGTGCGGCATGGTGGGACCAGAATCTTTCCGTACTACCAAATGTTTTGGGCTTCACACTCGGCGGGTTTGCGATCTTCATCGGCTTCGGTGATGAGAAATTTCGGGCTCTGTTGGCAGATCCTGATCCACAGGACTCGGACGCGGAAACCTTGCCCACCATGTACCTGGGCTTATGCGCGACTTTCGTGCACTTCATCCTTGTTCAAGCCCTGGCGCTGCTGAGCGCCGTTATCGCGAAAGCCTGGTGGTTCTATACCCCTTTGATGGACCCATTCCGTGACTGGCTTCCTTGGATGAACGCCATGGGTGGCGTGATTGGCTACGGATTGTTTTTGTACGCTTTGACTTCTGTGGTCGCGGCCACCATGCACGTGTTTCGCATCGCAATGATGTATTCGCAGTTTCGTAAGCACCTCGGGGTATCACAAGTTGAGTCTTCGAGCGATGTGTCCGAACAGCAAATGAAATAAGGTCCTGGTTCCCAATACACAGCACTCCCAGGCGGGAAAACTGACGGCTTTCATACCGTCGTTTCACCCACCTGGAGTCGCTGTGTAATGCGAGACATCATCCCCGCCTGGCTGCGCGCGCCGCGCACCACCACCTGGCTTGTGCTGGCCGCGCTCCTGCTGGTCGCCATCGCCATCGTTGCACCGCCCCAGTTGCCGGTGGTGCTCTACAAAGCCTCACTCGTCGCCCTGGCCGCCGTGCTGGGCTACTGGCTCGACCGCACCCTGTTTCCCTATGCCCGGCCCGATGGCTACCTGAGCACTGATTGGCGCTACGGCACCGACGAGCCAGTGGGGGATGTGGACTACCCCGTCGTTGCCGGGTACGAGCTGGTCTTCGTGTGGGCCATGATTCGGCGCGCCGTGATCGTCGGCGCGTGCATGCTGGCCATGGCTGCGGGGCTGTAATGCGCGGCTCCCGTATCTCTCTGTGGGGCTGGTGCGCCGCCCTGGCCGTATCCGTGCTGGCCCACTGCGCCCAGGCCCAAGTGCCCCAGGCCGCCCAACAGCACCGTGCCCTGCTGGTGCGCACCGCGCACGCGGCCTGGGGGCTTGACGCCCCAGTGGCCGTCTTTGCCGCCCAGGTGCATCAGGAGAGTGCTTGGCGCCCCGATGCCATCTCGCACGTCGGTGCGCAGGGCCTGGCCCAGTTCATGCCCGCCACCACACGTTGGATCGCGGGCCTGAGCCCACACCTGGCAGAGCAGCAGCCATTCAACGTGGCCTGGTCGCTGCGTGCCCTGGTCACCTACGACCGCTGGCTTTACGACCGCGCCCCCGCCCGCTACGCGCCCCGCGAGCGCATGTGGGTGGCGCTGCGCAGCTACAACGGCGGGCTCGGCCATTGGCAAGCAGAGGCGGCGGCTACCGGGGCCGCGCAGCCGACACGCGCCCAGGTCGATGCGGCATGCGGCAAAGCCCGCCGCGCTGCCGTCCATTGCAGCGAAAACCTGGGCTACCCCCACCGCATCCTGGTGGTGCTGCAGCCGCGCTACGCGGCCTGGGGGCCGGGCCTATGAGCAATGCCGCCACCGTGGCCGTTGCCGGCCTGCTGCTCGCCGCCGCTGCAGGCATC
>Ga0116181_1002325_pt1 | contig 15519 bp, 14 predicted proteins | sample AD_UKC075_MetaG_FD_89752 | JGI IMG/M metagenome (GOLD analysis project Ga0116181, IMG submission 89752) | Active sludge microbial communities of municipal wastewater-treating anaerobic digesters from USA - AD_UKC075_MetaG | ecosystem: Engineered > Bioreactor > Anaerobic > Digestate | place: USA...
CGGTCAGGCGGCCGAAGACGCGGGTGGCCATGGTCTCGGTGCCGTTGAAGCGCAGGTTGGCTTCCAGGCCGGTCATCGCGTCGGGGCTCATCGCCACGCGCTCTTCCACGGCGATGCGCACCTCGTCGGCCCAGTCGATGTCGTCGGGGTTGCTGGTCACCAGGCCCAGCTTGAAGGCAGCGTCGGCGTCCAGCGGCTGGCCGATGGCGGCGCGCACGGCGGCCAGCGGCGCGGCTTCGTCGTAGAAGCGGCGTGCCAGGCGGGTCTGGTTGGTGGCCATCGGGTAGAGCGAGAAATTCGCTTCGCTGCAGGCAATCCTGGGCGACTTGGCGGCGTCGTCGGGCAGCATCAGCTGGTAGCTGCGGTCGCAGGCCAGGGCCAGTTCCAGCAGGCTGCCGGCAAAGCAGCTGCCCGGCTCGATCAGCGCGAACAGGCTGCGGCTGCTGACGTCCAGCCGGCTGAACGTGCGGCGCAGCAGGCCGATGGTCTCGCGCACCAGCCAGTGGCCCTGGTGCGCCAGCAGGGTGGCGTCCAGCGCCAGGGCCGCGCCCACGTCGCCCTGGGTCTTGACCAGCCAGGTGCCGATGTCCAGCTCGTTGGTGCGCATCTGCAGGATGGCGTCGTCCAGCTCGCGGCCCATCTGCAGCGGGTACCAGGCAGCGCCGGCGGCTTCGATGCCGGCCACGTCGGTCGGCTGCGAACCCTGCGGCCCCTTCACGGTGAAGGTGGCCGTGCGCTTGGCGCGGTCGATCTCGACCGTCACATGCTCGTAGCGCAGCGCGTCGGCCTCGTCGGTGCGCGCCAGCCGCGGCAGCGCCACGCCCTTGGCACCGGCCGGGCGGTCGCTCTGCGCCGCCAGTTCCAGCGCCCGCTCCTGCACCTTGGCCGCGAACTGCGCCGGCTTGGCGATGTCGTCGACCAGGCGCCAGTCCTTGGCGCGTTGGCCGCGCACACCTTCCACGCTGGTGCAGAACAGGTCGGCCAGGTCATGCCGCACCTTGCGCTTGTCGGTCACGCGGGTCAGGCCGCCGGTGCCGGGCAGCACGCCCAGCAGCGGCACCTCGGGCAGGCTGACGGCGCTGCTGCGGTCGTCGACCAGGATGATCTGGTCGCAGGCCAGGGCCAGCTCGTAGCCGCCGCCGGCACAGGCGCCGTTCACCGCAGCCAGGAACTTCAGGCCGCTGTGGGCGCTGCTGTCTTCCAGGCCGTTGCGGGTCTCGTTCGTGAACTTGCAGAAGTTCACCTTCCAGGCATGGCTGCTGGCGCCCAGCATGAAGATGTTGGCGCCCGAGCAGAACACCTTCTCCTTGGCGCTGGTGACGACCACGGTGCGCACTTCCGGGTGCTCGAAGCGGATGCGGTTGATGGCGTCGTTCAGCTCGACATCCACGCCCAGGTCGTAGCTGTTGAGCTTGAGCTTGTAGCCCGGGCGCAGGCCGGCGTCTTCGTCGAAGTCGGCCGCCAAGGTGGCCACCGGGCCCTCGAAACGCAGCCTCCAGTGGCGGTACTGGCTGGGGTCGGTGCGGTACTCGACACGGGCGGGCTGGGTCATGGTGTCTCTCCGGTGAGTTGCACGATCGTGCATGTTGACTGGGGCGATGCACGCATCATAGTGCACTAAACTTCGGCGTCAAGTGATCGCATGCACTTTTGTGCCTGTTTCGGGTTGGACCGAAGTCAGGCCGGCAAGGCCAGCGCCTCCCGCACCTGGCGGCGCAGCGCCTGGAACGTGGGCTCCAGCGGCGCGGCGCTGGTGTCCACCGTCATGTCGGCCTTGCCGTAGAAGGCGGCGCGGCCGGCCAGGATCTGGCGCAGGTCGTCCATCGCCTCGCGGCTGGCCGCCATCGGCCGCAGGTCGCCCTGGGCGGCGACGCGGGCCATGTGGTCCTCGGGTGCGGCCTTCAGCCACACGGTGGTGCAGTGCGTCAGCAGCAGGTTGAAGGTGGCCGCATCGCTGACCAGGCCGCCGGGCGTGGCGATCACCGCCTCGGGGTAGATCTGGATCGTCTCCTCCAGCGCCCGGCGCTCGTAGCGGCGGTAGGCGCTCTGGCCGTACAGCGCCTGGATCTCGGCGATGCTGCAGCCGGCGAACTGCTCGATCTGCCGGCTCAGCTCGACGAACGGAAAGCCCAGGTCGTCGGCCAGCCGCTGGCCCAGCGTGGACTTGCCGGCGCCGCGCAGGCCGATCAGCGCAATCTGCTGCGACCGGCTGCGGCCCGCCGAATGCACGTCGCCGCCGGTGCCCAGCAGCTCGCCGATGGCGATGCGCGCCCGGCGCAGCGTGGCCTCGTCGCGGCCGGCCAGCAGTTCGCGAATCAGCAGCCATTCGGGCGAGGCGGTGGTCACGTCGCCGATCAGTTCGGCCAGCGGGCACTGCAACGCGCCGGCCACCTGCTGCAGCACCAGGAAGGACGCATTGCCGATGCCGTATTCCAGGTTGGCCAGGTGGCGCTCGCTGACGTCGGCCGCCAGCGCCAGCGCCTTGCGCGTCATGCCGCGGGCCGCGCGCAGGCGCTTCACCCGCTCGCCCAGGGCCAGCAGCGACGGGTTCTTGTCGTCGCCGGCCGGCGCCGCGGACAACGCGGCCGGGGCGGCGTTCGCCGCCTCGTCGGTCGCCTCGTCGGTCGCCTCGTCGACCTGTTCTGCCTTCGGTGTTAACCCGGGTGAATGCATTATAGTGCTTGACATCAAATGAGGTCGGCAGTACCGTTCATCGACTTGCACAATACTGCATATCGGTGGCTGCTGCAAGCCATCCGATGCCCTCGGAGACGCCCCATGACCCTGCCCGACCACGTCAGCCCGCCGCCCGAGCGCTTCAACATCGCGGCGCACCTGCTGGCGGCCAATGCCGGCCGCCCGGCCAAGGCCGCCTTCGTCGATGACCGCGGCACGCTCAGCTTCGCCCAGCTCGACGAACGCGCCCGCCGCCTGGCCGCCGCGCTGCGCGCCACCGGGCTGAAGCGCGAAGAACGCGTGCTGTTGCTGATGCTCGACGGCTGCGACTGGCCGGTGAGCTTCCTGGGCGCCATCTACGCCGGCCTGGTGCCGGTGGCCGTCAACACCCTGCTGACCGCGCCCGACTACGCGTACATGCTGGAACACAGCCGCGCCCAGGCCGCCCTGGTGTCGGGCGCCCTGCTGCCCACGCTGACTGCGGCCATGGTGCAGAGCGACCACGAGGTGCAGAAGGTGGTGGTGTCGCAGCCCGTCGCCCCGCTGCATCCCGCGGAAGTCGAGTTCGAGAGCCTTCTCGCATCGGCCGCCCCGCTGCAGAAGCCCGCCGCCACCAACGCCGACGACCCGGCCTTCTGGCTCTATTCCAGCGGCTCGACCGGCCGGCCCAAGGGCACGGTGCACAGCCAGGCCAACCCCTACTGGACCTGCGAGCTGTATGCCAAGGGCGTGCTGGGGCTGACCGAGGCCGACGTCTGCTTCTCCGCCGCCAAGCTGTACTTCGCCTACGGCCTGGGCAATGCGCTGACCTTTCCGCTGAGCGTGGGCGCGACCACGCTGCTGATGGCCGAGCGGCCGACGCCCGAGGCCACCTTCAAGCGCTGGCTCGGCGGTGTCGGTGGCCTCAAGCCCTCGGTGTTCTATGGCGCGCCCACCGGCTTTGCCGGCATGCTGGCCCACCCGGCACTGCCGGCCGCGAAAGAGGTGGCACTGCGCCTGGTGTCGTCGGCCGGTGAAGCACTGCCGGCCGAACTGGGCGAGCGCTTCAAGCGCCACTTCGGCGTCGACATCGTCGACGGCATCGGCAGCACCGAGCTGCTGCACATCTTCTTGTCGAACACGCCGCAGCGGGTGCGCTACGGCAGCACCGGCTGGCCGGTGCCGGGCTACACCGTCGAATTGCGCGGCGAGGATGGGCAGTCGGTGCCCGACGGTGAGCCCGGCGACCTCTACATCCACGGCCCCAGCGCCGCGATGATGTACTGGGGCAACCGCCAGAAGACCCGCGAGACCTTCCAGGGCGGCTGGACCAAGAGCGGCGACAAGTACGTGCGCAATGCCGACGGCAGCTACACCTACAGCGGCCGCTCGGACGACATGCTCAAGGTCAGCGGCATCTACGTCAGCCCCTTCGAGGTGGAGGCCACCCTGGTGCAGCACCCTGCCGTGCTGGAGGCCGCGGTGATCGGCGTGCCCGATGCCGAGGGCCTGACCAAGACCAAGGCCTTCGTGGTGCGCAAGGCCGGCGCCGCGGTCAGCGAGGACGAGCTGAAGCTGTTCGTCAAGGAGAAGCTGGCGCCCTACAAGTACCCGCGCCAGATCGCCTTCGTCGACGACCTGCCCAAGACCGCGACCGGCAAGATCCAGCGCTTCAAGCTCAGAGAACAAGAGTCGGCCGGGCAATGAGCGCCTCGCTGTTCATCGATGTCACCTGGGCAGGCCGCCCGGTGCGCATCGAACACGCCTGGGTGGGCGTGGACGATGCCGCCGCGCCGCTGCTCGTCTTCCTGCACGAGGGCCTGGGCTCGGTGTCGCTGTGGCGCGACTTTCCGGCGCGGCTGTGCACGGCGCTGGGCTGGCGCGGGCTGGTGTTTTCGCGGCCCGGCTACGGGCAATCGACGCCGCGTGCGGCCGACGAAGCCTGGGGCGTCGACTTCATGCACCGCCAGGCGGAAGAACTGCTGCCGGCCCTGCTGGCCGCGCTGGGCGTGACCGGCCGCTACAGCCTGTTCGGCCACAGCGACGGCGGCAGCATCGCCCTGCTGCATGCGGCGCGCTTCCCGGACCGGGTGGCGCAAGCCGTGGTGCTCGCGCCGCACATCCTGGTCGAGGACTGCAGCATCACCAGCATCCGCCAGGCGCGTGAACAGTACCTGCAGGGGCCGCTGCGCAGCGGGCTGGCGAAGCACCACGCCGACCCCGATTCGGCCTTCTTCGGCTGGAACGACATCTGGCTCGCCCCAGCGTTTGCCCGCTGGAACATCACGACAAGCCTGCCCTACATTCGCTGCCCGGTGCTGGCCATCCAGGGCGTGGACGATGTCTACGGCACGATGGCCCAGATCGACGGCATTGCCGCCGTCCTGCCCGGCACCCGCCTGTTGAAACTGCCCGCTTGCGGCCATTCCCCCCACCGCGACCAGCCTGCCGCTGTGATCGCCGCCTGCCAGGGCTTCCTGGCCGGCACCCCGCTGTCCGAGGAGACCACCCGATGAACGCCACCACCCTGCTTGCGCGCACCACCCTGGCCCTGGCCGCCGCCGCCGCGCTGGCATCGTCCCCCGCCCTGGCCCAAGGCCAGCCGCCATTGAAGGTGGGCCTGATGCTGCCCGCCACCGGCACCTTTGCCGCGCTGGGCACGGCCATCGAGAACGGCTTCAAGCAGTACGTCGACGAGCAGGGCGGCAAGCTGGGCGGGCGCAGCATCCAGTACTTCAAGGTCGACGACGAGAGCGACCCGGCCAAGGCCACCGACAACGTCAACAAGCTGATCAAGCGCGACAACGTGGACGTGATCGTCGGCACCGTGCACTCGGGCGTGGCGCTGGCGATGGCGCGGGCAGTCAAGGAAAGCAAGACCCTGCTGCTGGTGCCCAATGCCGGCGCCGACGCGATCACCGGCCCGCTGTGCGCGCCCAACATCATCCGCTCGTCGTTTTCCAACTGGCAGCCGGGCTATGCCACCGGCGTGATGGCGGCGCAGAAGGGCTACAAGAAGGCGATGACCATCACCTGGAACTACGCCGCCGGCACCGAGACGGTGAAGGGCTTCACCGAAGCCTTCGAGAAGGGTGGCGGCAAGGTGGTCAAGGACCTGAACCTGCCCTTCCCCAACGTCGAGTTCCAGGCCCTGCTGACCGAGATCGCGGCGCAGAAGCCCGACGTGGTGTTCGCCTTCTTCGCCGGCGGCGGCGCGGTCAAGTTCGTCAAGGACTACGACGCCGCGGGCCTGAAGAAGAGCGTGCCGCTGATGGGCTCGGGCTTCCTGACCGACGGCACGCTGGAGGCGCAGGGCGCGTCGGCGCAGGGCCTGCTCACGTCGCTGCACTACGCCGACGGCATCGAGACGCCGCGCAACAACGCCTTCCGCAACAAGTACGCCGTGGCCTACAAGATGCAGCCGGACGTCTACGCGGTGCAGGGCTACGACGCGGCGCAGATCCTGGCCGCCGGCCTGAACGCGGTGAAGGGCGACTTCGCCAAGCGCGACGAGATGGTGGCGGCGATGCGCAAGACCAGCGTCGACAGCCCGCGCGGCAAGTACACGCTGAGCGCGGCGCACAACCCGGTGCAGGACTTCTACGTGCGCGAAGTCAAGGGCCGCGAGAACGTGATGACGGGCATCGCCGTCAAGGTCCTCCCCGACCCCGCCCGCGGCTGCAAGATGTGACCCATCTCCCTGCTGCGCGGGCCGATCTCGGGCCTGCGCTGCTCGCCGTACGGGTGTACGGCTGCGCTGCTCGACCCGACCTCGGCCCGCTCGCGACGGGATCTGGGCCACATCTTGCCCTTCGTTGACGCAATGTCTGCATGGACTTCGCCACCTTCCTCATCCAGTGCCTGAACGCCCTGCAGTACGGGCTGCTGCTGTTCCTAGTGGCGGCGGGGCTGACGCTGATCTTCGGGATCATGGGCGTGATCAACCTCGCCCACGGCAGCTTCTACATGATCGGCGCGTACATGGCCTATGCGCTGGCACCGGTGGTGGCCGGCACCTTCGGCGGCGGCTTCTTCGCCACCTTGTTCGTCGGCCTGGTGCTGGCCGTGATCCTCGGCTATGTGCTGGAGTGGGTGTTCTTCAGCTTCCTCTACGAGCGTGAGCACCTGCAGCAGGTGCTGATGACCTACGGCCTGATCCTGGTGTTCGAGGAACTGCGCAGCCTGATCGTCGGGGATGACGTGCACGGCGTGGCGCCGCCGCCGCTGCTGGCCGGCACCCTCCCGCTGGGCGAGGTGATGACCTACCCGGTCTACCGCCTGTTCATCAGCGGTGTGTGCCTGCTGCTGGCCGGGGGCATGTGGTTCGTCTTCACCCGCACCCGGCTGGGCATGATGATCCGCGCCGGCTCAAGCAACCGCGAGATGGTGCAGAGCCTGGGCGTGGACATCAAGTTCCTGTACCGGGTGGTGTTCGCCGCCGGGGTGGCGGTGGCGGTGCTGGCCGGCATGGTGGCCGCGCCGGTGTCGTCGGTGTACCCGGGCATGGGCAGCCAGGTGCTGATCATCTGCTTCGTGGTGGTGGTGATCGGCGGCATCGGTTCGATTCGCGGTGCCCTGCTGGCCGCGCTGCTGATCGGCTTCGTCGACACCTTCGGCAAGGTGGTGTTCCCGCAGGCCGCCGGCGTGCTGGTCTACCTGCTGATGGCGCTGATCCTGCTCTGGAAGCCCGACGGACTCTTCAAGGCAGGCTGATGAACGCGTTGCTGTCCTCTTCTGCCGACCGCGGCAAGCTGGTCTTCGTGCTGCTGGTCTTCGCCGCGCTGGCCCTGGTGCCGCTGCTGGCCGGCCAGTTCGCGGTGGACCTGGTCACCAAGACCATGGTCTACGCCATCTTCGCCCTCAGCCTGGAGCTGCTGGTCGGCACCACCGGCCTGGTCTGCTTCGGCCATGCGGCGCTGTTCGGCATCGGCGCCTATGCGGCGGTGATGCTGTCGCCGGAAAGCGATGCGGCCAACCTGCTGTGGCTGCTGCCGGCGGCGGTGCTGGCGGCGGCGGTGTACGCCGCCTGCATGGGCGCGCTCAGCCTGCGCACCAAGGGCGTGTACTTCATCATGGTGACCCTGGCCTTCGCCCAGATGGCCTACTACGTGGTGCATGACACGCCGCTGGGCGGCGGCACCGACGGCATCTACCTGAACGTCAAGCCGGTGCTGAGCGTCGGCGGCCACATGCTGCTCGACCTGGCCCAGGCGGGCAGCTTCTACGCCTTCACCCTGGTGCTGCTGGCCGCCGTGTTCGCCTTCCTGGCGGTGCTGCTGCGCTCGCGCTTCGGCCGGGCGCTGGCCGGCATCAAGGCCAATGAGCAGCGCATGCGTGCCACCGGCTTCGCCACCTACCCGTACAAGCTGGCGGCCTTCGTCGTCTCCGGCGCGCTGGCCGGGCTGGCGGGCTTCCTGTTCGCGGTGAAGGACGGCGTGGTCAACCCCGAGCTGATGGCCTGGCACCTGTCGGGCGCGGTGCTGATCATGATCATCCTCGGCGGCCTGGGCCACCTGCGCGGCGCGCTGATCGGCGCCTTCGCCTTCGCCCTGCTGCAGGAGTTCTTCAAGAGCGAGGCCATCTTCGGCCACTTCGCCAAGCACTGGCACCTGGGCCTGGGCCTGGCCATCATCGCCAGCGTGGCGCTGCTGCCGGACGGCCTGGTCGGCCTGCCGGCGCAGTGGCGGCAGCGGCTGCTGGGCAAGGCCCGCGGCGCGGCAGGAGAGCAGGCATGACGGACATCCTGCTGACAGGCCAAGGCATCACCCGCCGCTGGGGCGGCCTGGTCGCCGTCAACGACGTGGCGCTCGACCTGCGGCGCGGCGAGGTGCATGCCGTGATCGGCACCAACGGCGCGGGCAAGAGCACGCTGATCAACATCCTCTCTGGCGAAATCCCGCCCTCGGCCGGCACGGTGCAGCTGCTGGGGCAGGACGTGACCGCCTGGTCGCAGCCCAGGCGCGCCCGCGCGGGTCTCGGCCGCAGCTACCAGCGCAACACCATCTACCCTGGCTTCAGCGTGCTGGAGAACTGCCGCCTGGCGGCCCAGGCGCGCACGCCCAAGCCCTGGCACTGGTGGCAGAGCGCGGCGGCCTGCCAGGCCAGCAACGGCGCCGCCCGCCAGGCGGCGCAGCAGGCCGGCCTGGCCGATGTGCTGGACCGCCCCGCCGGCAGCCTGTCGCACGGTCAGAAGCGCCAGCTGGAAATCGCGATGTGCCTGGCCACTGCGCCCCAGGTGCTGCTGCTGGACGAGCCGCTGGCCGGCATGGGCGCCGAGGAGACCGAGCGCATGCTGGCCCTGCTGGCCGAACTGAAGCGGGACCACGCCATCCTGCTGGTCGAGCACGACATGGACGCGGTGTTCCGCATTGCCGACGTGATCACGGTGATGGTCAACGGCACGGTGATCTTCAGCGGTGCGCCCGATGCGGTGCGGGCCAGCCCGGAAGTGCAGGCGGCCTATCTGGGGGGGCACTGAAATGGCTGGCGACCTCATCCTCGATGCCAAGGACATCCACGCCTGGTACGGCAGCAGCCACGTGCTGCACGGCGTGAACCTGCAGATCGCCCGCGGCGAGACCGTCGGCCTGCTCGGCCGCAATGGCATGGGCAAGAGCACGCTGATCCGCAGCCTGCTGGGCCATGTGGTGCAGCGGCAAGGGCAGATCAGCCTGTTCGGCCGTGACCTGTCGCGTGGCAAGCCGCACGAGATGGCGCGCCTGGGCGTGGCCTACGTGCCCGAGGGCCGCGGCGTGTTCCCCAACCTGACGGTGCGCGAGAACCTGGTGATGGCCGCCCGCCCCGGGCGCGACGGCCAGGCCGACTGGTCGTTCGAGCGCGTGATGGCCACCTTTCCGCGGCTGGCCGAGCGCCTGGGCAACCTGGGCAACCAGCTGTCGGGCGGCGAGCAGCAGATGCTGTCCATCGGCCGCGCGCTGATGACGCATCCGTCGCTGATCATCCTGGACGAGGCCACCGAGGGCCTGGCGCCGCTGATCGTGGCCGAGATCTGGCGCGTGATCGGCGAGATCCGCAACACCGGCATCGCCACCCTGATCGTCGACCGCGACTACCGCAAGGTGCTGGCGCGCAGCGACCGGGCCCTGGTGTTGCAGAAGGGCCAGGCGGTGCTGGCCGGCGCGGCCGACGCGGTGGCCGACGATCCGGCCCTGGCGGGCTTCCTGGGCGTCTGAACGGCCGCGCGCGCAGCCAGGCGGCTGCAACGGGATGTGAGAAATCCCGCGAACAGCGCAATGCGGTGTCTCAAGTTGGTGCGGCCCGGTGCCGAAGTGCGATGGAACCGGCTCGCCGCCGGTCTGCGTGCGCTGCTGCACGCCCACTGACCGCTGCCCGAGATAAGCGCCACCATGCTGAACAACCTGACGATCGCCACCCGCCTGAAGGCCACGCTGGGCCTGCTGGCCGCACTGCTCCTGGGCCTGGCCGGCCTGGCCCTGTGGCAGCTGAACCTGATGCGGGCCTCGACCCTGGAGATCACCACCAACTGGCTGCCCAGCGTGGAGCTGGTCAACAAGCTCGACGCCAGTGCCTCCGACGTGCGTGTCGCCGAATACAGCCACGTGCTGAACACCGAAGAAAAGGCGATGGCCGGGATCGAGAAGGACATCGCCCAGGCCAAGGCCACCTTCGACGAGACGCATGCCGCCTATGCCAGGCTGATCAGCAGCGATGCCGAGCGCAAGGAGCACGACGTCTTCGTGGCCGAGTGGAAGACGTACCTGGAGATCCATGAGCGGCTGATCGCCTTGTCGCGCAAGAACGAGACCGACGCCGCCCGGGCGCTGATCGACGGCGAGGGCAAGCAGAGCTTCGACCGCCTGTCGGCATCGACGGCCAAGCTGGTGGCGATCAACCACGACGGCGCGGTCGCCAAGTCGAAGGACAGCGACACCATCTACGCCAGCGCCCGCAACACCTTGCTGGTGGGTGCGGCAGCGGGCCTGCTGGCGGCCATCGCGGCCGCGGTGTGGCTGGTGCGGGCCATCACCGGCCCGCTGGCACAGGCCCTGGCCGCCGCCCGGCGCGTGGCCGACGGCGACCTGAGCGGCCAGATCGACGCCCGCGGCCTGGACGAGGCCGGCCAGCTGTTGCGCGCCCTGTCCGACATGCAGGCCAACCTGGGCCAGGTGGTGGCCAACGTGCGCCAGAACGCCGAGAGCGTGGCCACCGCCAGCGCCCAGATCGCCCAGGGCAACCAGGACCTGTCCAGCCGCACCGAGGAGCAGGCCAGCGCCCTGCAGCAGACCAGCGCGACCATGACCGAGCTGGGCACCGCCGTGCGCCACAACACCGACAACGCCACCCAGGCCAACCAGCTGGCGCAGGGTGCGTCGGCCGTGGCCGCGCAGGGCGGCGAAGTGGTGGGCAAGGTGGTGGCCACGATGCAGGGCATCAACGAGAGCAGCCGGCGCATCGGCGACATCATCGGCACCATCGACGGCATTGCCTTCCAGACCAACATCCTGGCGCTGAACGCGGCGGTGGAAGCGGCGCGCGCCGGCGAGCAGGGCCGCGGCTTTGCCGTGGTGGCCAGCGAGGTGCGCAGCCTGGCGCAACGCAGTGCCGAGGCCGCCAAGGAGATCAAGACCCTGATCGGCCGCAGCGTCGAGCAGGTGGAGCAAGGCACGGCCCTGGTCGACCAGGCCGGCAAGACCATGGGCGAGATCGTCGGCGCGATCCAGCGGGTCAGCGACATCGTCGGCGAGATCAGCTCGGCCAGCGCCGAGCAGAGCAGCGGCGTCGACCAGGTGGGCCAGGCCGTGAGCCAGATGGACCAGGCCACGCAGCAGAACGCGGCCCTGGTGGAAGAAAGCGCCGCCGCCGCCGAGAGCCTGCGTGCGCAGGCCCGGCAGCTGGTGGAATCGGTCAGCGTGTTCCGCCTGTCGGCGCACGAGACCGGGGCCAGCCACCTGGCCAGCGCGGCACCGCGCATCGACGTTCCTGCCGCCGCGCCCGCGGCCCCGGCGCCGCGCAGTGCAGCACCGCGCCCCGCGCCGGCCGCCGCCACCACGGCGGACGACGACTGGACCTCGTTCTGAGCGTGACCGCAGCGGCTGCGGCCCCGGGCTTGCCCGGGCCGGACCGGGCGAAGGGCGGCTTTAGCATGGCGTGACAACCACGCCACTGGAGAGGCCGCCGATGCTCCGCCCTGCCCTGACTGCCCCCGCGCTGGCCACCCTCACCCTGGTCGCGCTGAGCGGCTGCCAGACGGCACCGCCGGCCCGGCCGGCCCCGCCGACCGACCCGGACGTGGTCGGCGAGTCCCGCACGGGATCGGGCTATCTCAAGGGCTACCTCGACCGCAAGCAGCTGCCCGACAGCCTGGCCCTGCTGCCCAGGCCGCCGGCCGAGGGCTCGGCCGAAGCCGCCGCCGACCTGGCGGTGCACCGCGCCACCCGGGCGCTGCGCGACACGCCGCGCTGGGCGCTGGCCGCGTCCGACGACAACCTGAAGTTCCCCAAGGCGGCCGAGGTGTTCTCCTGCGCGCTGGACCTGCCCATCTCGCCCGACGCCACGCCGCACCTGAACATGCTGCTGCGCCGCACCCTGCTCGACGCCGGCCTGTCCACCTATGGCGCGAAAGACCACTACAAGCGCCAGCGCCCCTTTGCGGCGCTGAACGAGGGCACCTGCGCGCCGGCCAGCGAGGCCGCGCTGCGCAACGATGGCAGCTATCCCTCGGGTCACTCGGCCCTGGGCTGGGCCTGGGCCCTGGTACTGACCGGCATCGCCCCTGACCGCGCCGACGCCCTGCTGCAGCGCGGCCACGCCTTCGGCCAGAGCCGCGTGGTGTGCGGCGTGCACTGGCAGAGCGACGTCGACAACGGCCGCGTGATGGGCGCCGCCGCCGTGGCCCGGCTGCAGAGCGACCCGACCTTCACCGCCCAGGCGGCGCTGGCGCGGCAGGAGATCGCCGACGCCCGCGCCAAGGGCGCCAGGTCGCCGCTGAACTGCGCGGCCGAGCAGGCCGCGCTCGGGCGCTGATCAGAACCCGACCTGCACGCCCAGCGACACCTGGCCCAGGTTGGGCTTCTCGCCGAAGGCATTGGTGAAGCGGTAGCGGTCGACCTGCAGGCGCACCGCCGTGCGGTCGTTGATGGCGTACTGCAGGCCGGCGCCGATCTTCAGCGCTGAACTGCTGTCGTTGCCGGCGCTGGTGTGGAAGCGTCCATGCGCCAGGCCGGCCGTGCCCAGCACCTGCCAGCCGGGCGCGAACTCGTAGCGCGCCACGCCGTCCAGGAACACGCCGCGCGTGCGGGCGTCGCCGCTGGCGTCCTTCACCGTGCCCAGACTGAACAGGCCGCCTTCGACGCCGAAGTTCTTGCTCAGGTTCTGCCCGACATAGAGCTTGTAGCCCGTGCCTTCGCTGCTGTCGGCACCGTTGCCGATGCCGTTGATGCTGTTGCCGAAGCGCGGCGTGCCGATGGCGCCGCCGACATACAGGCCCTCGGCCCGGGCCGCTGTCAGGCCGGTGGCCAGCAGCAGGCCGCAGAGCAGCGGAAGGGCACGGGGCGTGGTGAAGCGCGGGTTGCCACAAGGCATGGATCAGACCTCTCGAAGAAGGACGCACCGGACATCGGTGCGCTGCAGCCATGCTCGGTGCCGTGCCTTGCCCGGGCATGGCTGGCATGTGGCGACAGTTGGCGGCTGTGTGGCTGCAGGTTGCTGGCGTCGGCGCAGCGTGGCGCTGCAGGCCAGGCGCTTGTCCACCAGATGCGGCTCGATCCAGAATCCGTCCACGATGCAGACAACATGTCCATATGATGGACAACCGGAGTGCCCATGGCCTTGAACGACCCGAACCCGCTGCAGCCCTACAAGCACCCCAACCCGCCCGAGGCCCTGCCCGAGATCTTGGTGCCGCACGCCATTCCCACCGATGAGCGCGTGTGGGTGCCGCAGGCGGAGAACGTGTGGTTCCGCCCGCTGTGCCTGAACGCCAGCCAGGGCTACTGGACCAACCTGCTGCGGGTGCGCAAGTCGGGCGTGCTCAGCCGCCACCGCCATCCGCAGGCGGTGCACGGCCTGGTGCTCAAGGGCCGCTGGCGCTACCTGGAACACGACTGGATCGCCACCGAAGGCAGCTACGTGTTCGAGCCGCCGGGCGAGACGCACACGCTCTACGTGCCCGAGGACGTGGAAGAAATGATCACCTTCTTCCAGGTCAACGGCGTCATGGTCTACACCGACCCCGACGGCAACGTCACCGGCTACGAGGACGTGTTCACCAAGATCGCGATGTGCCGCGCCCACTACGCCGCCGTGGGCCTGGGCGCGGACCACGTGCAGCAATTCATCCGATGAGCTTCGCCCCCGACCTGCTGCGCGGCAGGACCGCACTCGTCACCGGCGGCGCCCAGGGCATCGGCGCCGGCATCGCCGCCGAGCTGGCGCGCCTGGGTGCCACCGTCACCGCCGCTGACCTGGGGCCCGGCGACGGCAGCCTGCCGACCAACGTGCGGCTGCACACCACCGACGTGACCAGCGACGCCAGCGTCGCCGCCCTGCTCGACAGCCTGCCGGCGCTGGACATCGTGGTGAACTGCGCCGGCATCATCCGCCGCGGTGCCGAGCACGACATCGCCGTATTCCAGCAGGTGCTGGCGGTGAACCTGGAGGGCACGATGCGCGTCTGCAGCGCGGCGCGCACCCGGCTGGCGGCCACGCGGGGCTGCATCGTCAACACCGCGTCGATGCTCAGCTTCTTCGGCGGCGGCCTGGTGCCGGGCTATGCCGCCAGCAAGGGCGGCGTGGCCCAGCTGACCAAGAGCCTGGCCATCGCCTACGCGGCCGACGGCATCCGCGTCAACGCGGTGGCGCCGGGCTGGATCGCCACCCCGCTGACCCAGGCCCTGCAGGACGACACCGGCCGCAGCCAGGCCATCCTGGCGCGCACACCGCTGGGCCGCTGGGGCACGCCGCAGGACGTGGCGCAGGCCGTGGCCTTCCTGTGCGCCCCGGCGGCGGCCTTCATCACCGGCGTGGTGCTGCCGGTGGACGGTGGCTACCTGGTCGCATAGCGCCGTGGCCGAGCGTCCAAACGCGGTGGCCGGCACCGCGGCCTTCGGCAAGTTCATGCAGGTGCTGCAGCTGGTGGCCGATGCCGAGGTGCCGCCCAGCGCCGCCGACCTGGTGCGCGCCAGCGGCTTTCCGCGACCCACGCTGCACCGCATCGTCGCCGCGCTGCAGGTCGAGGACCTGCTGTGCCCCGGCAGCCGGCCCGGCACCCTGGCCCTGGGCCCGCGCCTGATCATGCTGGCCAGCCGCAGCTGGGGCCGCAGCGACCTGCGCCTGGCCGCGGTGGAGGCGCTGAAGGCCCTGCGTGACCAGACCGGCGAGACGGTGCACCTGGCCGTCCCCAGCAGCGGGCGCATGGTCTACATCGAGAAGCTGGAAAGCCCCAGCGCCGTGCGCATGGCCTCGCGCATCGGCGCCAGCGTCGACCTGCATTCCACAGCCGTCGGCAAGGCCTGGCTGGCCGCCCTGCCAGCGGCCCGCTGCGAGGCCCTGCTGCCCGGCCTGGCGCTGACGGCCCACACGCCCAAGACGGTGGTCTCACTCGACGCCCTGCGCGCCCAGCTGGCCGACGTGCGCCAGCGCGGCTGGTCGGTCGACGATGAGGAGAACGAGGCCGGCATCTATTGCTACGGCGTGGCCATCCTGGGCGCGGATGGCACGCCGGTGGCAGCGGTCAGCGTCAGCACGCTGCGGTTTCGGCAGCGGCGGGACCCGGAGGCAGCGTATGTGGCGCCGCTGCTGGCGGCGTGTCGAGCGGTGGCGGCCAACGTGGCGGCGACGCCGATCCTGGGGGACGTGTCCAGCTTGTAGCGCTACCCCACCACC
>Ga0116181_1002348_pt1 | contig 15448 bp, 14 predicted proteins | sample AD_UKC075_MetaG_FD_89752 | JGI IMG/M metagenome (GOLD analysis project Ga0116181, IMG submission 89752) | Active sludge microbial communities of municipal wastewater-treating anaerobic digesters from USA - AD_UKC075_MetaG | ecosystem: Engineered > Bioreactor > Anaerobic > Digestate | place: USA...
CTGGGCCGCTATCTGCTGCTGTGGTTCGGGCTGGTCTTCGTCCTGTTCAGCTTGGCGGCAACCAAGCTGCCGCATTACCTGCTCTATGGCTGCAGCGGGCTGTTCGTGCTGATGGCAGCCGAACTGGACGAGCCTGCATCCGGCCCGATGGACGGGCTGCTCCTGTTGCCGCAGGCATTGATGTTGCTGCTGTTGCTGATCCTGCCCGGCGCGCTGGTGCTGGTCCTGCCACGGGTCAAGGATGCGCTGGTGCAGGCACAACTGGCCGGGCTGCAGTTCACCCCGGCCTATTATCTGCTGCTGCTGGCGCTGCTGGCACTGACCGGCTATTTCATGCGCGAGCGGCATATGCCCATAGCGCTGAAGCTGCTGCTCAGCGGTGTGCTGCTCAGTGCCGTGCTGTCGGCGCTGGTGCTGCCAGCAGTGGCGGCGGTGCGGCAACAGCCGGTCAAGGCAGCCGGTCTTCTGGCTAGTGCCGAACCGGGCGCGCCGCCGCTGGTGATGTGGCGGCTGAACCTGCCCAGCTTCAGCGTCTACAGTGGCCGGATCGTCGAGCGGCGCGAACCCCGGCCGGGTGACCTGGTGCTGACCCGGCAGACGGCACTGGCGGCACTGGGTCCGCATGCAGTGCGCTATGCGGCGCACGGGATTGCACTGGTACGCATGGAGGAGCCTGATGCTTCCAGCCATGACGCCCTCACTCCGAACCCCACTCCCGGAGGACGAGGGGAGTTGATGACCCCGAACCCGGAATTGCAACCTTGAAACGATCGAAGCGCATCCGGCGGCCGAGCGCCTGGAATGCCTGGTACTGGGATGTGCCGCTAGCCGCGCTGACCCTGGCACTGGCGGTGTGGCTGCTACAGGCTAATCAGTCGCTGTTCTGGGCCGGGCATCAGCTCGCCGCGCACGGTCACGCTACCCTGTGGGCTTATGTGACTCTGTGCGGCGATACCCTGATGGTGCTGACGTTGTGCCTGCCGCTGGTGCGGGTGCGGCCGGAGCTGATCTGGGCTGGGGTGCTGGCCGGGGTGCTGGCTGCTGTGGCCGTGCAGGGCCTGAAGCATGGTCTGCTGGTGATGCGGCCTTCACATGTGTTTCCAGCCGGGCAGCTGCATCTGATCGGCGGCCCCTTGCGCAGCAGCGCGGCGTTTCCCTCCGGACATGCTGCGACCATCTTCACCATGATCGGTGTGGTGATACTGTGGATGCCGGCTGACGCGCGCCGCTACTGGGCGCCGCTGCTGTTGACGTTGGCGCTGCTGGTCAGCCTGTCGCGGATCGTGGTCGGTGTGCACTGGCCGCTGGATGTGCTGGCCGGCGCGGCAATTGGCTGGCTGGCGGCGGTGCTGGGCAGCCTCTGGGCGCGGCGCTGGCGCTGGGGCGAAACCGCCGCCGGTCGAACCACGCTGACGCTGCTGCTGACCGCCTGCGCGCTGACAGCGCTGATCCATTACCACAGTGGCTATCCGCAGACCGATCCGGGGCGGCGCATCATCGCCCTGCTGGCGCTGGGCCTGGCCGGTTATCAGTTCTGCGTGGCGCGCTGGGGCGCTGCTGCGGAGCAGTGCTGAGATGAGCACACATGCCCGGCTGGCGCTCGGCGTGGCGCTGTTGCTGACGGTGTTGGCGGCGGTGCAATGGAGCATCGGCTGGCCGCAACTGCTGGCACCGTGGCGCAGCCTGGATCCGCTGGCGCTGGCGCTGGCGGCGGTCCTGACCCTGCTTAGCTATCTGGCGCGGACCCTGCGCCTGTATGATTATTTCCTGCCCGCCACCGCCGGTGGTCTGGGCGCCTGCCTGAAGCTGACCCTGTTGCATAACCTGCTGAATAACCTGTTACCGATGCGCAGCGGCGAACTGTCCTTTCCGCTGCTGCTGCACCGCTATTTCGCCGTGCCGCTGCCGCGCTCGCTGGCGGCGTTGCTATGGTTTCGCCTGATGGACCTGTATGCGCTGGGCCTGATTGCCCTGATGGCGATCGGTGATCACTGGTTGCCGGCCGGGTGGCTCGCGCCGCTGGCCGTTGCCTGGCTGGCACTGCCCTGGCTGCTGCTAACGGTGCAGGAACGGCTGTTGCCGCGCGTGGCCAGGCGTCTGCCCGAGCACTGGCGGGCACGGCTGGCACAGGCGCGCACCGGCCTGCCGCGCACTCCAGTGGCACTGATGCGCGCCTGGTTCTGGACCCTGTTCAACTGGGTGGTCAAGCTGGCGGTGTTCGCCTGGATTCTGATTCTGTTCGCGCCGCTGTTGTCGCCGGCGGTGGCGCTGCTCGGTGCCATCGGTGGCGATCTGACCAGCGTGCTGCCGGTGCATGGCGTCGCCGGTGCCGGTACCTATGAGGCCGGGGTGATGGCGGCGCTGCTGCCTTTTGGCGTGCCCGCAGCGCAGGCGCTGATGGCGGCGGTGAATCTGCATCTGTTCATGCTCGGTCTGTCGCTGGCGGGTGGCGCGCTGGCACTGGCCTTGCGCCACGACGTGCCAACCGCCGGGATGCTGCACCATGGATGAACACATATTGCTGTGGATCAATCAGGGCTGGGGAAATGCGCTGTTCGATGGCCTGTTCTGGTGGGTGTCGCAGCGTCCCGAGTTCACCTATCCGCTGGCGCTGCTGCTGCTCTACGACTGCAGTCGCCGCGAAGGCCGCGCCGGCGCCCGGCTATTCCTGGTGCTGCTGCTGACCATTACGGTTGGCGACCTGCTCGGCCACCTGCTCAAGGATCTGTTCGCTATGCCGCGCCCCTGCCAGGCGATATTCGAGCAGTTGCGCGCCCTCGGCGGTGGCGTGGTGCGCCGCTGTGGTGATAAGCCCAACGGCATGCCGTCCAACCATGCCCTGAATTTCACCGCAGCGGCGGTATTCGTGCTGTGGACCCTGCCGTGGCGGCGCTGGCGGCTCGGCCTGGTCGCCTTGGCCGTGCTGGTGGGGCTATCGCGGATTTATCTGGGCAAGCACTACCCAAGTCAGGTGCTGGCCGGTGCCCTGATCGGTCTGGCGCTGGGCACGCTGGCTGCCTGGCTGGCCATCCGCTATCGCCGGGCCTGGGGCCTGCCGGCCTTTGTCGGCGCGGGCCTGAGCCCTGAGCCTGTCGAAGGGCATCTCACTAACTCCGTTCATCCTTCGACTAGCTCAGGACGAACGGAAATATCCGTTCGCCCTGAGCCTGTCGAAGGGTCGAAGGGCGCGGGCCATGGCCTTTCCCCTCCTGTCTTTTCCGGTATGCCGTCCATGAATGCAGAACCAATTTCACCCGCCGCGCTGGCGCCGCATCGTCTGTCGCTGGTGGTGCCGCTTTACAACGAACAGGACAATGTCGAACCGCTGCTGGCCGGCATTCATGCCGCGCTGGCCGATTACCCGATGCCCTGGGAATTGATCGTGGTCGATGATGGCAGCAGTGACGGCACGCACGAGCGGCTGCGCGACGCGGCCAGCCGCTGGGGCCGGCATGTGCGCGTGCTGGAATTGCAGCGCAATTTTGGCCAGACCGCCGCCATGCAGGCCGGCATCGATGCCGCACGCGGCGAAGTGATCGCTACTCTGGATGGCGATCTGCAGAACGATCCGGCCGATATTCCGCGTCTGGTCGGGCGGCTGCTGAGTGAGGATCTCGATCTGGTGGTGGGCTGGCGGCGCAACCGTCAGGATAACGTCTGGCTGCGCACCATTCCGTCGCGGATTGCCAACCGCCTGATTGGCAACATTACCCAGGTGCGTCTGCACGACTACGGCTGCAGTCTCAAGGTCTATCGGGCAACGGTCATCAAGGAAGTGCGCCTGTACGGTGAGATGCACCGTTTCATTCCGGCCTGGATGTCGGTGCGCACCGCGCCGCAGCGCATTCGCGAGGACGTGGTCAATCACCGCGCCCGCATGCATGGTGAATCCAAGTACGGCATCAGCCGCACCTTCCGCGTGCTGGTCGATCTGCTGTCGGTGTATTTCTTCCTGCGCTTCCTGACCCGGCCGGGGCATTTCTTTGGCCGCATCGGTCTGGTCAGTGGGGGTCTGGGGACGCTGCTGCTGGGCTGGCTGTTCGCGCAGAAGCTGCTGCTCGGCGCCAATATCGGTACCCGGCCGCTGCTGCTGGTGGCGGTGCTGCTGGTGCTGATGGGGGTGCAGTTTCTCACCACCGGCGTGCTCAGCGAACTGATCACCCGCACCTATTTCGCCTCCAGCGCCAGCCGGCCGTATGTGATTCGCACCATCGGCAGTGACGGAGCGGATGCCGAGGCGGGCTGGTGCGTGGCGCATGGCTGAGCCGGCCGTTTCGCCCGCTCGCAGCATGCCCGCGCTGGAGCGCAGGGAGCTTTTAGCGCTGGTGGCGCTGCTGCTGGCCTTGCCGCTGGTGCGTGCCTGGATCGCCGAGGCGGGCGGTTTCGATCTGCATTTCGACGAGGCGCAGTATTGGGAATGGTCGCAGCACCTGGACTGGAGCTATGCCACCAAGGGGCCGCTGCTGGCCTGGCTGATCGCGCTGAGTACGGCGCTGTTAGGTCACGGCGAATGGCAGGTGCGGCTGTTTGGCTGGCTGATATACGACGCATTCCTGCTGCTGCTGTTCCTGTTCGCCCGCCAGCTGTGGAACGATCGCCGTGCCGGCTGGTGGGCGCTGGCATTGGGTTTGACGACGCCGCTGTATTTTCCGCTCGGGCAGGTGATGACCACCGATGGCGTGCTGTTCGCCTGCTGGACCTGGGCGCTGTGGGCGGCGTGGCGGGCGCTTTATCGGGCGCAACCGCATGCCTGGTACGAACTGGGTGTGGCGGTAGGTCTGGGCGGACTGGCTAAATTCAGCATGGGTCTGCTGCCGGCCTGTCTCGGCCTTGGTCTGCTGCTGAGCGCGCCGGGGCGGCGGATCCTGTGCAGTAGACCACCGTGGATTGGTGCGCTGCTGGCGCTGCTGCTGATCAGTCCGGTGCTGCTGTGGAATGCCGGGCATGACTGGGTGATGTTCCAGCACGAGCGTGGCCATGTGCTGGGCGTCGCTGAGAGCGGTGGCTGGCGGGAGAATCTGAGCGATTTGCTGGAATTTGTCGCTGGGCAATGGCTGGCGCTGTCGCCGCTGGTGGCGCTGGTGCTGGTGCGCAGCCTGCGCCGGATGCCACGATTAGCCGAGCAGCGCCTGTTGTGGGGCGTGTCGCTGGCGGTGCTGGCCTTTTTCCTGTGCAAGGCCACGGTCAGCAAGGTGCAGTTGAACTGGCCGGCGCCGGCCTATATTGGCCTGCTGGTGCTGTTCGCCGGGCAGATTGCGGCCCTGGAGCGGGTCTGGCGGCGACTGCTGATCGCCGGCATGGCCAGCTCGGTGCTGCTGCTGGCGGTGGCGCTGTTTCCCGGCCTGATCGGGCTGTCGCCGGCGCGGGCGCCCTTCAAGGATCTGCGCCTGTGGCAGGTGCCGGTCGAGACCGTGGCGCAACAGGCGCAACAGGCCGGCGCGGTACAGTTCCTGATGGTGCCGAGCTATCACCTGGCCGGCGCGGTCGCCTTCTATTGGCCACAGCGTCTGCCGGTTTATCCGGTCGCGGCCAATCGGCGTCTCAGCCAGCATGATTTCTGGCCGCCGATCACCGGCGAGGCCGGGCGCACGGGTGTTTATGTGAGCACTAATAACGAGCTGCCCGATCGCCTGCAGCACGCGTTCACCGCCTGTCAGGCGTTGCCGCCGGTGCCCGCATCAGCGGGTGATGGCCGTGCGCTGCGCACCTTGTATGCCTGGCGCTGCACGGATTACCGGCCAGTAGCGTGGCCGGCACCCACGACCCATTAGATGCGAAGACCCGTTTTTCAAGCTGCCAATGGAGCCTTAACCATCATGTCCGACCCTGCCCATTGCCCCTTCTGCAAGATCGTCCGCGGTGCGCTGCCGGCGGTCAAGGTCTACGAGGATGAACGCACGCTGGCCTTCATGGACATTCGACCGGCCAGTCCCGGGCATCTGCTGGTGATTTCCAAGGCCCACGCCGTCGATCTGCTGCAGATCAGCGAGGCGGATCTAATCGCGGTGACGCAGGTCACGCAGCGTCTGGCCCGGGCCGCGCGGCAGGCGTTCGCCGCCGATGGTATTCGCATCAGCCAGTTCAACGGCAGCGCCGCCGGGCAGACCGTGTTCCATTACCACGTCCATGTGGTGCCGATGTGGCAGGGACAACGCGCCGCCGCGCATGGCCGCGAGGCGGTCGCGCCCGAGCAACTCGAAGCGCAGGCCGCACAACTGCGGGCGGCGCTGCAGAATGCGGCTTAAGTCGATTCAGCGCCCGCCGCTGAGCGGATAATGGCGGCTTACAGGGACAAGAGTTGCCGCCATTGATTGCAGAAATATTCGTAAAAATACTTTTCCTGATTTCTCTTCTTTTTTGACCGCGCCCGGTGGCTGCGGCTCGCCGGGCATATCGGTTTTTCGATCATCCTGCTGGGCAGGATATAAAAATGGCCATTGAATTCCCCGCCATTTGATTCCCATAAATGATCGTATGTTGAGTAATGTTCCTTTGGGTCAGTATGCACGCATGCCGAGCATTGCCAGTGCGAGGATATTCCGGCAACTGACTCTATTTTTAATGCTGTTGCCAATGCCTGTATGGCAATGATCAGTATGTTGGCGGGTAGAACTTCGTTGTTGAGCTTTACCGCCTGTCTGGTATGGCGTGCTGTGCCTTGGGCGCCTTGTGAACCCCCGATGAGTATGGAGTGGGTATCACGGATTCCAACGCTGTGTCCCGTGGTTATAGTGAAGGTCATTTTATGCAGGCTGTATCCATTGATTTGATATTGAAGCAAAAATTCACCTTCTGGTGAATGCTTGTCAGGTATTTTCAAAACGATTGCGTGCACAAGATCATGCTCATGATCCCGGTTTTCCCAGAGTGTTGCGCCAGTGCAGATGTTGTTCTGGAAAAATGCATTGGCAAAATGGTTTTTGACGGCAGTATAGTGAGTTAATTGAGCATCCAGTTTCTCTATCGGTGACAGGTGCATTGCCAAATAGCGTGGGTTGTATGTCAGAAATTTGTAAAGGATATTATTGACATCGCTTTTTTGTCCAAGCAGAAAATTGAGGAATTTAAAAAAAGTGCTGTTGACATCACTTTTTTGCCTGAGCAGGAAATCAAATCGACTGGTTTTAATCGTTTCTCTTAGCGTGATTATTTTCTTCAGGCTGATTGCTATGATGTAAATCTTCTCGATCTTTCTGGAGATGGGCTTTTTCGAATAGAAAAGCGGTTGCGTTTCCAGTTTTTTTATTATGGCGCTGGAAATATTCATATTGATCAATGGTGTTTCTTGTTGTGGAATGGAATGGCGGGATGGCGAAAAAAATCGGACGATGCCGGGTAGGGGCAGCGTCCGGATTGGGAATTCAAGGGGCGAATGCAAGGAGCCTGAAGTCGTCCCTGAATGCCGACAGATATTTTTACTGTTTATGCGCACCCCGGCGCAGGATGATATCCACCCGCCGGTTCATCTGCTGGCCTTGTGGCGTGGCGTTGCTGGCGATCGGGTCCTGCTCACCGCGCCCTTCGGTCAACAGGCGGCGACTGCTCACGCCCTGGTTGCTCAGGAACGCAGCCACGCTATCGGCGCGGCGCAGCGACAGATCGAGGTTGTAACTGTCCGAGCCCGCGCTATCGGTATGGCCGACGATGCGCGCCTCGGTGCGCGGGTAGCGTTCCATCAGGCGGGCCACTTCGCGCAGGGTCGGGGCAAAGCCGGGGCTGATATTGGCGCTGTCATAAGCGAACATCACTTCGCTGGGCAGGCGCAGGCGCAGGCTGCCATCGGGCAGGCGCTCGACACGCATACCCATGCGACGGTATTCCGGGGTGATGATGCGCTCGATTTCCTGCTGGGCGCGGCCCATGCCGCCGCCACTGTCCTCGTCGGTATAAGCGGCCGGTGGCGCGGCGCTGGCGAGCGGAGCAAAGGCACCGGTGGTCAGAACGGTCAGGGCCAGCAAGCCGGCGGAGGCAAAACGCGACAGATGCATGGTGAGAACTCCTGGGTTGCCAAAATGGATCGGTTGGGGATGCCCGTAGGGTATGGAGCCTAAGTTATAGCGTGCCTGAACGCATGCGCCAGCCGGCCATGTCGATTATCCACATCCCGGCGCCGCCGCACCCAGACCAGTTAGTATCTCCAACTGCAACAGCGGCGCGGCTTGTTCCGGGTGCAGTCCATGCGGCAGCACGCCAAGCAGCGGCGCATCCAGGCGCGTGCGCAGGCTGTCGAGATTCTCGGCGATGCGGCTCATGTCTGGATCAATGCAGTTCGCCACCCAGCCGGCCAGCAGCAGGCCGCGCCGCATGATGGCCTCAGCGGTGAGCAGAGCATGATTCAGGCAGCCCAGACGCATGCCCACTACCAGCACCACCGGCAGCCGCAGTGCCTGCGCCAGATCCGCCGTGTCCCAGTCCATGCCCAGCGGTACCCGAAAGCCGCCAACCCCTTCCACCCAAACCAGATCAGCCGCCCGCTGCAACTGCGCAAAGGCATCCAGAATCGGTGCCAGTGCAATCGGCCGGCCGGCTTCGGCAGCGGCGATATGTGGCGCAATGGGCGGCGTGTACAGGAAAGGGTTGACCAGCGTCGTGGGCATCAGCACTGAGCTGGCGGCCTGCAACTGGGTGACATCCGTGTTGTGGCCATCGGTTTCAACACCGGCGGCAACCGGTTTCATGCCCAGCGCGCGCCAACCCCGCTGGCGGCTGGCATGGAGCAGGGCGCAGGTGACATGGGTCTTGCCAACGCCGGTATCGGTACCGGTGATGAAGAAAGCCTGTTGCAGGGTCATGGCGTCAAATTCTCAGCGGGTTGCGATCAGCCACACCGCGTCATAGCTCAGTGGCAGGCCCCCGGCCTCGCGCAGCGTCTCATAGCGGGCACTGATGGTCTGCCAGGCGGAGCGGCTCAGCGGCATCGGCCGGCGCTGTTCAACCTCGCGGGCCCCGACCGCCTTGACACTGCCAAGCAGGCTGCGCAGATCGGGATAATGGCGGCGCACCGCCTGCCGTTCCCACACCCGCACCGTCCAGCCCCCAGCGCGACAAGCGGCTAAAAGCTGTTCGGCGGGCGTGATGCTCAGCACATGGTCATAGCCATCGACGGCGGCGAAGGCATGGCGCAGCTCGGGAAAATTGTCGGCGCCGAGCGTGGTTATCGCCAGCGTGCCGCCCGGACGCAGGACCCGCGCCGCTTCACTCAGGCAGCGCTGCGGCACGTTCCATTGCCAGGCCAGGCTCGACCAGTACAGATCGCAGCTTTGCCCGGCCAGCGGCAGCGCTTCGAGATCAGCACAGAGCAGCGCGGCCCTATGGCCATGGGCACGCGCCACCGCCAGCATCGCCGGGGCAAAGTCGAGCAGTGTCAGCGCTGCATTCGGCCAGCGCCGGCGCAATTCCAGTGCTCCGTAACCGGTGCCGCAGCCGGCATCGAGGATATGGGCGGGTTGCAGAGTCCGTCCGGCATGGTCCAGGCAGACACCCAGACGGTCGCAGATCGTGCGCTGCACCGCAGCCGCCGCGTCGTAGCTCAGCGCCGCCTGATCGAAAGACCGGCGCACCCGCTGCTTGGCCGGCTGCGCGGTGATCGGCTCAGGCATCGCACGCCTCGCCGCTATCGCCGGCATTTGCCGCCCGTTCGCGCAGTGCGCTGATCAGTTCGTCGATCTGAGCGAAACTGTGGGCGGCGGACAGCGACACGCGCAGGCGGGCGCTGCCCACGGGCACCGTTGGTGGGCGGATCGCCGGTACCCATAGATCGCGGGCGAACAGGGCCTCGGCCAGGTGCAGCACTGCGGCATTGCCCCCGACCAGCAGCGGCTGGATTGCGGTCGGCGACGGCAGCAGCGGCCACGGCAATCCGGCCAGCCCGGTGCGCAAACGGCCAATCAGGCGCTGCAGATGGGCGCGGCGCGCATCGCCAGCAGCAATCAGCTCCAGACTGGTGAGCAGCGCGGCGGCAATGACTGGACTGGACGCGGTAGTGAAGATGTAGGGCCGCGCCCGCTGTGCCAGCCAGGCAATCACCCGCCTGTCACCGGCGACAAAGGCGCCCGATACGCCAGCGGCCTTGCCCAGCGTGCCCATCAGGATCAAGCGTGGTGATGGCGGCAGCCCGAAATGGGCGAGACTGCCGCGCCCGCCGGGACCGAGCACGCCAAAGCCGTGGGCATCATCGATCACCAGCCAGGCATCGAAGCGCTCGGCCAGCTCGAACAGCTCCGGCAGCGGCGCCAGATCGCCATCCATGCTGAATACCGCGTCGGTAAGGATCAGCTTGCGCCGGGCGCTGCTGCGCGCCAGCCGCGCGGCCAGATGTTCGAGATCGCCATGCGGATAGCGGATATGCTCGGCGCGCGCCAGTTGCGCGGCATCGATCAGCGAGGCGTGGTTGAGCTTGTCGGCAAAGACCGCATCGTTGCGCTCCAGCAGCGCCGGCACGATCGCCAGATTGGCCATGTAGCCGGTGCTGAAATACAGCGCCTGCTCGAAGCCGGTGAACGCCGCCAGCCGCTCTTCCAGCTCGGCATGCGGGCGCAGGTGGCCGCTGACCACATGCGAGGCGCCACTGCCAACGCCCCAGCGTGCCGCAGCCTCCTGAACAGCGGTGATCAGCGCCGGATGATTGGCCAGCCCCAGATAGTCATTGCTGCAAAAGGCGGTCAGGCGGCGCCCCTCGATCAGTGCCTCGGGACCACAGGGCGTATCGAGCACGCGGCGGCGGCGCAGCAGGCCCGCAGTGGTCAGTTGTTCCAGTCCGGTTTCCAGTTCGTCCCAAATCATGTCAGTGCCGCATCCAGGGCCGCGACCGTGCGCTCGGCGAGCAGTTCGGCGTCACTGTCACTGAGAATATAGGGCGGCATCAGGTACAGGGTGTTGCCCAGCGGGCGCAGCAGCAGTTCGCGGCGCAGGGCTTCACGGAACAGGCGCAGGCGAAAATCCGCGGCATCGGTGGCAATATCCACCGCCCAGATCATGCCGCGCTGGCGGAAATGCCGGGCCTGGGGATGGGTGGCCAGGGGTCTCAGCAGGGCGGTGAAGCGGTCGGCGAATGCCCGGTTGCGGGTCAATACATCCTCCTCGGCGAAGATGTCCAGTGTGGCCAGAGCCGCCCGGCAGGCCAGCGGATTGCCGGTGTAGGAATGCGAATGCAGAAAGCCGCGCGTGATCTGCTCGTCATAGAACTGCGCGTATACGGCATCGGTGGTCAGCACCACTGACAGCGGCAGATAGCCACCGGTCAGGCCCTTGGACAGGCATAGAAAATCCGGGCGGATGCCGGCCTGCTCATGGGCGAACAGGGTGCCGGTGCGGCCAAAGCCCACCATGATTTCGTCGGCGATCAGGTGCACCTGATAGCGGTCGCACAGGGCACGGGCCTGACGCAGATACTCGGGGTCGTACATGAGCATGCCGCCGGCGCCCTGCACCAGCGGTTCGACGATCAGGGCGGCAATCGCGTCGTGTCCGGTTTCCAGCACTGCGGCCAGTGCCGCCGCCGCGCGCTGGGCGACATCGGTGGCAGTTTCGCCCGGTGCGGCCTGGCGGGCCTCGGGTGAGGGCAGCGGAGTGGCCTGACGCAGCAGCGGCGCGTAGACATCCTTGTACAGCCCGACATCGCCGACGCCCAGAGTACCGAGGGTCTCGCCATGATAGCTGCCGGCCAGACAGAGAAAGCGGTTCTTTTGCGGCTGGCCGGCGTTATGCCAGGCGTGAAAGGACATCTTCAGGGCGATTTCCACCGCCGACGAGCCATCCGAGGCATAGAAGGCATGGCCAAGCGCGCCATCAGTCAGCGCCGAAAGCCGCTCGGACAGCTCGACCACCGGCGCATGCGTAAAACCGGCCAGAATCACCTGTTCCAGGCATTCAAGCTGTGCGTGGATGGCGGCATTGATGCGCGGGTTGGCATGGCCGAACAGGTTGACCCACCAGGAGCTGATGGCATCCAGATAGCGCTGGCCGTCAAAGTCATACAGCCATGCGCCCGCACCGCGCGCGATCGGCACCAGCGGCAGGGCGCCGCTGTCGTGCAGCTTCATCTGCGTGCAGGGATGCCAGACCGCCGCGCGGCTGCGCTCAAGCCAGTGGGCGTTATTCATGTTCAACCTGCTTCAACCTGCTGTGTCTTGACGCGATTGATTGGGCAACGGTGGCGGGGAGCTGTTCACATGGAGCCGGCGCGATGCCGGCTCCGCGCCGGGGTTAGACGCCGTGCAGACTGAGTTTGGCGAACAGCGCCTGATCGCGTTCCAGGCCCGGGTTGGTGGTGGTCAGCAACTGGTCGCCGTAGAAGATCGAATTGGCGCCGGCCAGGAAGCACAGCGCCTGCTCGGCTTCGCTCATCTGCTCGCGGCCGGCGGACAGGCGCACATAACTGCCCGGCATGCTGATACGTGCGGCGGCGATGGTGCGGACGAACTCGAAGATATCGACCGCCGTGCGCTCGGCCAGCGGTGTGCCGGGAATCGGGACCAGATTGTTGATCGGCACCGATTCTGGCGGCGGGTCCAGACTGGCCAGCTTGGCAATCAGGCCGGCGCGATGGCGGCGGGTTTCGCCCATGCCGACGATGCCGCCGCTGCACACTTTCAGACCGGCGGCGCGCACGCTTTTCAGGGTATCGAGCCGATCCTGATAGGTGTGGGTGGTGACGATATCGCCGTAGAACTCCGGCGCAGTGTCAAGGTTATGGTTGTAGTAATCCAGACCGGCAGCCTTCAACTGCTCGGCCTGACCGTCCTTGAGGATACCCAGGGTAACGCAGGTTTCCAGGCCCAGCGCCTTGACCGCCTTGACCATTTCAGCGACGGCGGCCATGTCCTTTTCCTTCGGGCCGCGCCAGGCTGCGCCCATGCAGAAGCGCCCGGAGCCCTGTTCCTTGGCGGCACGCGCGGCGGCCAGTACTTCCTCGGTAGACAGCAGGCGCTGCGTTTCCAGGCCGGTCTGGTAACGCTTGGATTGCGAGCAGTAGCTGCAATCCTCGGAGCAGTTGCCGGTCTTGATTGACAGCAGGGTGGAGCGCTGGATGGCGTTGGGATCGAAGTTCTCGCGCAGGGTCTGCTGGGCCCGGAACATCAGGTCAGCAAAGGGCAGTTCAAACAGGGCCAGTACCGCGTCCACGCTCCATGCCGCCTTGGCAGCGGGCGGGGCGATGGGCGGGGCGCTCTGGGGAACGGGAATCGGGTGGTTCATGGTGGGCATTCTCACGGATGGATCGCGGCGCTAAAGATAACATCGCCGGCCCGGAAAACGAAAACCACGCCTTGTCAATGTGCTTAGCTGCGGCATTCGATCTTGAGGACGAAATCGCGTGCCTCGGCGGCAATGTCGGCAGCGGTGCGCGTGCTTCGCGAGGGTCGGCCCTGGCAGTCCACGCCGGCCGCGTCCAGAAAAGCCCGCGCCAGCGCTGCCTTGAGGGCGAAATTGACGTTCTGCGGCATATCGCCGGTGATTTCATGAATGCGCGCCGCGTTCAGCTTGGCGGTGACCACGCCGACTACGGTGCCGTCGCCATCGAGCAGCGGCCCGCCGCTGTTGCCGGACTGGGTTGGCGCAGTGAATTGCAGGGATCGGGTGTCATCGCCGGGGCCAATCAGCGAGCTGATATTACCGGTGGTGACCTGTGGTCCGGAACCGAGCAGACCACCCAACGGATAGCCAACTACCAGCACGGTTTCGCCGAGACGCGCCTGCGGTCCATCGCGAAACGTAGCCACGCCGCCGAGCGGTGCCTCAGCGCGCAGCAGGGCCAGATCATTGGTCGGATCGCTGAACACCGGCTCCAGCCGGCAGCGCTGGCGCGGTGAGCGGGCCATGATCTCACGGGCGCCGTCGATCACATGATGGTTGGTGAGCACATAGCCATCGGCATGGACGCAGAAACCGGTGCCGCTGAAGCTGCTGTCCGTTGGGCGTTCGCGCGTGCCCGGCGCGGCCGGCGCTTCGGTGACGGGCAGGCGCAGGCCAAAATGCGCGGCCAGTGCCGGCAGGCCCGCAGCAAAGCCCTGGCCGACGGCGCGGAATTTCCAGTGCCCCTGACGCCGATACAGCTCGGCCAGAATCATCGCCGTTTCGCCGCGCGTGCTCGGCGGCAGTGGAAACAGCAGCCGGGGCGTGCCCGCAGCATCGCCAAGCCAGGCGCGAATGCTGCTGAATACGCCAAAGGTGGTGCCGGGCGCGCTTCCAGGCCGCACCGCCAGCAGCAGGGCGATGCGGGCGATATCCGCCGGTACCGTGTGCAGGTTGATGCGGAATTCGCCCGGTGGTGTAGCGAACAGCACCGAGCCATCACTGGAACGGGGCTGCTCGGCGCTGATCAGATCAGCCAGATCACGCGCCTGGCCGTTGCTGTCCAGCAGCAGCGCGCCAATTTGTGTGCGGGCGGTGAAGTCGTCATGCGGCTCACCGGTGACACCGACGGTGATCTGATGACCGTCAATCGGGCGATTATGTCCTGCTTGCAGTTCCTGCATGGTGCGTACTCGTGTCCTCACTCATTGCGCCGGCGCGAGCGGCAGCAGCTCGGCGAAATCGTGAATCGCCGGGAATTCGCCGCGTGGCTTGGGCGGCTGGGCGGAATCCGGGCGCAGCACCGACAGCAGATGCGCAATGCCGTGAGCCTGCGCGCTGCGCAGAATGTCCAGATTATCATCCACCAGCAGCGTGGTGGCGGGCTCGAAGGGTTCCAGCAGGGCCAGGCAGGGCCAGAAGGCGGCCTGTTCCTTGACCAGACCCAGATCATGGGCGCAGACGATGGCATCGAAATGCCCGGCCAGCCGGGTTTTCTCCATCTTCAGCGCCAGGCTGTCCTGATGGGCATTGGTCACCAGCACCACCCGCTTGCCAGCGGCGCGCAGTGCATCGAGAAATTCCAGCACATGCGGATGCACAGCGATCAGGTGCTCGATCTCGCGCTTGAGGGTGACGATATCCAGCGCCAGTTCCCGGCTCCAGTAGTCCAGGCAATACCAGTCCAGCGTGCCTTCCACCGCCCGGGTGCGCTTGATCACCTCGGTGCGGGCCGTGGCCAGCGGCAGGCCATGGCGCGTGGCATAGCGCTGCGGGACCAGTTCCATCCAGAAATAATTGTCAAAGCGCAGGTCAAGCAGGGTGCCATCCATATCCAGCAGGACGGTACGGATATCCGACCAGGGCAACGTCAGGGTCATGAGCGCAGGCTCCGCCGGCAAACGGCTTGGGTTTGGATTGTGTAGAATTAAAGCAAATCGCGCGGTATTCGCGCGCTAACCGATCCGCGAGGTGTTTTGCGTCATGCCCGACGCTCCCGACATCGACTTGTCCGCTCTGGTGGAGCCGGTGCAGGTCATCGCCCGAGAAGCAGGGCGCCGGATCCTGGACGTATACGCTGCGGGATTCAGCGTCACCGCCAAGGCCGACCAGAGCCCGGTCACCGAAGCCGACATCGCCGCGCATGGCTGCATTGTAC
>Ga0116181_1002355_pt1 | contig 15419 bp, 16 predicted proteins | sample AD_UKC075_MetaG_FD_89752 | JGI IMG/M metagenome (GOLD analysis project Ga0116181, IMG submission 89752) | Active sludge microbial communities of municipal wastewater-treating anaerobic digesters from USA - AD_UKC075_MetaG | ecosystem: Engineered > Bioreactor > Anaerobic > Digestate | place: USA...
GAAGTGAAATCATCTTTCATGTAAAAGAACAACTCGATAAACAATTAGAAGATTGGGGGTATCATTTACTCGATCTACAACTAAACGATATCGCTTTTGACGAAACCATTATGCGCTCCATGGCTCAGGTAGTTGCCTCCAACAATCTAAAAGCTGCTGCTGAAAACGAAGGACAAGCCTTGTTGATAACTAAAACTAAAGCTGCTGAAGCCGATGGAAATGCTATTAAAATATCTGCTGAAGCCGAACGTCAAGCGGCACAGCTTAGAGGACAAGGGGTTGCGTTATTTAGAGAAGAAGTAGCAAAAGGTATGGCTATGGCAGCTAAAGAAATGGAAAGTGCCAACTTAGATGCTTCCTTTATTCTATTCTCTATGTGGACAGATGCGATAAAGCATTTTGCAGAAAATGGACAGGGCAATACCATATTCTTAGATGGCTCTAATGATTCTTTGCAACGCACAATGCAACAAATGATGGCTTTAATCAACAACCCAAAAGATAGTAAAGGCTTAAACCCATCATAAAGAAAAAACCTTAAAAATTTAAAGTAATCAATTGCTCTACATTTAAAGTAAATGCTAGCACCCTCTAACAAAAAACTACATCGTGCATGGGCGATGTATGATTGGGCAAATAGTGCCTACAACTTAGTTATTACTTCTACTATTTTCCCTGCTTATTATATGGCAGTTACTTCATTAAAAGATGGTAATGGGAAAGTAATAAATGATGAAGTGGTTTTACTAGGACATAGTTTTAAAAATGGGGCTCTCTTTGATTATACAATAGCCTTTGCTTACTTCATTATAGCATTGCTCTCCCCTATCCTTTCTTCTATTGCAGACTATAAAGGCAATAAGAAGATGTTTATGCAATTTTTCTGCACACTCGGCTCATTAGCATGTATGGGTTTGTTCTTTTTCAAACGAGAAACTGTAAGCTGGGGGCTGCTATGTTCTACATTGGCGGCAATTGGCTATTGTGGTAGTTTAGTTTTTTATAATGCTTATTTACCAGAAATTGCTAGAAAAGAAGAGCGTGATAAACTTAGTGCTCAAGGATATTCCTATGGCTATATTGGCAGTGTTCTGTTACAAATTGTTTGTTTAGTGTTGGTGCTTAATGCTGCTGCTTTTTCAGATGAAAGTTTTCCAATACGTTTTTCTTTTTTGCTTGTAGGACTTTGGTGGCTTGGTTTTGGACTAATACCCTATTTTATTCTTCCAAAAGGACAGCCTGCTGAGCAACATCCGGAATATAACTTACTCACAAATGGTTTTAAAGAGTTAAAAAAAATAGCAACTCAAATAAAACAACTAAAAGTCCTTAAAACTTACTTGATCGCCTTCTTTTTGTATAGTATGGGTGTTCAAACGGTGATGCTTGCTGCAACAATTTTTGGTAGCTCAGAAATCAAAAAAGCTGATGGTAGTTTATTAGGCATGCAAGAATTAATCACTACTATACTTATCATACAACTAGTAGCTATTGCAGGAGCCTTATTGATGGCTAAACTTTCTTCTTTATGGGGAAATTTCAATGTGTTGTTAGGTGTTGTCATCATCTGGATAGGTATTTGTATTGCTGCTTACTATACTACTACTCCTACAGAGTTTTATCTCCTAGCTGCAGTAGTAGGCTTAGTCATGGGGGGTATTCAATCATTAAGTCGCTCCACCTATTCTAAAATGATGCCGGTAACACAAGACACTACATCATACTTCAGCTTTTATGATGTAACCGAAAAAGTAGCAATTGTTTTAGGTATGTTTACTTTCGGATTGGTACATGAACTAACTGGAACAATGCGAAACAGTATCTTAGCCTTGATTATGTTTTTTGCATTAGGAGCCTCCTTTCTTATTTATGTAATTCTAATAACGAAAAAGCAATCACTTTCATAACTCTCCAATAAAAAGTAACAAGATGAAATTATATACAATCAATGCAGGCTATTTTAAATTAGATGGTGGTGCTATGCATGGTGTAGTGCCAAAATCAATGTGGCAAAAACAAAACCCTTCAGATGAAAATAATATGTGCCAATGGGCAATGCGTTGCTTATTGGTAGTGACTGATACCAAAAAAATATTGATTGATACCGGCATGGGCACCAAACAAGATGAAAAATTCTTTAGCCATTTTCATCCACATGGAAAGGATAGCATTGAGAAAAACCTTGCCTTACATGGTTTTAACGGGAATGATATAACAGATGTCTTTCTTACTCATTTACATTTTGACCATTGTGGGGGTGCAATATCTAAGATAGATGAAAAGTTATTGCCTGCGTTTCCTAATGCCACATATTGGGTAAATGAAACACATTTTGCGGGTTCACTTCAGCCCAATGAACGAGAAAAAGCTTCTTTTTTGAAAGAAAATATTATCCCAATTCGAGAAAGTGGGAAAATGCAATATGTTACAGCTTCTGATGGACAATTTTGGCAACCAGAAATCGCAATTGAATTAGCAAACGGACATACTGACCAAATGATGCTTCCATTAATTCATTATAATGGAGTAAAGATTTTGTTTTGTGCAGACCTGCTTCCAAGCATAGCCCATATATCTATGCCATGGGTAATGTCTTATGATATGCGTCCTTTGGATACTTTATCTGAAAAGAAAAAACTATTGGGCTTAGCGGCTAAAGAAAATTGGATATTATTCTTTGAACACGATCCTAAAATAGAATGTGCCACCGTACATGAAGTGGAGGGAAGGATAAAACTTAAAGAAACATTTATGCTGTCTGAACTTGATTCTAAACTTGAAAAAGGGCTATAAGTCAAAATATTTTATAGTTCACTTTCAAAAATTTCAACCTTTGTTTAGACCTACAGTTTATTCTTTAGAAGCTTGTTTGTCGTATTTTACAAAAAGGTATAAATATAGAACTCTAGATATTCTCATTAACCAGGGCTGTAATAAAACCACCAAAGAAATAGCTATCCCTAATGCAATAAACACACTATTGTTTTTATAGCTCAATCCGAAAAATAGACCATAAAATACAAAAACAAGTGCTAGGATTAAAAGAGTCAATGCATAACTTACATAGCCGGTACCATAGTAAAAACCTACTTCAATTTCCATTTTCTGACTACAAGTAGTGCATCTTTCAGGCATTTTTAATAAATCTTTTAAAGGAAAGATACTTGGGGTACTAAACATATTTCCCGTTCTGCATTTTGGGCATTTCATCTGAAAAATACTTGAAAGAATCCCCTTTTCTTTTGTCTGCATTTTAAAAATTTTTGCAAAAATATTTTTTACCAACCATCCTACCAATAAATAAAAAGCGTTGAAGAATAGATTTAATAAATGACTGGGAATTTTATTGAGGTAAAACAGACTCTATAATGTTTAAAAAATAATTTGAATTTACACTAGTAATTATTACCTTTGCATTCCCAAAGTAAAAGGGGGTATAACTATTATGTTGATAATTGATTCAAAAGACTGCGAAAATATTGATAAAGCGCTTAAAAAGTACAAGAAAAAATACGAAAAATCTCGTACCCTAAATCAGTTGCGCAATCGTCAATCCTTTACTAAGCCATCTATTCGCCGTCGTACAGAAGTATTAAAAGCTATTTACAAGCAGCAAATACTTTCTGGCAAAGTAGAACTTTAAGCAGTTATTTTTATAAATAGCTTTTATTTCGTCATGTAATGTCATATATTTACATGACGAGATTCTTTTTGTTTATGAGTGACGCTTGCATAACAGATTACCTACACTTTATCCGCTTTGAAAAAAGATATTCACCACATACTCTTTGTGCTTATGAGAATGATATGAATGAGTTTTTAAAATTCATTCAATACAACTACCCCGACCTTACAATCCCTCATGTAAACCACTACCAAATTCGTAGCTGGTTGGCTTCATTGAAAAATGATGAGCAAAAAACTAGAACTATCAATAGAAAACTTTCAACACTTAATAGCTTTTATAAATATCTGCTGACAAAAGATATCATAAAACAAAATCCACTTAAAAAACTTCATACTCTTCGCGTTTCAGAAGAAAGACTACCCTCATCAATTAAAGAAACTGAAGCTGAGCTATTATTAAATGAACTAGATTTTGGAACCGGACTAAAAGGCAAAACCGATCAACTGATATGTGAGCTTTTATACCAAACCGGCATTCGTAGAGCTGAATTGATAAATTTAAAAGATTCTAGCATTGAATGGTCGTTACAACAATTACGAGTTTTAGGGAAAGGCAATAAAGAACGGTTAATACCTCTGAGCAAATCGCTACTTCATTCTCTTAAGGAGTATATAGAATATAAGAATGCGATGGGTTTCATAAATTCAAACAACTTACTACAATTAGAAAATGGAGAAGCACTCTATCCTCATTATGTATATCGAATAGCCAAACAATATTTAAGTGCTGTTACAACTCAAAAAAAGAAAAGCCCACATATACTAAGACACAGTTTCGCTACACATTTATTGAAAAACGGCGCTAACATTCAAGCTATAAAAGACCTATTGGGTCATTCTAGTTTAGCCGCTACTCAAATTTATACTCACATTAACATCGATAAGCTAAAAGAAATCCATAAATTGAACCATCCAAAAGGCTAACTATGATTTAAAATCTACAAAATTCATTTATTTTTTAACCACTTAAAGATTCATTATTATGAACGTACAAATCAGAACCGTACACTTTGATGCAGATGCTAAATTACTAGAACATGTACAGAAGAAAATTGTGAAACTAAGTACCTTCCATGACCGTATCATTGACGTAGAAGTCTATTTAAAGTTGGATAATGTAGCACACAACATCAAGGATAAAATTGCAGAAATCAAAGTGTATGTACCAAAACACTCTTATTTTGTAAAGCAAAGTACAAAGACATTTGAGGAATCTTTTGATAAAGCCCTTGACTCTATGGCCGAACAACTTAAACGCCAAAAAGAAAAAGCATTAGCTTAAAACCAGTTGATTTTTTGATATTATAATCCGGTAATTTTCTTTACCGGATTTTTAATTTAAAGATTGCTTGCAATAAAAAACTAAAACCATTATTTTGCATCAATATATTTTCTAACTTTCAGGCATTATGCAAATCCGTTTTAATCAGGTACTAATTATTGTTATTGCTCTCTTACCATTTTTCTCCTCTTGTAAAAAAGAAATTAGTGACGATTTACCTCTTGTGAGTAACTACACACCAAGTGTCATAATAGGTAGTCAAAATGGCTTTGTCTATGCACTTGATCCAAATTCAGGAGATAAGAAATGGGAATTTTTTGTTGGGGCTAATATTCAGGCATCTCCTTTAGTGCTAAAGAATTTCGTATTTGTTACAGGTGAGAATGGAAGAATTTCTAAGTTAGATGCTAAAACTGGAGTTTCATTAGCCACCTATTTTATACCAGGTCAAGTAATAGCTACACCTACCGGTGAAGGGAACAACATCTACTTCGGAGCCGGTGATAACAACTTCTACTCTTATGATATCACTACAGATAAAATGAATTGGCAGGCATCATTTGGAGCGGGTATTTTCTCTTCTGCCACAGTTTTTGATACGGTTATAGTTTTCGGCTGTAGCGATGGTGCTGTATATGCTATTGATAAGAAAAATGGAGCAACTGTATGGAGTTTTACTAGTGGAACAGCGTTTACCTCTTCGCCAGTTGTGAAAGATTCTTTTGTTTACATTGGCTGTAAAGACAATAAAATGTATAAGCTAAGTATTTTTGACGGTACTAAAGTATGGGAATATGCTACAGGTGGTATGATAAATACATCTCCTATTCTATATGGTGGCAACTGTATTTTTGGAAGTGATGATGGAAAACTTTATTGTTTAGATGCTATTGCTGGCTTACCTCGCTGGGAACCTATCTACTTAAATGATCGCCTCTCCTCTTCTGTATTTGCTTACAATCAAATCCTATATATTGGCAGCCTTGACTATAATCTGTATGCCGTAAACGTGATTGACGGAGTAGTAAAATGGAGACATACAACAAAAGGACTTATAAAATCTTCTCCATTAGTGTATGATAATAAACTTTATTTTGGAAGCTTTGATAAATATTTTTATTGTTTAGATCCAGAAACAGGCAACCTAATCTGGAAACAAAATATCAATGGATTAATTGAATGTTCGCCTGTTGTTGATAATACAAAAGGTGCTTCAAACATTACTTCTTCTATTAGTGGTAATTCAATTTACTAAGTTTATCTCAAGGTCATTAAGAGAATAAAGAGTGTCCGAAAAGTAAGACAATCCTCTTGTTAATTGAATAATTGAACAGAACAACTGTATCTGGATAGATACAATCAAAACTTACAAAATAGAGGCTGTCGAAATTTTTCGTACAGCCTCTTATAGTAATATAAACCTTTCAACTATTTTAAAGGACAATTTTATAGTTGCTTCCTTTTTTACCTTTATGCGTACTTACCTGTTTTATCACTTATAAAAATATCTTTGACAAAAGAACGTTGTAATTTCATATTTATAAGCACTTCAGTTGCACCTGCCTTTTTACAAGCTAATTGAATATCTTCCAAGACTTCCATCACTTCGTCATAAGTCCCTTCAATAGTGGTTTCAAAAGCACTCACTGCATAGTTATGGCCAGAACGTTTGATACATTTTATAGCTTCATCGATGATTTTATAGGCTTCTTTTTTGGCTATTCCAAGTGGCAATACTTGAATGGCTAAGTTTACTTTTTGCGACATTAATTTTCATTTTTTTAAGAATAACGGAATCAAAACTATTTTTCTTCAACGGCATTCCCAAAAAGTTTTTCACCGGCTTTGATAGCAACCGTTAATCGATTCGCGACAGGTGGAATAGGACAAGAGTAACCAGACGCAAAGGCACAGTATGGGTTATAGGCTTTATTAAAATCTAGCATTACCAAACTATTTTTGATATCAGAAAGAGCTAAATCCAAATATCTGCCGCCGGCATAGGTAGTTGCATAATTTGTCAAGTCATTAAAAGGAAGAAATAAATAATCTTGAGTAGCTTCTTTTTTTATCAAATCAAGGCTCTGATAAACTTCTAATTGGCAACGTTTTTTCCCAATTCTAAATACTACATCTCCATACTTCCTATAGGGTTTTAGTTTACCACTGTAAGTATGCATGTCAAAAGGAAGTGTATCATTTGACTTGAAGAACTTTGCTACCACTCTAAATTTTATATTGGGAGCAAAGAATTGTAAATAATCTGTATCACTTGCTTTTAATGGACTATGGCTATCCGTTATGAACTCTTGCTTATAATGAACTCTATGAGCATAAATGCTATCTCTATAAGACTGTGCATTGACGGAAAAACTGAGACCGCTAAATAGAATTATGATTATTCCTTTCATCATTAAAGTAAAAATACACAAATGAAAAACTGCATTCAAATTCTCAAAGGGCATTGTGCTTATGAATTGGCTGCCAAATTGTCTTTTTAAATCAGTTAGGAACAAAGATTGCAACAAAATGAAAAAAAATAATTTTTATGTTAAAGGAAAAAGGAAATATTTCAATACATACAGAGAATATATTCCCCATTATTAAGAAGTTTCTTTACTCAGACCACGAGATATTTTTAAGAGAGTTGGTATCTAACGCTGTAGATGCGACCCAAAAAATGAAACGCCTAGCTGCTATAGGACAATTCCAAGGTGAATTAGGTGACACTACTATCGAAATCTCTTTTGATGAAGCAGCAAAAACCATAACCGTTTCTGATAAAGGGATTGGGATGACTGCTGAGGAAATCAAAAAATACATCAATCAAATTGCCTTTTCAGGAGCTACAGAGTTTATGGAAAAATTTAAAGAAGCTAAAGATGCTAACGAAATAATTGGTCGTTTTGGATTGGGCTTTTATTCGGCTTTTATGGTTGCAGATTCAGTAGAAATTCAATCACGTTCTTTTCAAGAACAAGAACAACCTGCTCGTTGGGTATGTGATGGTAGTACAGAGTTTGAAATTAGTGAAGGCAACAAGGGAAACAGAGGCACCGACATCATCTTACATATCAACGAAGAAAACAAAGAGTTTCTTAACGAACATAAACTGCAACAAATTTTAGATAAGCATTGTCGCTTCTTACCGGTGCCTATCAAATTTGGTACACGTACCAATAGAGAACCTGATGGTGAAGACAAAGATGGCAAAGCGCAATACAAAGAAGTAGTAGTTGACAATATTATCAACAACACCACTCCTCTTTGGACAAAATCTCCTTCAGAACTAAAAGACGAAGATTATCTAAGCTTCTATAAAGAACTTTATCCGTTTTCAGAAGATCCATTATTCTGGATTCACTTGAATGTTGACTATCCATTTAACCTTACTGGAGTGCTTTATTTCCCTAAGGTGAAAAATGAAATGGAACTTCAAAAAAACAAGATTCAGTTATACAGCCGTCAAGTATTCATTACTGATGAAGTAAAAGATATTGTACCTGAATTTTTGATGTTATTACATGGTGTGATTGACAGTCCGGATATTCCGTTGAATGTATCAAGAAGCTTTTTACAAGCCGATAGTCATGTAAAAAAAATCAACAATTACATCACTAAAAAAGTTGCAGACAAACTAAGTGAGTTGTTTAAGAATGATAGAAAATCATTTGAGGATAAATGGAAAGATATAGGGCTCTTTGTAAAATATGGAATGATAACCGAAGAGAAATTTTATGAAAAAGCTAAAGACTTCGTATTACTTCAAAGCACCGACAACCAGCTGTTCACACTTGATGAATACCGTGAAAAAATAGCACCAGAACAAACTGACAAGTCAGAAAAAGTAGTGTACATCTATAGCAATGATGTAGCTAAACAAGATAGCTTTATCCAAGCTGCGCATCGTAAAAGCTATGACGTATTAGTCATGGATGGCCCATTAGACAACCATTTTGTAGGTCAGCTAGAGCAAAAAATAGAACATACTTCTTTTAAGCGTGTAGATGCTGATGTAGCTAACAAGCTTATCGAAAAAGAAGAAACAATAGCGATGGTATTGACAGAGGAAGAAAAGGAAAAAGTAAAAAGTATTTTTAGCGAGGCAATTCACAATCCAAATATGCAAGTAGAAATAGAAAGCCATAACCCGGATGAGCTTCCTGTAACTATCACCATGGAAGAGTATATGCGCCGTATGAAAGACATGTCTAAAATGGGGGGCAATGGTGGCTTTAATTTTTATGGTATGATGCCTGATAACTATAAAGTAGCTGTAAATGGCAATCATAGTTTAATCACCAAAATCATCAATACTACCGATGAGAATCTTCAGAAACAACTTGCCAAGCAAGCCTTTGATCTGGCTTTACTTTCTCAAGGAATGCTAACTGGTAAAGAACTAACGGCTTTTGTTGAAAGAAGTGTTAGCTTAATATAATAGAAGGAAACCAAAAATTTTACTGCTCTGAAACGTTGACTTGTCACGATTTTCAGAGCAGTTTTATTTTACAAAAGCAAAAAATTCCTAAAAATATTCAAGCTAGCAACTACAGATTTTGTTTCTATCAAATAGTCTTCACTATAATAGGATGTAATAGAAAGAACCTAATTAAAACCAATGGGTAACTTATCTTCGCCCAGAATTATCAATAACATCTTATGAAAGTATTTATAGCGGGTGCAAGTGGATTAGTAGGTAGCAATTGCTTAAAACATTTTAATGAGCAAGGTTGGAATGTTGTAGGTTCCTATTTTTCTTATGCCACGCCAGACACGGTTTATTACAACACCTTAGACCCAACTGACCGCAGCAACTATGATATTCGTGCATTTCAACCGGATGTTATTATTCATTGTGGTGCCCTTACTCATGTTGATTATTGTGAAACCAACGAAGAAGAAAGCTATCAAAAAACTGTTCAAAGTACTTTGAACTTGATAGCACTTGCTAAAGATTGCAACGCACGTTTCGTTTATATTTCTACCGACTATGTATTTGATGGTAAAGAGGGACCCTATACAGAAACCTCCCCTGTGAATCCATTAAGCGTGTATGCACGTCATAAATTAATGGGAGAAACACTTTCCTTGCAAGAGTTATCCCATACTTTGGTATTACGCATTACCAATGTTTATGGTGATGAAGCACGTGGAAAAAACTTTATTGCTCGCATCATTGACCAATGCAAAAACAACCAAAAGCTTACCTTAAAGTTACCTTATGATCAATATGCCACTCCATGCAATGCTTGGGATATAGCCAGAGCCATGTATGTGCTTTTAGACGATAAAAAATCGGGTATCTATCATATTGCTAGCTCTGATTTTTTGAATCGTGTGGAGCTTGCCTTACGAGTCTTAAAATACTTTCCCGATGCCGAGTATGAATTAATTCCAATGAGCACCGAAGCGATGAACCAACCCGCAAAGCGTCCTTTAATTGGAGGTTTTGTAAAAAAGAAATTTGCTGATGAATATCCAACATTTATGTTTTCTAATGTAGATGATTATGTAAAACAACACATTTCATAATCTTCATTTTTTTAAAAACACCACTTTTAATAAATCAAAACAATCAAATGGAAACAACTTTAGGGAAAATATTATTGGTAGATGATGAAGAGTCAATTGTAGAAATCATCAGCTACAATTTAAAACAACAGGGTTATGAAATTGCAACAGCCAGCAATGGGATAGAGGCTATTACAAAAGCTAAGGCTTTCAATCCAGACTTGATTCTTTTGGATATCATGATGCCCAAAAAAGATGGCATTGAAACCTTGAAAGAACTACGGAATATGGCTGCTTTTGCCAATACAGCTATTATCATGCTTACTGCTAAAAGTGATGAAGCCACGGAAATAACCGGATTACAATTAGGTGCAGATGACTTTATCCGAAAGCCTATTAAAACAGAAGTATTACTGACACGTATTCAAACAGCACTCCGCAGATCCAAACGTGAGGAAGAACAAACAATACTCAACTTTGGAAATTTAGAAATCAACAAAACCCATCATACAGTAACGTATAACCAACAAGTAATTGCCTTAGCTAAAAAAGAATTTGAACTATTGATGTTGCTAGCCTCAAAGCCGGGGCGTGTATTTTTACGAAATGAAATCTTAGATAAAGTTTGGGGAGCCGATGTGATTGTTGGAGACCGCACAATTGATGTACATGTTCGAAAGATACGTCAAAAAGTAGGCATCGACTTATTCACGACGATTAAAGGAGTTGGCTATAAATTTGAAATCTCTGAACCAAGCTAAGATGTCATTTTTTGATACGAAAAATCTATCACCTCGGTCCATATCTGTGTTTACAGCTCTTATCATTGCATTGGTGAATGTCTTGCTGAGCCTTATTTTACAGCCGCATTGGTATATTCCCATCCTTGTTTTTGCTATCACATTTATTGTAGTGTATTATATTTATCAATACACCTTACAACGCTTTATTTATCGAAAAATTAAACTCATCTACAAACTCATCTATCACACCAAAGCAACCAAAAGAGAAGAGTTTTTTTATGAAAACATCCTCCCTCAAAAATCATTAGATGATGTAGGAAATGATGTAGAAAACTGGGCAATCTCACGTAGCAAAGAAATTGAAGACCTTCAGAATAATGAACAGTTTAGGAAAGAGTTTTTGATGAATGTAGCACACGAACTTCGTACCCCTATTTTTACCGTTCAAGGATATATTGACACGCTCATAGCCGGTGCATTAAAAGATGATTCGGTCAATGAAAAATTTTTAAAAAATGCCTCTAAGGGTATCGAACGACTAGCAAGGTTAGTAGATGATTTAAATGAAATCTCTCAATTAGAAGTAGGACTAATTCCTTTGGATTTTGAAACTTTTTCTATTCAACAGATGCTTCAAGAAGTGTTTGAACAAATGGCATTAAAAGCAAAAGAACGCAACATACACTTTGCTTTTAAGAAGGGCACTGAAGGAAATATAATAGTGAATGCAGACAAGCAGAAAATAAAACAAGTTGTGTTTAATCTCGTTGAAAATGCATTGAAATATGGCATTGATAATGGCACTCTAACTGCAGGATGTTATTTGATAGATGATAAGCATGTTTATGTAGAACTATCAGATGATGGTCCTGGCATTGCCGAAGAACACCTTCCAAGAATCTTTGAACGCTTTTACAGAACCGATAAAAGTAGAAACAATAAAACAGGAGGCACCGGTTTAGGGCTTTCAATTGTGAAGCATATTATAGAAGCACATGGACATACTGTTACTGCCAGAAGCACGGTGGGTGTGGGTTCCTCCTTTGGCTTTACTTTAGATAAAGGGGATGACTAACAATAGAGAGGTCTTAGCTGTTATTTGGAAGTAGTCAATGATCGAAACACCTCTTCTAATGATTGTGTTTCTGTTTGCAGAGATGTAATATACAAATCGTTGTCTAGCGCCCATTTCATCACTTCTTTCCTTAGCTCTTCAGGATTATTAGCTCGTATTCTCCAGCGCTTATTTTCTAATGATTCTATTTTTTGTGCCAATCTGAGTTTCTTAAATAAAGTAGTATCCACTTCATTTTCGAAGCTTACAATAAGAACTTTTTCTTGTTTATTGACGTGTTGTAAGTTATCAATTTTATCATCTGCTACAATATTTCCGTTGCTTATGATTATAGCACGGCTACACATGGCTTGCACTTCTTGCATAATATGCGTTGATAGCAACACTGTTTTTTCTTTTCCAATTTCTTTTATCAAGTCACGAATCTCTACGAGTTGGTTGGGGTCAAGACCCGATGTAGGCTCATCTAGTATGAGAACTTCAGGATTGTGCAACATGGCTTGTGCCAACCCCACCCTTTGCTTATAGCCTTTCGACAACATCCCAATTTTCTTATGCACCTCTTTATTCAAACCAGTCATAGCGATGATTTTCTCAATTTGTGGTTGTGCATTTTTCATTTTATGTATGCCTGCCGAAAACTCTAAATATTCTCTTACATACATTTCATTATAGAGAGGATTCGCTTCCGGTAAATATCCAACGCGCTTGCGTACTTCCATTGGATGGGTTTCTATGTCAAAGCCACATACGACAGCTTTACCGTCTGTTGGCGGAAGATAGCCGGTAATCATCTTCATTGTTGTGGATTTACCAGCCCCATTAGGACCAAGAAATCCGACAATTTCGCCTTTGTTCAACTCAAAAGAAATATGATTTACTGCAACCTGCTCTCCGTATTTTTTTGTAAGGGACGCTACTTTAATTGACATAGTCGCCAAAGGTAAGCAACTAAACGTTTTTTTAAACTGAAGTACTACCTTGCTTCTTATTTCTTTAGATGATTTAGATAAATTAAGGTTTCATTAAAGTTTTATAGCCAATTAAAGAAAAAAAGAAGGCACTACTTTCAATCTGTTTGCGAACTGAAAATAGTGCCTAACTTAAAATTGGGGAACCTTATACAATCGTTCGCCACTAAAAGCCCATCCGTTATTTCAAATGCGAGCGAAGCATCCAAGCAGTTTTTTCATGTTGATCCATCAATGATATCAAGTAGTCTATGGTAGCATAGGCAAGTTCCACTTCTTTGCCAAGCTTTAGAATACTTTCTCTTAAAAACACGATTATGGATTCGTGGTCTGCAAGCAAGTCTTTGATAAAGCTAAGACTGTCATTTTTATCAATTCGTTTTTCTGTAAGATGGGTTAGCTCCAAATACTCTTTCATGGTTGCCGGAGCATAATGTCCAATTTTACGAATGTATTCTGCGACCTCGTCAATTACAGTTTCCAACTCGGTATAAAGGGTCTCAAAATAAACATGCATGGTATGAAAATCGGCTCCTTCTATATTCCAATGTGCATTTCTAGTTTTTAAATATAAAAGGGATTCATCCGCCAAAAGCGGCATTAAAACGGAAGTGAGCGTTTCAGTTTGTGCAGGCGTAAGACCTATAGCTGTATTTTTCATGGTGTATTATTATTAAAAATTTCCTCGATTATATTAGCACATTGAAGTTACTGAACTATTTTGACTTGACTAATTAAGTTTCCTATTTTTATGAATTCATTTCATTAGCTTCCATTAATTAAAAACTATGGTCGCAACTTAAGTTTATGGCTGCTCATTCCAATAATAACTATCAGGATAAATACGTGCGCCAAATACCGCCGTACCCACTCTTACAATAGTGGCGCCTTCTTCTATCGCTACTTCTAAATCACCACTCATTCCCATCGACAACTCCTGCATCTCCACATTTGGTAAAGCAAGTGCTATAACCTCTTGCTGTATTCGTTTTAATAATTGAAAACAGTCCCTCACCTTCTCCAATTCAGCACTGAATATCCCTATCGTCATCAAGCCTTTTATCTTCAAAGTGTTTAATAAGGATACTTGCTTTATAAGTGTTAAAGCTTCTTCCGGCGCTATTCCAAATTTGCTAGCTTCATTAGAAGTATTTACTTGTATGAACACTTCGATGGTTTTATTTTCTTGTAATAAACGTTGATGTAGCTTTTCGGCTAGTTCTATTCTATCTATAGATTGCACACAAGTCACATCGCACTTCAACAAGTCTTTTATTTTATTGGACTGTAAATGGCCTATAAAATGATTGGTATGTTGATGCGATTTCAAGGCTTCAAACTTTTCTTTTAATTCCTGAATTTTATTTTCAGCAATTAAGGTATAACCCGCTTCCATAGCTATTTTAATACGCTCAGGAGTTATAGTCTTTGTCGCCAATAACAGCTTTACTTCACTAGGGTTTCTACCGGCTTTATGACAAGCATTATTGATTCGTTGTTGGATAGTAGCAAGGTTGTTTATAATAGTTTCTTTCATCTAAGACTATAGGCAATTTTGAAGACTACGTTCTTTTTTTAAATTCATTTTTAACGTTACTTAGGCAGATAACACAGGAATCATCTCCAACATATCCGACTGCATACAGCAATGTTGTTTCACTACATTTTCAAAGTGTGTAAAGATGACAACATTATTTACAATGCCGACCATTTGTAAATGCCTGCCTTCTTGCAAAGCCTTTACTGCTGCATAACCCAGCCTGCTTGCCAGCACTCTATCGGCGTATGTTGGTGCACCACCACGCTGAATATGTCCTAGTATCGCCGCTCGAATATCTTTATTAGGGAAACGCTCTTTCAATAGTGTTAAAACATGATCGGCTCCACCAAACTCATCGCCTTCAGCAGTAACAATTAAATGCACGAGCTTTTTTCTTCGTTCATCTGCATCTATACGTTGAATGATTTCTTGAATCTGAGTAGGTGTTTCAGGCATTAAGATGTCTTCTGCACCACAAGAGATACCACTATTCAGCGCGATATAGCCGGCATCACGACCCATAACTTCTACTACAAACAAACGATCGTGTGATTCTGCAGTATCTCTTATCTTATCAATTGCTTCTACTGCAGTATTTACTGCTGTA
>Ga0116181_1002362_pt1 | contig 15382 bp, 13 predicted proteins | sample AD_UKC075_MetaG_FD_89752 | JGI IMG/M metagenome (GOLD analysis project Ga0116181, IMG submission 89752) | Active sludge microbial communities of municipal wastewater-treating anaerobic digesters from USA - AD_UKC075_MetaG | ecosystem: Engineered > Bioreactor > Anaerobic > Digestate | place: USA...
ACCGAGACACTTATCGCCGAGATTCCGTACAAGAGATTGCTGACAGGAACCATAGCGCCTAATAGCCTTGTGGATTTGGTTAGACAGGTTAGTTATTTCAGCCCAGACATTTTAGGTAGCGAATCAGAGTTCCGCGTACGCTTCTCAGAAGATGGTTCGGACTCAGGCGCTTTTGTGGCTAGAAAAGGTGCGGAGTATGAAATTTTTAAGGAGCTAAAGAATCAGGTTGTGTTCCAAAACGTGCAGCGTAAGGAATGGGCAGCTTTGCTCCCTCGTATGCACGAACACTTTATACCTGCTTATCTAACGTCTAACCAAAAGAAAGTGTACGATATTCTTATCGGCGATATGGTGGACAAAATGTCCTCAGACTCTGAGGTTAAGACTTTTCTTAAGGAAGAACAGTCCGCAGACGTAGGAGACGCAGACGATATTGAACACGTTTTTGAGAACTACGAGGAAAATCTATCTGCTATAGAATCTTTCTTGGCTTCCCCTATGTCTACACCTATGTCAGAAGAAATGCTAGTTAGCCCTGAAGATCGTGTTTCCCCTAAAGGGAAAGAAGTTTTAGAGATTATCAGAACGCACTTATCTAATCCAACGCAGTACCCAGGCAAGATTATAGTTTTTTGTAATACTTACGCCTCGGTTGAGGGTATTTTCCGACAGTTCCCTCCTGAAATTCAGGCTGTTACGGTTAAATACTCCGCAGAAACAAAGACGGAAGATGAAGCTGAATTTAAGACTAACCCTAAGAAACGTGTGATTATAGGCATTTCGCAGTCTATGGAGACAGGCTTGAACCTGCAGATTGCGGATACTTTGATTCGCGTGGATAATGTGTGGAGCCCAGGTCGCTTTGAACAAGGCCTTGCACGAGTGAACCGCCCTAATCTAAAAGACAAAGGCGGCGACCCTCGTATGAAGACGGGCATCCACATGTACTACATTATGGTCGACCGCACTATCGACGTCCTAAAGACAGCGCGACTGACCTCTAAGACTGTGCAAATTGCCAAATTCTATAACGCAGGCACTGAGGACTATGTCCACTATGAGAACATAGGGTTTAATGCGGACGGAACACCTTTAGAGCCTATACGGGTCTCCATGGAAAACTTGAGACATGGACTAACCTATAGCGAAGACCTAATGCCTTATATGGAAGCCTACGAGCAGTATAGAGAGGCCGAAGATACTGTGTTTGACGAGTATCAGAAAGCTCACCCTGAGCTTGTTCCTGTTGAGGTAAAACACACGGGTCTGCTAAAAGGCTCTAAGCTGCTAACACGTATCCCGTACACTCCAGGCATGTCTATTTTTGCTGCTGACAAGCTGGGTCTTGTACCTTACCCAACCTATAAGCGCCAATTCATAGAAAAGTACGGGGAAGCTCGGTGGGACCCGTCTAACCTTCCAGTACACACGGAATATGGTGAAGGGAATATAGGCAATGCCCGAGTAAACCATATTAGCGTACATTTGACCTCCGGCGGTACTGCTAACTTACAACCTTCCGTTATTTTTGTTATTACTAAGAAAGTAACGTCTACGAAGGAAATCCGACAGACACTCGCTGATATTGTTGGACTAGAAGGCTTAGAAATTCAGCTAGAAAACTTTAGAGTAGAGAAACGCAAAGCACGAAAAGAGGCAAGGGAGCAAAGGTTAGCACAACGCGAGCTTGAGAAGCAAATGCGCTTAGCCGAACGTCAAAAGCGTAAGGAAGAAAAGCTACAGCCTACTGAAGTAGTGCGTGAGGACAAGCGCCGTAAGAAAGACGCGGAAGAGGAAATGATCGCGCCTGCTGACATGGAGGAGAACAGCACTATTAGTCTCTACCTGACTCTTACTAACGACATGATTTCCTTAGCGACCTCCGCAGACGACCCTGACGCTAACTACAGGGAACTGAAACCTTACGGGTTCAACCTAGTACGCCCCTATTGGTATCTTGAGTTGAAACAGGCAGCCGCGCTAGACACCTTTATTGACAAGCTAGATCAAATGTCGCAGAAAGGAACTATTGTTATCAATGATAAATACTTCTACATGTTGGAAGACATTTATAATGAGTTCAAACAAGGTAGAAGCAAGCTACTACAGGTGTCTCAACGAACCACTACAGAAATTGGTCACTTCCTTATAGACCGTCGCCGTAAGATTACAAATCCGCTAGAGATTCGCCCTGTTCCTATGATCGTAGATGGTAGTCTATACATCTGTATGGATACGCTCATTCACAATCCCGCTATTGTTCAAAAGGTTAAGCGTATTCAGGTCCCTGGAGTTAAGTGGGAACTGCAAGATGATGCACTGATAGCCTTCTTCACTAGAAAGTCGGAAGTTATGAGCACAGTCAAGGAGCTTAAGGCAGACGGCTTCATTATTGAAAACGAAGCGGAGCTTAAGGAAGCATACAATCAACTTAAAGTAAGAGGCGTAAAATGAAAAAAGTTTCCCCCGACGTGGTACTAAAGATTCAAATTTTTCTGAAGGAAGCCAGCATTTTTTACGGTGTTCCTTCAGAATCTTGGAGTGCTCAAGCTATAAACGCCCTTAAGGAGTACCGGAGACGTAAGGGAACTAAGTTTCCTAACTATACAACGATGCCGGGTAGTGTCGAAGAATTGCCTGAAGAGTTGCAAAAATACATTCAGGACAAGGAAGGCGCCTCTAATGTCGAGGTGGTAGGTGAGGACGAAGCTACGTCCGACACCCTTGAGCTTTCTTCAGACCAACAGGCTTCGCTGCAACGCGCTATTGACTACGCTGAAAATAATCCTCCTAAGGAAACTACAGGTGAAGACCTGGAGGAATTATTTAAGGGTGAGCCTACTGAAGAGAAGGATGAAGCGAGCGACAACATTGAAATCGTTACTAAGGTTGCGGCTACTGAGCCTGTAAAGCAGGAAAGCGCCCCTGAAGTAGCGGCTCAAGCGCCTGCTGCACCCATAGTCAATCCTACTTCTGCTTCTTCTAAAAAGAAGAGACGGTAATACTGTTAAGTGTAGTATATAGCACACTAACATTAAGCCCTTACTAACCCTAAGGGCTTTTCACCTGTAAAGGTACATTGGAATGTTTGACTACGTTGAATACAGGGACTTTGAAAACAGAGTCCCTAAGTACTGGAAGTCTGTTTCTTCTAAATGCACGCCGTTCAACCTAAAGATTCCTGTTGAGAAAAAGTGGAGCAAGGCGTCTCGCAGGGTTCTTATTGTGGTTGGACACGTCGCGTCTGAGGACCTGAGTGCAGAACAACTGCTATCAGGAAATTCTAAAAAGGTTCTGGTTAATTGTTTCGAGTACGCTAAGAGGCTAGCCCAGCCTTACGGATACGTAGAGGACAATTCCACAGCCTATGCAGCAATCAATTTCAATTTTTTCAAGAACTACCACCTATCAAATACAGATCGTACTAAGTCGGATTCAGATGCAGCTAATAGAGTACGCGCCTACATACGCGAGGTCGACCCTACGCACATTCTTTGTTTGGGGGAAGAGCCGAGTTCCTCGTTGTTCGGTGACGACATTAACTTGGTCTTGAATAAGAAAGGCTGGGTACACAAAATAAAAGTGGAAGGTCGCACTAGGACAGTAGTTACAACAATAGACTATAGTGAAGCAGTAATTAACTCTAATAAATCTTCTTCTTTCGAGGATGATGGTGGAGATAACGGCGAAGGGGCGTTGAAGGCTGCGTATACTCTAGGGTATCTATGCCGCAACATTCGCAACCTTCTGCTAGACCGAAATCCACATGACATTGGCCACATAAAAGTAAAGCCTTACCTAGTAGACACTATAGAAAAGTTTGACGAAATGATGAAAGAGTTGAAAGCAGCTAAAAAGATTGCTTTTGATACGGAAACTGCCAACCTAAATAAAATAGCTAACAAGTTGTTGGTTATGCAGTTCTCCACCACCTCAAAGCGCGGCTATATTCTTCCATACCTCCACAAAGACACTCCGTTTAACAAAGGCGAGCTAGACTATATTAGGAAAAAACTGCGTAAATTCTTTATGCAGAAAAAAGAAATGAGCCTTGACGAATACCTTATAATGTACAACGGCAAATTTGACTTGACTGTTGTAAAGCAGGCCTTAGGAATACCTTTTATATATTGGCCTGTATACGATGCAATGGTTGGCGAACATACCCACGATGAAACCTTGCGGTTCATGGAAAATCAGTCTAGCACACCGCACGGTAACATGGCACAAACTTGCTGTACTTATGGAAGCGCTTTCTATTTTGAAGCAGGTTTTTCCAAGAAAGATCGCGGTAATATGGAAGCAACCGACCTGTATGATAGGGACTTCCAAAAATACTGCGCTGCGGATACCCAGCTACTGCTAGCGGTGCACGACGAACAAGTATCTAGGGCCAAGCACTTGATACATAAAGAGAGCGGGGAATCGGTTTCTTTTAAGCAGGATTTCTTGCGCGTTGTTATCAATCAAATGTCTAACAATATACATGTGTTTGCTGCTATGGAACACCGCGGTGTCCACATGGATGCCAAGTACTTATCCTTTATGAAAACCCGAGAGTCTCCTATATCTAAATCTATTACTGACCACATCAGAAACTTCAACAAAATTGAAGCTGTCCGAAAGGCCAACGATGCGCTTCTGGAAGATGAAGGCGAAGTACAGGAGGGAGGTCTGTTCAATATAACACCTTGGGTATTCGATATAGGTAAGCCTGCACATAAAGATAAATTATTCTTCGATATTCTAGGCCTCAAGGCACTCTCGTACGGTAAGAAAGGAACACCTAAACTAGATAAATCTTTCAAGAGCGCGTATGCTGACGTACCTGAAGTAGCTATGCTAAACGACTTGGAAAAATTAAAGAAATTGAAGTCTTCCTACGTGGATGCTTTTGCCCGACAGCTTAATGAGCCTGACGGCAAAGTGGATATGAGACTGCGCCCTATGTACGGATTCTTTAAGGTTCTGTCAGGGCGCTCCAACTCAGAGAAGCCTTCTTTGCAACAGGTTCCTCAGCACTCTGCCAACGCCAAGTACATTAAGCGGATGTTTGCCCCTGAACAAGGCAAACTTATAGTTAAGATGGACTACTCCGCGCATGAAGTAAGAGGATGGTCTATTATTAGTCACGATAAACTTCTAGCCGAGCTTTTCGCTATCGGTAGACGCATTCGCCAATCGTATAGGGCTACAGGTAAAAAGAAATATGCGCTTGAGCTTCAACTAAAGGGCGACGTTCACAAACTAAACGTGGAATTCTTCTTCGGTACGCCTATTGACAAGGTAACTAAGGAAGAACGTAACGCTATTAAAGGTGTGGTGTTCGGCGCTATCTACGGTAAGTCCTATAAGACCTTGGCGAAAGACTTGAAAAAAGACGATAGTTTCACTAAGGATTTATACGACAGGTTCTTTGCTCGGTTCAAGAAAGCCGCAGCTTGGCTGGAATGGGCAAAAGCTTTCGGACAGAAGAACCTTTTTGTTAAGTCTGCTCTAGGTAGGCGTCGCCATCTTTTTGGTCATCTTATAGGAGATAAAGGCGTAAGCGCTGCTATGGATCGCCGCGCTATGAACTCACCTATTCAAGGTATGGGTGCAGATTTTGGTCACACTGGTTCGCGCATAACCGAAATGCACTTGTATGAGTACCTACAAAAAGTAGGCGAACTAGACGAAGATTCAACACATTGCCCTATAGGAACCGAGATCATGGTGCATGACTCCATCTTCTCTAGCGCCCCACTAAAGCATATCTTGGCAACCGCCCAGATTATGCAATGGTGTACTACCCTGGGAGTGCAGGCATATTACGATAAGTACTTCGACCTGAAGTTTACGGTGCCTGTAGAAATTGAAATGGAATTTGGCGCCTCTCAGGACGCTACCTACAAGTGGGACTGGTCTAACTCTGGTTATGATCCACAGATCCACGAATGGAACGAAGACTCTTTAGCATATCACGGGTACAAACTGAAATCCTATGACAAAGAGAGTGGCGCCTACAGAGTAAAGAAAGATGGCGAAACTTTGGAAGGCAAGGCTATTAAAGACGGTTTCTTTTCTATAGAAGAAGCTATACGCTTGTCTCTGCAGGATCATGCTAAAATTTATCCTGACCTTGACCCAGAAAAAGAGTTCAAACGTGTGTTTAAGGATTGGGAAATAAGCAAGACCAAAAAGTATCTGGACAAGCACTATCCAATCCTAGACAACTATAAGGAAGAGTATAAGGAGTGCGTCTAAATTCTTTATACTCTACCAAGTAGGCATGTATAAGACTACTGTAAAGTTAAGGATATACTCATGGGAGTAGACCAATGCAAAATGATTTTAAAATACCTATTATTCACGTAGACCCTCCTCAGTATAGGTGTCAGGATAAAAAAATCCTAGAAGAAGTCAGGTGCGCTCCAATCAACCCAAACGCTTTGCCTATTCTTCATATAACTCGAGGCTTTGAAGATGAAGGCTCCTTAATAGGGCAACCTCAGGCTCGTATCATAATAGGAGGATGTGCGGTAGGCCGTAAAGACTGCCAACCACAGAGTGATATAGGGGCCGCTGCGTCTAAAGTAATGAGCATTGCCGAAATTATAGTAGAGCTTTATAAGATAGGCGCAGACAAAATTAAGACAGTAGTTATCTCTGAAGGCGATTCACCGCAGTACCGTACACAAACTGCTGCATTATCAAACGCCCTAAAAGATAATGGGTGGAATACCCATCTGGAAACCTCAGGATTTCTTATAGACACCAAGTACTATAATTGGTTTAACTACATATCTATAGCAATTAAGACTACGTATTCCACAGCACCGTCCGACAACAAGCATATTAGAAAAATTATTGAATACTCTATGCTAACACCTCAACCCCACCAAATTAAGGCTAGGGTATCCTGCGTAGAGGACCTTCAGTGGATAGAGGAAAAGTTTAGACCTCTTCTATTGCAAAAAGAACGCCCACTAATCATTACTACACAAACAGAAGATACTACCGCTTTTGACTTAGTACAAGATTGGATTAGACCGGAGTACAACGTAAGAGTTATTGCCTCACAACACGTTATATTAAAACAACGGTGACTTATGTTTGGAGTATTGGTGCTTTATAATTCAACAAAAAATAGTAACAACCTAACTGAAATATGTAAGGGTTTGTGCAAAGACCAAAAGGTAACATACGCTACCGCGAATGACCTACATATAGAGGTGGACCCTGATACATTAAACCTACAGACAGGGGATTTTTTCCTGTCGAGTTCAGATCAAGCCTGTAGCGTACCCATCCCTTCGAAAGGAAGCGCTGCCGTATCTTGGTTCAACGGGTTCGTTACTCAGCCTAGTAAGGAAGAGCTAGACGCATTTACCGGAATCAGTGACGATACCTGTAGTAGCGACGGGTACTATCCAGCAAAACTTTTGGTTAAGTTAAACAGCTACAAGCACCCGCATAGTCAAGATTTAGAAATGAATTATACTAAGTTAGTACATTCTAGAGTGACGTGCCTAATTGAGGGAATGTTTTCTTTTTGTTTAGCCTATCTGACCAAGAGTAGTAGGTCTAGGGTAGTGCTAGCTGCGAAAGATAAAGACCTATATATTACTCTGGCGTATTCCACAGACTTCTACGCTTTGGTTTGGTCCGATGACGTAAGCACAAGCAGCAGATTTAGAGACGCTGACTGCTACATTTATGGGCTAACGCCACTATCAAATAACGGAACTCTAGTATTACATCCAAAGTTTTTAACTTCAAAGTGGAGAAAGTGGAGGTCCCCTTCTCAGGAAGGAAATAAAGCCCCGAACGCTTTGAGGGCTGTATCCATATTGGAGTCCTACCTAAAAAGAAATACGGTAGACTTCTGTGCGGATAAGTACGATTGTACAATTATTTAGTAAACTCCAAGGAGTAAGTCAAAATGAAAGTAAAAGTAACTACAGAAAGTTTTATTAACGCCTTAAAGGACGTGCAAAAAGTAGCGCCTTCGGAAACAATAAATATAACGGCGTCTAGCAAAGCGTTAACCCTGTCCTCATCCTCAACAGGTGCCTCTATTTGTGTTATTGTATCCGGGGCTAAAGTGGAGTCTAAAGGCTACTGCGCGGTGCCTGTCGCTACTTTAGAAGGTGTCCTTAAGAAGCGTAAAGACGTAGTATTCGAGTTGCATAAGGATGAGCTTCAATTCAAAGCAGGCTCTGCTACTAGCTACGCAGGTAAGCTAACGACAGTTCCTTACCAAGAAATTAAAATAGAAAAAGAAGAATCCATATTAAAGCTAGACGAAGAAACTTTGTCCAAGCTTTCTGAAATTATTTCCAACGTAGCCTTAAATTCAGTCAACTTAAAGAAGCAGGATATCCTACCTATCTGTGTTCGCCTGTCGGATGAAGGTATTGAAGCCTCGTGCGCGTCACGCAATCACATGGCTTACGCACATTTCCATAAGAAAACATTTAAGAAGACTAACGAATTTTGTGTAGAACCCTCAATCCTGCCTCTTATTGAATCGGTAAGCCGCAAATCCGCCTACAAGTTAGCGGTGACCGACAATTCTGTTTTCGCGGAAAGCGACACCTTTCAGATTAGATTCGTAACCCAACAGTTAGACCGCTTTGTAAAATTACAAACAGTAAAAGACTTCCTTAAGAATCGCCCTAAGGCCGAGGCAACCATTAAAGCTAAATCCGAGGACGTAGTAGCAAGCTTTCAGAATATGTTGTCTCTATACGAGCAGAATAGTTTTATTGAGGTCACTTGCAAAGATAACACACTGAAAGTAGCTACTAAAACCAAGTTTGGAGCCGCCTCAGAAAATCTTAAAGGGGAAGCAAAAGGCGGCTTTAAAAAGCCTTACGGAGTGCATCCTAAAGTATTTGATGATCTGCTAGTAAAGTGTAAGGCAAACACGATAAAAATAGGATTTCACGATGGGACCTCTATCTCTATAGACCAGTCCAAATCAGACGTAGATTACTCCTACTCCTGTTCTACCACAAAACTATAATGAAGCTACATAATAAGGTGTTTTCCCTACCTGAGCTATACATTACTGAAACCTTCCAACGCATGTTAATAGATAAAAAACAATGCGTGTTATATACCAAAAAAGATTTATCTATGCACGCTAGTCTAGTACTAAACTATATGGAACATATCACAATACCTTTTCTTAGCGTTTATGAAATAAATGCTGAATGCGTCGACGGCATAACGGTAGGCTACCTATTCGAGGTTCACTCGAAAAAAATATCACATAGCTACAATTTTTTTGCAGTTACAAGCCTAAAAAAGTCCGAGCTTAGCCTGACTGAAATGAAGAAAGCGAAGATAGCTTTAGACCTTAGATTTAAAATAAAAGGGTTAAAGCTTTATGCCTTGGATGCCACAGGAGTATTAGTTACGTGTGGCTTTAATGAAGACTTAAAGGAAATTTTGGAGTTCTAAATGTCTGCAAAAAATGTAGCGAAGAAAGCAGCTTCTAAGGCTAAGCCTGCAAAGATAGGGCTCTCCGAGCTGGAGAGTGCCTACAAGGTCATTGTAGATTATTTACAATCGAATACGTCCGAGTATGACAACAAAAACAATCTGAATGGAACTCCTAACCTAGCAGCTAAGTCTCTTATGGAAAGGGCCAAAAGTGATTTAGAAATTTCTAAGGAGCTTCGGCAATCCCTACAAAACCTTCAGTACATCGCCAGAGACACAGGCGAGGCAGACGTTGTGGTTCATGGGCCTATTGAGCTACATAGTATATGTCCTAGTCACTTGATGCCTACTTCATACGAAGCTTACGTATCGTATGTGCCGAATCCGCAGGACGGTTACGTTGTTGCCACACCTAGCCTATATCAGGCGGTCGCGGCCCTAGGCAGACGCGCCGTTATACATGCCAAGCTTGCCTCAGATATTGTAGACGTTCTATGTAAGCCAGCTAAACCCAATTTCCCTTCTATAGAAACTGCTGGTGCTGCTGCACTATTGTTAAGCACATCACCGTGTGTTGCATGTAATAAGGAAATGTCTGAGGTGACTTCACTAACTTATGTGTTTAGAGGCGTATTTAAAAATAAAGATATGGAAGCCAAGTTCTATCAGGCTATCAATAACATCCAAACATCGAGGCCGAAGCGTTGAAAAAATCGACTGCCCAAGACCTGTTACCTTTGATTGAAAAAATTCAACACCTATTAAACAAAGACGCCTTTAAGGAAATTGAATCTCTGCTACTAGAAAAAACAGAAAACATAGGAAGCCTAACCTTAGAGGAAATACTTACTTACCTGCGTTGTACTTTTTCCAAACGTCACTACTACTCAGAAGCTTGGGAGATTTTTAAGGAAGCAGCCATTGACGAAGTGCAACAGTCTAATATAAACCCAAGCGATATATTTATAGGTTTACTGTAAAGTGAGCTAGAGGTAATAATTATGGGAATGTCGCAAGTAAAGCGGGTCTTGAAGAAAGACCCAGCCTTCCTCAAGTTTAAGGAAGTTGCGGAGTATTGCAAAACCGTAGCAGAGTTCGACAACCTAGTTAAAGAAATGGAAAACATGCACCAGGCTAGGAAGTCTAGAGCGCTGTATCTAGGAAAGCCTAAGCTAAAAACACTTATGGATGCCTCTCTGCAAGGTACCGCATTCCGCTCGCGCTGCGTGGAAATTATGATTAACGTAATGAAGGCACAACGCACAATGGAGGCCGCTATCGACCGTATAGAAGCCCACATAATGGCAAGCTACAAGGACGAACTCGGCGTAAAGTCTCAGGCAGATAGAAAAACCGTTATCAAGGCGCTGCTACAGAAAGAGTATTACAGGTTAGCAGACTACAACCGAATAATTGAAATGGCGCAGGCCTTGATACATGACCTAGACCAATGGATGTGGACGGCGAAACATACTCTAGACGCATTAAATATCCTGTACACAAGGGAAAGCATATTAGGACAAAAGAAATTGTGAGGTCACAATGAGGCTGACTTATGTGGTAGCAGAGTCCGACGAACAATTTAATTGCTTCAAAGACTCAAAAAAGTATAGAGATAAAGGCTGCTGTATACGGCTTACCGACAGTTGCCAGATACGAGGCCAGTCCTCGCCTGAAGTTGTGGTTTTGTCTAAAGACGTTCCAAATTACGTAGAGATAGAAAGGGTTGTCAAGCTAACAAAAATAAGTAAGAATGAACACCACCTCCCTCTCGAAATCCTGCCAAAAGAATTGTACCTGTAATTTCCTCGCACCCAAATCTTCTAGGACGTACCATGCTAAAAGCTTACATAAAAGACAGAATTTATCTGCCTATTAAAGCAGTAGACCTAGACAAACTTAGAGACCAGTACGTAGTTAAGCAATACCAAGAAGACAGGTGTGCAAAATGCCCCTTCCTACAGGACCGACACTCCGATACTTGCGATGACTGCCCTGCCTACTTAGGTGAGTTCCAGCTTTTTAATGAAAAGCAGCACAACGGAAAGGGATATGTAGGTCTCTCTATTGGTCAAACCAAGAAGTTTAAAAAAGTTCTTAAAGTAGATAAAGACGAAATACGGTTCAAAGACTCTAGAACGGCTACAAAGTTTAAGCATAAGATTAAGTTTACAGGCACTTTATACGATTACCAGAAGCCCGCGATCAAGCGCATGGTCGAGAAAGGCTACGGCGTCTTACAAGCACCGCCTCGCAGCGGTAAAACCGTTATGTTTACCGACATAATGTGCGAGCTTGGTGTAAAGACGCTAATCATTGCGAACCAATACGACTATCTAGAACAATTCTATGAAACCATGTGTGGGTCGGACACACAGAAGCCTCTAACCAACATCCCAGATATTGAGGCAGATACTAGACGGAAAATTTGCGGTATCTGCAATTCAGTTGAAGACTTTGAAAAGTATGACGTTTGTTTAGCAACGTACCAGCAGTTTATTAACGATAAGAAAGGCAAGAAGCGCCTTAAGCAAATCAAAAAATTGTTCGGCCTAGTTCTAATAGACGAATGCGACCTAACACCGGCTGAAGCCTACTCTCGCGTTATAAATCAGTTCCAATCCAAATATAGAATGGGTTGCACAGGTACAACAGACCGCAAAGACGGCCGCTACTTCCTAGTAGACCACTTGCTTGGTCCTACGATGTATACAGTAGAAGTCGAGACCTTGACGCCTCGCGTGGAGTTCATAGAAACAGGAACCGTTATTTCGCATGATTACAAGGTGCTTGCATACGCCTATCGCGCACTCGCTAATGATACAAAGAGGCATGATTTAATCTTAGACTGGATTGAACACGATATTAAGAATGGACGTTCTATCGTTATTCCTGTAGCAACCGTAGATCAGTGTAAACGAATAGTTGCAGACATTAACTCAAGATTCGGAAAAGAGATTGCCTGTGCATTCACACAAGCTACCGCTAAGAAAAAAGAAAACCGCAAAAACATTATCCTTAAAGCCAGAAAAGGCAAGTACAAGCTAATTGTTGGCATACGTAAAATGGTGCAACGCGGCATCAATGTACCTGCTTGGGATACACTGTACGAGATAACTCCTATCAGCAACTCACCAAATTTCCGTCAGGAAACCTCGCGTATTCTAACGCCGCTTGAAGGTAAGCCTCAGCCTATAATACGCTTCTTCCTAGACGACTTCGGGCTTTCTCGCGGCTGCCTACGAACTTGCCTGTATAATGATGGCATCTTAGCTATGAAGTTTAAAGTAAGCAAAGAAAACTGGGATAGGGCCCGTCGTTATACTCCACCTAAGGGTAGGGTCGTAGACATTGCCAAGATGACTCCAGATGGCGCAGTAAAGATAAAGAAGAGAACCAAACAAAAAATTGGGAAACTATAAAATGGCACGCGATAGTCTAAAAATATGTTTAGATAAGCGTAATACAATAGCTACTAAGCAAATGGTAACCAGAGGACTTCCTAAGTCTATTCTATCGTACCCTTCTTTCCGCCTTGAGGACAAAGCTGCCTCTTTCGTTTCTAAGGTAGAAGGTCTCCGAGAGAAGCGTATTGAGAAAGGTAAGCAAGTAGACAGCATAAAGAAAATGATAGAAGACCCTTTCTTAGGGCCTTATGTCGCCTGCATTAGTGGTTCTCCACATGATGTTAACGCTAAACTGCTAGGCGCGTACATAATGATGCAAGCTGTAATAATGCAGATGAATAAGGAAGAACTTCCTAAAAAACAGCAGAAGAGGCTTAAAGATAAAAGTTTTCCTATCTGGCACAACCTGTATGGCGGGTTCGACAATCCGTTAGTGACTAAAGACAACAACTCTATCCATAAGCCTAGCCTGATTATTATTTCTAACGTAACAATTGATAGTACAGGCCCTAAGATAGAAAAGCTTCGTGACATTCTGGAAGCTTATTCCTCAGTACCTAGAATTGTGATTGCATCTGGCACTGACCCTTTAACGCTGTTTCATTCCAGACTATATAGCAACCTGAATTTTTGCTGCCACTTAGGCTCATCTTTGACCAAGAAATCCCACGTGTTGTAAACGAGGAAATCAAGTGAAATTGCATAACGCGGACCTTGAGCTATCAGTTCTCTACTCCATCTGTGAGAGCGATTCTAAGGTAAAGGCTAAACTTCTTGCTAACACAGGCCCTAAGTATTTCTTTAATGACCACACCAATGAAGCTGTCAAACGCATTATGGCTTTGGTTAAGGTATCCGATGAAATACCTTCATTCTCCGAACTGACTAGCGATCCAGTACTATCTGAAACGACTAGAAAAAAGCTGAAGAAGTACAAAGGAGAACCTATCACTGAGAAAAAATTCCGTAGACGCTTAGGCCAGCTTCAGCAGTATTATCAAGTTAGGGAACTGTACTTCCTAAGCGAAGGCCTAAACAAGGCGTTACAACAGGAAAAAGTAGACGTACCTGATCTTCTAGAACAAACTGCGGATAAGCTAACCAATGCCCGAGTTCGCAGGGACCTGAAGCAAGAGATACACCACATCGGCAAGTCTAATAACTCTGCGGATATTGTTAAGCGCCTCTTATCCAAAGAGAAGCCTAACTTGGTTCCGACAGGGTTTTCTCCATTTGATAACGTTAATGGCGGAATCGCGTATGGTGGTCTGTTTGGCTTAGGTGGTCCTGCTGGTGGTGGTAAGACGTCCTTAGCAATTCAGTTAGCTATGAACATGAGTGAGCTAGGGCGCGAGGACGTAGCTTATGTACCACTAGAAATGGATGAAGATGAAACCATGGAACGCATCCTGGCTAACAAGTCAGGAGTTAAGTTGAACCGAATTAAACAACGTATTACCACAGAAAAAGAAGACAAGATTATTAAACGCGCCTATAAAAAGCACGTTAAAGGTTTGAAGGAAGATAAGACACGTTTCACCATATTCTCCCCATCCGAGGATATGACTATTGAGGAAATACTTCTAACGCTAAAGCCGTACGGGCACCGGGTAATTATCATTGACTACCTTACACTTTTGAAAGGCGTAGACAGCGACGCAGGCGGGGAAAAGCAATGGCAGAAGTTGTCTCAAGTAGGCCGCTATTGCAAGATTTGGGCAAAAGCAAATAAGACTGTAGTAATTCTCCTAGCGCAGGTTAATGACGAAGGTGCTTTACGCTATTCTCAGGCCTTGAAAGAACACGCCAATAATCTATGGGTGTGGCCTGCTAATAAGGAAACGCGAGAGAACAAAGTTATGCGTATCTCTCAGATTAAAGCACGTAACCAGTCCTTGTTTGATTTTGAGCTTGGTTATGATGATGAGTTGTTCCAAGTATTCGACGTTAATAAAGCACCGGATTCCAAAGAAGAAGAGGAAACTTCAGGCAAGCCTGCGGAAGATGAGTACCTTGCTAGCGTAGACGAGGACTGATATGGAAAACCCTTTCGGTAATTTAGCTCCTATTATACCTGCTATTATAGACATAGACCCTGAAAACTTCGACACCAAAGTGTTCGCTACTAACAAAAAGAAGAAGACTAAGGAAATTTATGACCCCGCTAAGCCGAAATCCCGGTTTTTCTCTGACAAGAGAGGCTCTCGCTTTTTAGAGATTAAGGCCCGCAGAAAAACCTTACGAGAACTTAGGCAGGAGTGGGAAGCCACTATTCGTCCTAAGGATGAAATTATTGAGGAAAAGGTAGAAGTCAAAGTATCTAAAAAAGAAAAAGCAGACTTTTTGGAGGCTCTTCATAAGAACACTGACAGCCTACACCAATTCTTTCTAAAAGAAATTCTGCCTGTATACACCGCTATTGACCCTGCATTACGCCAAACCGTAGAGTCGGCTTCACACATCGTAGGAGATGATGCGGATTTATACCTTAGCGACGACCTACTAAATATGATTGACGACGCTATTAACCTTAAAGTATTCCA
>Ga0116181_1002383_pt1 | contig 15315 bp, 16 predicted proteins | sample AD_UKC075_MetaG_FD_89752 | JGI IMG/M metagenome (GOLD analysis project Ga0116181, IMG submission 89752) | Active sludge microbial communities of municipal wastewater-treating anaerobic digesters from USA - AD_UKC075_MetaG | ecosystem: Engineered > Bioreactor > Anaerobic > Digestate | place: USA...
AGGTTGGTGTCACTTGTATGAGTGTCTAGCCTCATCCAAGCGTCACTACCCTCATACAAGCTGCGCACCACCGAGGTCGGCGCGGGCGGCATACTCACGACTCGCGCATCGGGATGCGGACCCCGAGCTGGGCAGCCACGGCGTCCGCGGCTTCGTAGCCCGCGTCGACGTGCCGGATGACGCCCATGCCCGGGTCGTTGGTGAGCACGCGGGCGAGTTTCTGCGCGGCCAGCGGTGTCCCGTCGGCGACCGACACCTGACCGGCGTGGATCGAGCGACCGATGCCGACGCCACCGCCGTGGTGGATCGACACCCAGGTGGCCCCCGACGAGGTGGCGGTCAGCGCGTTGAGCAGCGGCCAGTCGGCGATCGCGTCGGAGCCGTCGAGCATCGACTCGGTCTCGCGGTAGGGGCTGGCCACCGACCCGCAGTCGAGGTGGTCACGGCCGATGACGATCGGCGCGCTGACCGCCCCCGAGGCGACGAGGTCATTGAACAGCGCGCCCGCCTTGTCGCGCTCGCCATACCCGAGCCAGCAGATGCGAGCAGGCAAGCCCTGGAAGGCGATCCGCTCCTTGGCCCCACGCATCCAACGGTGCAGACGGTCGTTGTCCGGGAAGAGTTTGAGGATCGCCTCGTCGGTCACTGCGATGTCTTTCGGGTCACCGGAGAGGGCGGCCCAACGGAAGGGCCCCTTCCCTTCGCAGAACAGCGGTCGGATGTATGCCGGCACGAAGCCCGGGAAGTCGAACGCCCGCCCGTACCCACCGTGGCGAGCCTCGTCGCGGATCGAGTTGCCGTAGTCGAAGACCTCGGCCCCGGCGTCCATGAAGCCGACCATCGCCTCGACCTGGTGGGCCATCGACACCCGGGCCCGGTCGGTGAACTCCTCCGGCTTGCGCTCGGCGTAGTCCTGCCAGTCGCGCAGCGAAATGCCTTCCGGCAGATAGGACAGCGGGTCGTGCGCCGACGTCTGGTCGGTGACGATGTCGATGTCCACTCCGCGCCGCAGCAGCTCGGGGAAGACCTCGGCCGCGTTGCCGACGACGCCGACCGACCAGGCCCGGCGCTCGCGCTTGGCGGCCAGGGCGATCTCGATGGCCTCGTCGAGCGACCCGGCGACCTCGTCGAGGTAACGGTGTTCGACCCGTCGGTGCAGCCGGGCGGGATCGACATCGACGATGAGGCACGCGCCACCGTTGAGGGTGACCGCGAGCGGTTGGGCGCCGCCCATGCCGCCACAGCCACCGGTGAGGGTGAGCGTCCCGGCGAGCGTCCCGGCATACCTCTTGTCGGCGATGGCGGCGAACGTCTCATAGGTGCCCTGGACGATTCCTTGGGTGCCGATGTAGATCCAGGAGCCGGCGGTCATCTGGCCGTACATCGTCAGGCCGAGGTGCTCCAGGCGCCGGAACTCCGGCCAGGTGGCCCAGTCGCCGACGAGGTTGGAGTTGGCGATGAGCACCCTCGGCGCCCACTCGTGGGTCTGGAACACGCCGACGGGCTTACCAGACTGGACGAGCATCGTCTCGTCGGGTGCCAGGGTCGTCAGCGTGCGGACCATCGCGTCGAAACTGCGCCAATCCCGGGCAGCGCGGCCCGTGCCGCCGTAGACGACCAGGTCGTCGGGGCGCTCGGCGTTCTCGGGGTCGAGGTTGTTCATGAGCATCCGCAGCGGCGCCTCGGTCTGCCAGGAGCGGGCAGTGAGGGTGGTGCCGCGGGGGGCACGGACGGGGCGGGCGCCTTCCATGGCGATCTCCTCAGGGTAGATTCGTGGACAACGAGGGTCGAAAGGTGACATCCGTGAGCCTCAACATCGTGACCGCACCGGCACGGCACGCATTTCGGCTTGCCGAACAGGTGGGCGCGCTCACCGGAGTCGCGGGACTGGCCACCCGGGCTCGGCGGTTCGTCGACGGGCTGACCGCGTATGAGGTCAGCGACGAGGAACGAGCGCAGACCCAACGGTTCATGCAGGACCGGTTCGACGAGGCCGGGCCGCCCGTCTGATCCCGCGATTTCTGCGATTCCTGCGATTCCCCGGACTTCTGGGACTCCCTGCCGTTCATCTCGCCGCCTCAGGCCAGCGGACCGGTGACGGACTCAACCGCGGCGAGGGCGCCCCCGGACGCGACGAGTTGCACGGCATACTCGATCTCCGGTGCGAGGAAGCGGTCGGGACCGACGCCGGCCACCCCTTCGCGCAGGGCCGTGACGACAGCGCCCGTGGCGGCGCTTGGCTGGAGCGGGGCGCGCAGTTCCAGTCCCCGTGCCGCAGTGAGCAGTTCGATGGCCAGCACCCGGGTCAGCCCATCGACCGAGCGGCGCAGCTTGCGGGCCGCCGACCAGCCCATCGAGACGTGGTCCTCCTGCATCGCCGACGACGGGATCGAGTCGACGCTCGCCGGTGCGGCCAGCCGCTTGAGTTCCGAGACGATGGCCGCCTGGGTGTACTGCGCGATCATGTGCCCACTGTCCACGCCCGGGTCGCCGGCGAGGAAGGCCGGCAGCCCATTGCTGCGCGTCCGGTCCAGGAAACGGTCAGTGCGTCGCTCGCTCATGCTCGCGACATCGGCCGCGACGATCGCCAGGAAGTCCAGGACGTAGGCGACCGGTGCCCCGTGGAAGTTGCCGTTGCTCTCGACCCGCCCGTCGAGCGTCACCACGGGATTGTCGACGGCAGAAGCGAGTTCGTATGCCGCGATCCGCGCCGCATGCTCGACCGTGTCACGGGCCGCGCCGGTGACCTGGGGGGCACAACGCAAGGAATAGGCGTCCTGGACCCGGGGGCAATCGTCGGTGTCATGGGAGTGGCGGATCGGGCTGTCGGCCATGACCCGACGAATGTTGGCGGCCGACAAGGCCTGGCCGGGCTGCGGGCGCAGGACCTGTAGGTCGGCGGCGAAGACGTCATCGGTGCCCAGCAGCCCTTCGACGCTCATCGCCGTGGTCACGTCGGCGAGAGTGAACAACCTCCGCAGGTCCCAGATCGCCAGGCACAGCATCCCGAGCATGCCGTCCGTGCCATTGATGAGGGCGAGGCCCTCCTTCTCGCGCAGCACGACCGGCTCGATGGTGTTGTCCCGCAACGCAGTCGCCGCGTCGGTCAGCGTGCCGTCGGCCAGCCGGACCGGCCCCTCACCCATGGCGGCGAGCGCACAGTGGGCTAGCGGCGCCAGGTCGCCGGAACAACCGAGCGACCCGAACTCATGCACGACCGGCGTGATCCCGGCGTTGAGCATTGCTGCATAGGTCTGGGCGATGACGGGGCGCACCCCGGTGCGTCCGGTTGTGAGGGTCGCCAGGCGCAGCACCATGAGCCCGCGAACGACCTCACGCTCGACCTCTGCGCCACTTCCGGCGGCGTGCGAGCGGACCAGCGAGCGCTGCAGTTGGGCACGCAGCTCGACCGGGATGTGCCGGGTCGCCAAGGCACCGAAGCCGGTGGAGACGCCGTAGTGCGGCTCGACGTCGTCGGCTAAGCCGTCGATGACCGCCCGGGTCTGGGCCATCCGGCTCACCGCCTCGCCGGAGAGCGCCACGGGCGCGCCGCCCCGAGCGACGGCGACAACCTCGTCGATCGTCAAGGGTCCGGCACCGACGGTCACCGTGGGCGGGTGTTGAGTGCTCATGTGCCCAATTGGAACCCGCCGGGTCCGTCTCCGGGAGAGGCCGACCCCAGATCGTGTCCCAGATTTGGGACACGAGGGACCGGGATGTGAGAGCCTGGCGGGGTGGACCCGAACCCGGCCGTCGGGCACGCCCTCGACGTCCTGCAACTGCTGGCACGGCATACCGAACCGTTGCCGGCCGCCGCGATCGCCCGCGACCTCGGCTTGCCCCGCTCGAGCACGTACCGCATCCTGCTCACCCTCGCCGACCGCGGATTCGTCAGCCACCTGCGCGAGTCGGGGCGATTCGGGTTGGGGGCCGCGGCGTACGAGCTGGGGTCGGCCTATCGACGGCAGGCGCCGTTGCAGCGGATCGCCGCGCCGCTGTTGGCCAGGCTGGTCGACGCGACGACCCACAACGCGCACCTCGCGGTGATGCACGGCCGGGACGTCCTCTACGTCGTCGAGGAGCGCGCCGCCGGGCGGCCACGACTGGTGACGGACGTCGGAGTCCGGCTCCCTGCCGAACTCACTGCGAGCGGCCTGGCGATGCTGTCCCGCCTCCCTGCTGCTCAGGTACGCGCGCTGTATCCGGCTGCGGCTCAACTGATCCGGCGGGAAGAGCTCGGCCCGCGGTCCCTCGTGGAGCTTCGCCGCACGCTGACGCAGACCCGGGCCAGGGGGTATGCCGTGGAGTCCGGCACGGTGACCGAAGGCCTCGCCTCGGTGGCCGTCGCGATCGTCGACCACACCGACCATCCGGTGGCGGCGGTCGCGGTGACCTACCCGTCGGATGTCGTCGACGCCGCCGGACGTGAACGGCTGGTCGAGCAGGTTCGTCGGGTGGCGGCTGCCCTCACTGCGCGGCTACGAGGCTGACTCGGCGGGCGGGAGGTCCGAGACCGGCGCCGCGCCCGGGGGAGTCTCGGAGGCACGGCGCTCGGCGGAGGTCGCGATGTCGGAGGCGATCTCATCGCGCAGCGTGACGGCGACGTAGCCCGCGCCGAGCAGGGTGGCCACGACGATGATGAGGAAGATCACCCGGAAGGAGATCAATGCCACCAGCAGCGCACCGACGGCCAGCGAGATGGCTTGCGGGGCGCCCATGAGCACCTCGAGCGCCATCGATGCCCGGCCCATCACGGCCGCAGGTGTGCGCCGCTGGACGAGGGTCGTCACCGCCACGAACAGCCAGGGCAGTGACACGCCGATGACGGCGAGGGCGGCGAGCATGACGGGCAACTCGCTCGCGCCAGCGATGACCGCCAAGGGAACCGCCAGAACGACCATGCCGACGACGGTGGTCCCGACCTCCCCGAGCCGACGAACGACGAGGTTGGAGGTCAGCGCGCCGACAATCGCCCCCACCCCCTGGACGCTCACCAACACGGCCGCGAAGGCGGTCGGCCTCCCGAAGGCATCCAGGACGGCGTAGATGGACGATTCGGTGAACCCCAGGACCAGGAGCATGAGGCCAAACCCCAGCAGGGTATGCCGCAGGGACCGGTCGCCTGTGAGGTGGCGGATCCCGGCGGTGAGCTGAGCCCAGACGTGCGCGTCCTCGGGGGCCGGCACCGTCTCGTCAAGCGGGATCGCGGCGATGACGAGGGCGGCGATGAGGAACGACGCGGCATCGAGCACTGCAACCAGCCACCCGCCGGTCCAGGCGAACAGCGCGGCACCGAGCAACGGGCCGAAAAGCCGGAAGCCCTCCTTGGTCGTCTGCAGCGCAGCATTGGCGTCGACGAGGACGTCGTCCGGGATGAGCTCCTTGAGCAGCCCGTTGACTCCGGCCGGGAGGACGACGAAGGACACGCCGTAGCAGAACGCCACGGTCCAGATGAGCCAGAGCTGATCGGCGGAGCCGACGAAGACCAGGGGCACGACGATGAGCGCCGACAGGACGTTGCCCCAGACGAGCAGCGGCTTGCGCCGGACCCGGTCGACCCACATGCCCAGCGCCGGCGCGAGGAGCGAGGGCAACAGCATGAACAGGAAGGTGAGCCCGGCCTGAGCGTTGGATCCGGTGATGGTCTTGACCCACATCGACAGGACGAGCAGCAGGATCGAGTCGCCGAGGGCGGAAGTGCTCAGCGCGGCATACAGCCGGGGAAAGCCGGCCTGGGCGAAGGCGCGTTTCACGGGGACTCCTCGATCCGGATCAAGACGCGATATGTCGTGACTGCAGGAACACGTTATATCGTGTTCCTCCGGTCGACAAGTCCCGGCGATCGAGGTCAGGCGGGCGTCACCGGCGTGGCCGCCCGGGCGGCAGTGCCCGTGCCTGAGGTGGTCGCGCCGACCGTGGCGGCGGCGGGTGCGGCCGCGGCATACCGTTTGACGACGTCCTGCAGGTCGATACGGGCCGGCGAAGAAGTGCAGGGTCTTACCGGGTCTCCGTGCTCATTTCTTCGGCCTCGGCGGCGCGACGAACCAGGGGCATGACCGTCAAGCCCTGAACCGCGATGGTGAAGAGGACAACGACGTAGGTGGCGGTCACGAGGGTCGACCGGTAAGGGCTGGGTGGGAGCCCGAGGGCGAGGCTGATCGCGATGCCGCCACGCAGGCCGCCCCAGGTGAGAACACGCACCGTCCAAGGTCCGTACCCGTCTCGGTTCCGGACCAGCGTCATCGGCAGTGCCACGCTGACGAACCGAGCGGCCAGCGCCACCGCGATCATGAGGAACCCGGCGACGATCTCGTTGACTCCGGTCGGGGTCAGCAGGACATCGAGGCCGATGAAGGCGAACAGCAGGATGTTGAGGACCTCGTCGAGGGTCTCCCAGAACCCCTCGACGTGTTCGCGGGTCTCGACGCTGAACGCCCTCTCCTTGCCCGAGGACATGACCAACCCCGCAACGACCATCGCGAGGGGACCACTGAGGCCGAGGCCGGCGGCCAGGACATAACCGCCGATGACCGCGGCGAGCGTCAGCAGGATCTCGACCGACGCGGCCTCGATCGACCGGCACAGCAGGTAGGTAACCCAACCGACGACGGCGCCGAAGACGATGCCCCCCAGCGCTTCCTGGACGAAGACGAGCAAGGCACCGCTGAGACTGGCGTCGGCGTGGCCCCCGCCGACACCTGCGGCCGCGCCGATGACGAGGAAGAACACCACCCCCACGCCGTCGTTGAACAGGCTCTCCCCGGCGATGAGCGTCTCGATCTTCTTGGGCACCTTGGCCCTCTTGAGCATGTCGAGCACCGCAACGGGGTCCGTCGGCGACAGCAGCGCACCGAAGAGCAGCGCCCAGATGAACGGGATGTCGATCCCGACCAGGTGGAAGACGCCCCACGACCCGAACCCGATGAGGACGGTGCTGATAGCGGTACTCGCGCCGGCGAAGGTGAGGATGCCTGCCTTGAGCCGCACCATCAACTGCGCGTCGAGGCTCATCGCTCCGGCGAAGAGAAGCAGGCTGAGGATGCCGTTGAGGACGAACGCGGTGAAGTCGAGCGTGCGCCAGAGCTCGGCCGCTTGTTGCTTGACCCCGAACGTCCACCCCTGGGTGTCCAGCAGGATGAGCACGATCGACGAGCCCGCTCCGGCCAAGGTGACGGCGACCGTGCTGGGCAGCTTCACCCAGCGTTCGTTGGCCCAGGCAAGGAGTGCGGACAGACACAGCAGGACAGCGAATGCGGTGAGCACGGTGGCAGCCTAAGAGTCAGAGCGCCCCGTGACACACAGCTGAGCGCAACGGCATACCTGCGCGTAGGTCCTCGTGCTCAGCCGCGGCGGCGTTCGACCAACCCTCGAAGGTAGGCGACCTGCCCAGCGTGCTGGGTGATGTCGTTGACGACGGACACCAGGCGCACGGCGGCGGTGACAGGCGGGTCCCAGCGCCGGTCGACGATCCGCTGGAAGTCGCTCGCCGACAACCCCTGCACGATCGTCACCGTCTCGGCGTGGACCGCCGCATGGTATGCCGCGAGCAGGCTCCCGTCCGTGACCGAGAAGGCCCCGACCTCATCGCTGGACTGGCCGTACCCGATCGATCGGGCGGCATACGGGAGGTCGAAGCGTTCGGCGAATCCGGCACTCGCCCAGACCTGCTCGCGCTCGGCGACCCCTGCGAGGTGATCGTCTTGGACCCGGGTGAGGTGCCACACGAGCCACCCGATGGAGTTGGCCTCCGGGTCGGCCCGCCAGAGCAGATCCTCGCCGCTCAAGCCGTCGAGCAGCCCGGGGAGCCCCTCGGCCACCCGGCCGAAGGCGTCCACGAGGAGGGCGCGGGACAGCGCGAGGTCGTCGCCCACCGGGGTCGCTGCAGCAGAGGTGTCGGTCATGACCTCAGCCTGCCACGGCATTGAACGGCCTGACGCGCTACTGGGCGGCCCGGGACAGCTCGCGACGGTAGCCGGCCCGAGCCAACAGGCCGAACCCCACAAACGACGCCAGCACCCAGGCGACGTGCACCCAGGGGCTGCCCTCGGGGTGGGCCCCGAAGGCGACGACGTCGGACGCCGGCGCGATCGCCGACCACACCAGTTGCCCGAAGTGGTAGGTGGGGAGGTAGGGCGCCACGTTGGCGAGGACCTCGGGTAGTTGGTCGAGCGGGAAGAAGAACCCCGACAGGAACGACAGGGGCAGGAAGACGAGGTTGCCGATCGCCGACGCCGCCTTGGGCCGGAACCAGTAGGCCAGGGAGAAGCCCATGGTCGAGAAGGCCACGGTGCCGGCGAGGAGGAGCAGCACGGTCTGGACGAGCCGGGTGCCGTCGAAGGGCACCTTGCCACCGAACGTCGCAACCGCCCAGGTCCCCAGCAAGATGAGCGCGCAGAACGCCAGCGAGCCGACGACCTTGGCGACGAAGTAGGCCCAGAACGGCATCGGCGTGGCCCGCATCCGGCGCAGCCACCCCTTGCCGCGCTCCTCAGCGACACCCACCCCGAAGGTGAAGATCGCCAGGCTGACGACGCCGTAGGCCGACATCGAGGCGAACATCATCGCTCCGACATCCGTCCCACCCGGCAACTGCTGCCCGGCATTGGGCAGCCCGAACATCGTGAAGAGGATGATCGGCACGGCGACCACCCCGACGACATACTCGGGAACCCTTGCGCTGGAGAGCAGTTCGGCGCGCAACTGCGCGAGGAGCGTGCCGAGCGCACCCGGCATACGGGAGGCTTCGGGGCTCAGCCGACGGGGGGTCTGGTGACCGCCGTCCGTGGTGGACGTGGTTGGCCGGTATGCCGTGCTGCTGGGGGCGCTCATGCTGTGGGCTCCGTGACGTGGTTGCTGTTGGTGTCGGGGGTCGCGCCGGGTGCGGTGCCACTGGCGCCGGTGGCGGACCCAGTGGCCGTGCCGACAAGGTGGATGAAGGCTGTCTCGAGGTCGGTGTCGGTGACCGTCAACTGCGACACGAGGTGGCCGCCGGAGAAGAGCCGGGCGAGCAGGTCCTCGGGTGCCGAGGTCTGCACGACGAGGGTCGGGTGACTGGCCCCGGCGGACTCTCCGGGGGCGACCTCGACCGCGCGGACGCCGGGGAACGTGGCCATGTCAGTGGCGCCGACGTCGGTGACGAGTCGGACCGTCCGGGCTGCGACGGTCGCCTTGATCTGCGCCGGGGTGCCGTCGGCGATGACCCGGCCGTGGTTGATGAGGATCACTCGATCGGCAAGAGCATCGGCCTCGGCGAGGTTGTGTGGAGAAGAGAATCGTCTTGCCATGGGCGGCCAGGCCCCGCACCTGCTCCCAGAACAGGTGTCGCGCCTCGACGTCCAGCGCTGCGGTGGGCTCGTCGAGGAAGAGCAGGTCGGGGTCGCCGGCGATGGCCAGGGCGAAGTTGAGCCGCTGCTGTTGCCCGCCGGAGAGTTGGCCGATCCGGCTACCGCGCTTCTCGAGCAGGTCGGCACGGGCCAGGATGTCGTCCAGGCCCAGCGCGAACGGGTAGTAGTGGCGCACCAGGTCGACGGCTTCGGCAACGGTGAGGCTCTCGGGAGCGCTGCTTTCCTGGAGCATCGCGCCGACCCGAGCACGGGCGGCCTTGGCGTTGGGAGCGTCTCCGAAGACTCGGACCTCCCCGGACGTCGGGGTGCGCAGCCCGAGCAGCATCTCGATGGTCGTCGACTTCCCGGCGCCGTTGGGGCCAAGGATCGCGACAATGTCGCCGGGGCCGATAACCAGGTCGAGGGCATCGACGGCCAGGAGCTCCCCGTATCGCTTGGTGAGGCCGCTGGCTCGGATCACGGCCGGCCCTGTCGCTGATCCGGAGGCCGAGCCGGAGGTGGCCGCCATGGCCGGGAGGTGAGTGGTGATCATGTCCTCGACGCTAGGCGGCGGTGTGCCCCGGCCGTCAGTGCCGGTCGTCATGACCGGCGCCCATGACGACTGGCACGGGTGCCGGTGGGACCGGCCGCCATACGCTCGACCTCATGCAGGAACGCCACCTCGAACCCCTGGGCATCGCCACGGCCACGATGGCCTGGCTCGCGATCGGCATCGTCGAGATCATCGGGCTCCCTGGTGACGCCTCCCCGTGGTGGTGGGTGGCCTACCTCGGCTACGGCGCGGCATACCTCTGGTGCGTCATCGCGGCGCCCAAAGGGAGTTGGCCGCTTCGCGAGCGAGTGGTTGTCCTCGCCCTGGTGACCCCGCTGGGAATCGCGATTGTCGCGTTGTCCGCTTCTCGCGGTTTCACCTCGATCGCCCTGGTGATGTCGGCAATCCTCTTGGGCCAGCTCCTGCCGCTGCGCGCCGCGCTCGGCGCCGTCATCGTTCAGACGATGGTCGTGGTCGGGCTGCTCTGGGTGTCGATCAGCGTCGACGGACCCAGCTACGCGGTGTCGACGGGGGTGGCGTTCTTCGCCTTCCAGATCTTCGCGCTCCTCATGGTGGTGTCGGTGCGGGCGACGGAGGCAGCCCGCCACGAGGCCGACCGCGCTCGCGCGCAGGCCGAGGCGGCCACCGCAGCGCTGCGGGCGGCGCAGGCGCAGTTGGCGGCCACGAGCCGCGCGCAGGAGCGGTTGCGGATCGCCCGTGACCTGCATGACGTCGTGGGTCACCAACTCACCGCGCTGTCGGTCAACCTCCAGGTCGCGTCGCGGACCGCCACCGGCTCGGCCAGGGACGACCTCGAGGTATGCCGTGTCGTCGCCTCTGACCTGCTGCGTGACGTTCGCGACGTGGTGAGTCAACTGCGCGAAACCCCTCGTTCTGGGCCGGAATTCGCTGCCGAACTGAGGGGGATCGGGCAGGCCGTGCCGAGCCCGCGCGTGCACGTCGATGTCGCTGACGACCTCCCGGTGCTCGGCCCGGCCGAAGCCGATGTCGTCCGTCGCTGCGTTCAGGAGATCGTCACCAACGCCGTTCGTCACAGTGGTGCGAGCTCGGTGTGGATCGGTGTCGAGGAGTTGGACGGCGTGGTGAGTGTGACCGCGCGCGATGACGGGCGAGGGGTTGGCCCCGGTGGTGTCGAGATCGTCGTCGGCCACGGACTGACCGGCATGATCGAGCGGTTCGAGGCCCTGGGCGGGTCCGTCGCCTGGTCTGCCCGGGCGGGTCAGGGGTTCACCGTGCAGGCCTCACTGCCCCTGCGCCAGGTGCTGGCGACGTGAGCGTCCGGGTGGTCGTGGTCGATGACCAGACCCTGGTGCGCCAAGGGATCGTGGGGCTGCTGCGGCTCTCCGGCGAGGTCGAGGTCGTCGGTCAGGCCAGCGATGGCGCCGAGGGCCTGGAGATCGTGGCACGGCTGCGTCCAGACGTCGTGCTTCTCGATCTGCGGATGCCCGTGTTGGACGGGCTCGGCGTGCTGGCCGCCCTCGCCCGCACCGGCGACCACACGCCGGTCCTCGTTCTGACCACCTTCCCGGACGACGACGCGCTCATCGCGGCGATGCGCGCCGGCGCACGGGGCTATCTGCTCAAGGATGTGAGCCTCGATCACCTCGTCGACGCGATCAGCACACTCGCGGCCGGGGGCACCGTCATCCAGCCGTCGGTGACCGAGGCCCTCGTGCGGCAGCTGGCCGGGACATCCACCGAGGTGGGCTCTGCGGGCTTGACCTCCGAGCCGCTCACCCCACGGGAGACCGAGGTGCTGCGCCTGTTGTCGGGGGGCTACTCCAACCGCGAGATCGCGGCAGCGATGTTCCTGGCCGAGGGCACCGTCAAGAACCACGTCTCGGCCGTCCTGCTCAAGCTGGGCGTCCGAGACAGGACCCGGGCAGTGCTGCGGGGCCTTGAACTCGGGCTCATCCAGGGCTGACCCGGCCGGCCATGGGTGGACCGCCAGAGACGGCTGAGAGGTGGTCGGCTCAGGCGTCGGCGATCGTGGGCGCGGTGGGGTCGACTCCGCTGGGGTTGGCTTGCTGCCCGGCGACGTAGGCCTCGAGGTCGGCGATCGAGTCGGTGTTGCGCTTGGCGACCGTCAAGAGCGAGGACATCTTGGCCACCTCCTCGACCTGCTCCTTGATGAACCATTGCATGAACTGCTCGGCGCCGAAGTCGTTCTCTTCCCGGGCGATTCGGGTCAACGAGTAGACCTGTTCGGTGACCGCCCGCTCCTGGCGCAGGGCCAACTCGACCGGCTCCACGACGCCATCGAAGCGGGACTGAGGTGCTTCGCCGCCGGGGATCGTCACCTCGGCCTCGGTGTCGAGGAGATAGCGCACCATCATCATCGCGTGGTCGCGTTCCTCACGGGCGTGCACATAGAAGAACGAGGCCAGCTGAGGCATGGTCAGCGCGTCGAAGTGCACCGCGATCGCGACGTATTGCAGGTGGGCGGCGAATTCATTGCCGATCTGGACGTTGAGTGCTGCCGCGAAGCGGGACGTGGTCACCGGGTCACTGTAGCGGCGAACGGCCTTCCGGCACCCTCTCGCCGGCGTGCCTAGAGTGGTCCGCATGACCGCAGGTGAAGTCCCCGTGCCCGGTGTCCAGGTGAGTGCGGCGGCAGGCGAAACGGCATACGAGGACAGCGAGGAGGGGTATGCCGCGGGGCTGCGCGCCTGGGACGGCCTCCCCGGGATCCCGGCGTCGTCCGGTGCCCTGATCCGCGACGCCCGGGGACGGATCCTCGTGCTCAAGCCGACCTACAAGAGCGGGTGGACCATCCCCGGCGGCGTGATGGAGGCCAACGGCGAGACGCCGTGGGCGGCTTGCCAGCGCGAGGTCCGCGAGGAGACCGGGCTGATCGTGACGACCGGGCGACTCGTGGCGCTCGACACGCGTCCGGCGAAGACCCGCAAGGCGATGGGGCTGCGGTTCCTTTTCGATTGCGGAATGGTCAGCGACGCGCAAGCGGCCTCGATCACGGTGCAGGCAAGCGAACTGAGCGAGTTCGCCTTCGTCGAGCCGGCGGAGGCTCTGACCCGGCTGCGCCCGGCGGTGAGTCGTCGGGTGGCCGCGGCGCTGGCGGCCCCGCACTGCTGTTACCTCGAGGATGGCCGCCCCGTTGCGGGTGTGTCGGCTGATATTTCGTTCGCCAGGGCGTATCCAACGGTGGGGTGAAACCCTCCTGGACGGTTGACACCCAGTGCACGAGGTGCCTGGGTCCGACCGAAGGATGATCATGAAAACGTCTACTCTCCCAACCCGTTTGCTCGCCCTCGGTGCCGCGTTCATCACGGCGGCGTCGGTGGCCGTCGGAGGTGCCGGCGCTGCCGAGGCAGCCAAGCCCGCATCCAGCGCGGACGTCTCGTCGGCCAAGGCGTCGATCTCGGCGGAGGCCAGGGCCGCCGGTGTCGCCAAGCACGGCGCGAAAGCCACCGATGCCCAGGCTCTCGAGGCGTACTGGACGCCCGAGCGGATGCGGGCGGCCAAACCCGCCGAAGAGGACAGGACGCTGGCAGCCAGCGCCACGGCATACGTGCAGAAGCAGGTGTCCGACCAGAAGGCGGGCCGCAAGCCGGCGACCAACGACGGTCCGGTCCGCAGCGCCGATGGTGTGGCGAGCAAGGTCTTCGGGCCGAGCGCCACGACCGGATCGTTCGCTGCGGCCTACAACCCGAACCTGCCCTACTACGTGCCGACCGCCTACACCGCAGGCAAGGTGTTCTTCAGCAAGCCGGACGGCAACTACGTCTGCTCCGGAACCATCGTCAACTCCGAGGGCAAGGACACCGTCTGGACCGCGGGCCACTGCGTGCACGGCGGCTCCGGCGGCACCTGGCACAGCAACTGGACCTTCGTGCCGGCCTATGACGACGACCTGGCCAACCCGCGGCCCTATGGCACCTGGTCGGCGGGCCAGCTGTGGTCGAAGTCGGCCTGGACCAGCAGCTCCGACTTCAGCCAGGACATGGGCGTCGCGATCATGAACACCAACTGGGGCTACCACATCGTCGACTACTTCGGCGGCCAGGGCCTGACGACCAACCGCGGCAAGAGCGGCGTCTGGGAGAACGCCTTCGGCTACCCCGCCGAGTCGCCGTTCGACGGAGGCAACCTGATGCGCTGCTGGGGCTCGACCTCGCCCGAGTGGGACGCCTGGCTGGTGTGGTCGCAGACCGTCAAGATCCCGTGCGACATGACCCGCGGCTCCTCCGGCGGCGGCTGGCTCTACGGCTACAACGGCGACTGGGGCCAGCTCAACGGGGTCAACAGCCGCATCGACCGGATCGTCGGCCCGACCATCATGCTCTCGCCGTACTTCGACGACGACGCCTGGGGCCTCTACAACTCCACGCGCTACCTCTGATGGCTGGCACGCCGTCTGGCCCGGCTGGCCGACGGCACGGAACGCGCCCGGATTCCCCGGGCGCGTTTCCGGTGCCCGGCCTACCATCGGGTATGCCGTCCGCCCCCGGACACTCAGCAGGTATGCCGTCCCGGCGCCGACTGCTGCGCGCGATGTCGGCCGCCACAGCCGTGGTCGGCAGCGCCGTGCTGGCCGCGTGCGGGCGAACGAACGCCCCCGGCGGAAGTGTCAGCGGCGGCGTGCCGCCGACGACCGGCTCGGCGCCCGGTTCGGCGCCCGGGTCGGGAGGCGTCCCGGGACCGGCGCCGCTTCCCGATCCACCCGGTTTCCCGACCGGCATACCGACGCCGACGATCACCGAACCCGTTGCCGGAGAACGACGTCGGTCGGCGCCGTTCGTTTTCGTACTCGCCCAGGGCACGAGCATCGTTGTGCAGGTGATCAGCGGTGGGCCTCCGTGCGACGCCGTGACGGGCACCGAGGTCATCGAGACCTCAGGGCGGGTCGTCCTCACGGTGTGGACCGGTCCGCAGGTCGGGGCCGGCCCGTGCGACGGTCCGCAGGTGGCGATGGCGGCGATCCAGTGGATTCGCGTCCCGCTGGCGGCGCCGCTGGGCACCCGCGAACTCATCCCAGGCCGTACAGCCTGACCGGCCCGCGGCTCAGCTGCGGGCCGGGATGAGGCGAGCCATCTGGACGACGGCCGCGCCGGCCTGGTCGGCGGTCAGGGGGATCGACGCGTCGCCGTCGTAGATGATCTCGTAGACCTGCCCGGCCTTCTCCATATAGAAGTTCACCGTGAAGGTCGGGTCGAAGCAGGTCGTGTTGAGGAAGGACACCGGTGCTGCTGCCGTGGGCTCTTGGATCTTGCCCATGCATGTGATGGCCCGCTCTCCCTTGCGGCTGGCGGCATACGTGGCGGTGGGGTCGAACGCGGTGAGATTGGTGATGTCGATGACCCCCCGCTTGCCGCCGGTCGCGGCGATCCGGCACCGCTTCGCGTCACCGGTGATGGAGAAGACGGTGCCCTTGCCCAGCAGGGTCTCGACGGCCTCCTG
>Ga0116181_1002394_pt1 | contig 15269 bp, 18 predicted proteins | sample AD_UKC075_MetaG_FD_89752 | JGI IMG/M metagenome (GOLD analysis project Ga0116181, IMG submission 89752) | Active sludge microbial communities of municipal wastewater-treating anaerobic digesters from USA - AD_UKC075_MetaG | ecosystem: Engineered > Bioreactor > Anaerobic > Digestate | place: USA...
GTTGAACCTCTAATTTTGTGGCGAAATTGAAAATATTTTTGGGACCGTTCAGATTTGCAGGGTTGAAATCCGCCATTTCCACACGCTCCTGATTGAGTTTAGAACCAAACGCCATCAAAGGATTATTGGTAGAAATCCCTGTGTAAGAAGCGGTTACATTCGGCAAATACATTGCTCTGCTCATCAACAAATCGGCTTTTGCAGAATTAATTTCGGCTTCGGAAAGTTTGAGTTGTAGATTCTGGTCGTTGATTTTCTGTTCCAAATCTTTTTTGGAAATCGTTACCACTTCCTGCGCCTGAAACGCCAAAAAAGATAGCAACGCCATTCCTGTAAAAAAGTATTTCCTCATTTTATCATTATTTTGAGGCAAAAGTATTGGGAACAAAAATGGCGGTGCGTAACTTGGGTTACATTTTGTGGCGGAAAAGGAAAAACCACCTAAAAAATTAGATGGTTTGGGAGTTATTTTTAAAAATATTCTACTAAAAAATTCTTTTAAAAATATTGTGTTTGTATTGATAGATGTAAGAAAAAACACCCGCAATATGAGCAAACAGAAGCACGAAAAACACTTTTACCATCGCTTCGTGTATATGTAAACCGTGACAGTTTTCTTCGTCTAAAGTGAAATTCATATCACCATCCAAAACCGCCTGCAAATAACCGCCTTTCAACAACATCAACATTCCTGACAAAGCCAAAATAAATATTACGAGGTAAAAAATATATTGCACCCAAATAATAATTTTGTTGCGTAAATTGCTATCGGTTTTCAATGGAGCAGGTCTATTTCCTTTAAAATGAATGACAACTCTCCAAATCGTTAAAAGTGCGACTAACATTCCTATGATAAAATGCACAATGAGCAGAGAGTAAGAATTTCCATCAATATCTTTCCAAAATTTTCCCGTAATAATCATCAAGGCGATTAAAGCTACTGAAATCCAATGAATTGCAATTGTTTTTTTACTGTATTTTTCCATAATTTTCAAGTTTAAAAGTTAATTTCCGCACTGTTCATTTGCAGAATTGATGATGGACTGAAATTCTGCCAATGAAATAAATTGTGGAGTATAAGTATCTCCCAAATTCGTAATTCCTGCAACAAAACTTCGCAAATGGTTGCGCGAACCGCATTCTAACTTATTATAAACAGAAAGAATGGTTGCGTTTGTGGTATGCTGTTTTAGAGTTTCAAGGTCGTCAATATCCACATCTTCAATGGTTGCTCCTGCTTGAAACGCTTGATTTTTTTTAATACTTCCCTGCGTTGTCAACTGATAATATAGAGCTTGTAATTCAGCGTCGCTGAACTGTCCTTGAGGTAAAATTTGATAAGGAATATTGTATTTTTTCAATAAATTTTCCACGGCATTCATATGCGACTGTTCGCTGTTCTGAATATTGGCAAACTGCGGAATTCCCCATTTGTTATTGAGAAAAATATAGGTATCTCTCGCCATTTTTTCTTCTTCAAAACTGAAGAGCAAATCATTTTTTTCCTGTGCGGAAAGGTTTGCGTAATTGGTTTCTTCGCTGTTATCTCTACTGCAAAATTGGAGTGAGAAAAGGGCAGAAATCAACAATATAAATTTGAAAATTTTCATTGTTTTAGATTTTTAAAGGTTAAAATTATCGCATCATTCCGCATCTTTCGTGGTCGGAATTCAGGATTTCCTGCAATTGATTTTTCGTAATGTATTTAGGAGTATAATCAAAATCATACCTTAAAAGACCGCGATTGAAGGCTCTCATATGATTCCGTGAGCCACATTCTAAAAATTTGAAAGATTGAACAATCGCAGGATTTTCTACTTCCTTTATTAATTTTTCAAGGTCGTAAATATCCACATCTTCAATGGTTGCACCTACTTTCAGAGCTTCCAATTCAGAAATATTTCCCTGCGCAACAAGTTGATTGTAAAGCTTTTGAAGTTCGGCATTTTGGTATTTTCCTTTTTCTAAAATTTGATAAGGAATTTTGTATTGTGCCAAATGTTTTTGAACTTCCGCAATGTGCATTTCCTCACTTTGGCGAATGTTTCCAAACTGCATTGTTCCCCATTTTTCGTACATCAAATCATAAACTTCAAAAGCCAATTTTTCTTCTTCTAAAGAATAAAGCAAGGCAGAAATTTCAGATTTCGTTAGTTTTTGCCCATCCAAATTGGTAGTTTTTCTCACTTGCGAACAGGAAAAATTAAAAAGTGAAAAAATAGAAATCAACACCAAAACGGACATTTTTTGTAGTAGATTTTTCATCGCATTTTTGTTTGAAAGGTTCTTTATGATTGGAATTAAAATTTTCAATTTTGTTAAAATGAATGAATAAAAACCGCCATAATCAGAATAAATAGTACCAAAAAATAAAGACAGGGATAATTCATTTTTTATCAATCAAATTCCCTAATTTTTCCAAAGGGATTTCCTTAGTGATTTCTTCCCAAAATTCACTGTGTCCATTGTCTCGGTAAAATTCTGCTTTTTTGCTTTTCCAACAGTTTTCATCGGCACAGTTGTAGCCAAATTCATTGTAAAAAATCGTGATATACTGTATGGAAGACGGTGGTAAAGTTCTGTCCCAGTAATCGGGGTTGAACTTCATAATTTGCAAACCCTGTCCTTTCCCATTCACATTTAAGATAGCATCTTCACTGCCGTAAAAAGCAGGTGCATTAAGCTCTTCTTCGCCCATAGCATCGACAATTGGTTTAATAAAATCATATACTGCTTTGTCACTTTCACTGCCGTTTTTGTAATAATTAAGTTTCGCTTGTGTGAGTTCCCGAACTGTTACAGGCAACCAATAAGGCGCACGTTTCGGATTAAAAACAACGATTTGCCCGGAAGTATTCGTCAAGGAATTATAATAATGCACACCCGGCGCAATTTCGCTCCTTAATGTTGAGACAAAAAAATATTTTTTCAGTTCCGAATTTGCCTCGCCGTCATTTAAAAGTCCGGCATGTCCTCCTGTTTCGGTTTCGTTAATGTAGAGGTTCATATAGGGCGGTTCTACAGTCCACTGATTTCCGTTGGTGAGAAATAACTGAAAAAGAAAAACCAGTTCTCCTCTTAATCCGAACTGATAAGGTCTTACTGGTTTTATCGTCCATTCAGCAGTTCTATCGTTCCATCTTGCACCATACGTAATCATTTTCAAATCAAAGCCTTTTCGGTTTTTCATCGTTTCAGAATTGGTAATGAAAAAATCTGAAATTTTGCGCACATTTTTCTCAAAAGCAATGGCATCCGGATGTTTTGAAAACGCCATGAACTGCAACTGATACTTGTAGGCTCCCACTTTATTGTAATCCACTTTTACCTGCGCGTTCAGAAAATAAAAACTGTTAAAAGCCAAACTAATAATTAATATTTTCGAAATTACCGATTTCATTTTTTTAAAATTTTCGAATTAATCTTTCATGGGTTCCAAAGGCGTCAACTGAATTTCCTCGTCATCTTTTAGAGGTTCCAATGACGGCAATTCAGGAAGTGGAATTGGTTCCAAAGGCACCAATTCCGGGTTTCCGAATAAAGATACGGTAACATTCATTCTAATTTTTGTTTCTGCCATATCGTCTTTGTAATACCGAACTACACTGAAACTACTGCTCCAGGAACCTTTTGGATTAAGCAGAAAATTATCCAAACCCTTCACATCGGTAATCAGCATTTGTTGATAATACGTATCGCCGTCTCTTTCAGGTCTTTCCGGAGTGTTGAAATCATAAGGAATTTGAAGACTCAATTTCGGATCTGCTGGAACCAGTTTTTCTTTAGCGTCGTTCCAAATGAAATTTTCTCCCTCTTCATAAGGCTCTTCGAGTAAATTGGTCATATCTCTTCCGCCTTCCAACCATAAAACGTAAGGTGGATTAAGTGACGGTAAAGCCTGATTCCCATTAAAATTTGCAGGCATAAAAGGTTTGATTTCCAAAGTTATTCCTTCAATTTTATTTTCACCCGCCACTTTGGATTTTGAAACCACCACATATTTTTCCTTATCCTTTATCCATCTGAAATCCTGCTCCAAAGTGCTTCGGGAAACCTGTAAAGTGTAATCTTTACTCTCTTTTATCGTGGCGTTTTCATTTCTGGAAATCACAAACTTGCTTCCACCGTTGTAAACAGGACAATGGTCTTCTGCTTTGCAGAGCAATCTATTGTCCTGTTTGCTCATCAGCATTTTCACTTTTCCCTGCGAAACTCTGCCATAAATTCCTGTGGAAACCGCCAATCGCGTTTGCAGACCTCTTCGGATACCTTTCTTTGCCGGATAATAATATTTGGTTTCCTCCATGGTAATCGTCACAAATCCCGGCAAAAATTCTGTGGGAGTATTTTTGATATTTTTTTGCGCCTGACTTTCTTTGGCAATACTTTTCAGCATTTTTTCCATTGGGGTTTGGGCAGAAAAAATCATCGCGAAAATCACAAACAGGAATGTTGAAAGCGTTTTCATTTCTATTTTTTTAAATTGAAAAAATTCATCGCAAAACCTGTGAAGGTTGTTTTCGGAAGCTTTTATTTGTATTTGTAGAATTTTGCTCCGTTCATTGAAACTAATTTTGTGTCAGTTGCCGTCAGTCTTTCATTTTTGAAATCTGCAAGCTGCTCATTATCTGTTTCTGCAAGATTTGGAGTATCCAAATCACAATACCATGTTCCGCGTACTTCTAAACCGTTGTTAACAATTGTTTCGTTCCAACCATCATATAAATAAGTTACAGCCTTAAATTTCATTTTGTAATTTGAAGCGGCATCAATAGAGGTTACTTCCATTTTACCATACTTCCCAAGTTGGGTTTTGTAGAGAATGATATCTCCACTGTTCCACTTAATTCCGTTACCATCGGAAACAGTAATGGATGTAGTTGACATTTTCGGTTCGTTTGCTTTAATGTCATCCATCGTAAGTTCTGCAAATGTTTTCAAAACAGGTTGTGGTTCAGGCTCCTCATCTTTTCTGCAAGAGAAAACAAACATCATCAGTACGAATGCGAATAGCACCTTTAGTAAATATCTTACAGTTTTCATATCAATTATTTTAAGGTAATTAATCAGTGATTTTTTTTTACGAACAGTTTACAACTTCACAAACTCCACTCTTCTGTTGAGCGCTTTGTTACTCGGATTATCGTTGGGTGCAACAGGTTTGGTTTCGCCCAATCCATCGCTTTCCAAACGACCAGACTGAATTCCGAAAGTGTTTTCCAGAACTTTTTTCACAGAGGCACCTCTTCTTTTTGATAAATCGAGATTTTTGGCATCTTCACCATCGCTGTCTGTGTGTCCCACGATTTTTACGCGAACCGTTGGATTATCCGATAAAACTTGGGCGATTTCTTTTAGAGTGGGGATTGATTCGGGTTTTACGACATCTTTATTCACATCGAAATAAATTCCGTAAGTCACGAGTTTTCCTTCGGTAATCAGTTTATTACGCATATCCGGATTTCCCGTAGCAATTCTGATGTTGGAAATTAGCGCAGCGCCTTCCTCAAAACGAATTCTGTCCATTTTTACGGCAGCATCAGGAAAGGCTTTCTGGATGTCGAATAGTTTATTTTCGTCCTGATACAAACGCAATCTGCTCTTCTGAACCCAAATTGCAATGTGGTATTTTCGGTTTTCTTTTTGGAAAAGACTTTCATCTTCTTTCAATCCTTCCAAATTGTAAAATTCTCCCTGATAATCATTGAGATAAGCACGGTAGTTGGGTCTTCCGAAATATTCCACCTGAAATTTGAAACCTCCTTTTCCGGGAACAGCACCAGTGTCGTAAGATTTTGGGTTGATGCTTTTTATCAACCGGAAAACATAACCGCCCATTGTTCCTTCATCTCCTTTAATTGGAATCACATCAAATTCTACCGTATAATTTTCAGGGAGTTTTAGTAAAGTTTCTGTCCAAAAAGCATTTTCAGAATCAACAAATTTCAGCCATTTCCCGTCATAGTTGTTATTGGTAACTACTTCACCGCTTCCGTTGGTGTTGAAAGACACCGGAAAATCGCCAAGGTTGGTGGTGGAAAAATCTTCGTAAAAAATAATTTTTTCGCCCGGAACGAAGTCATATTTGCTGTTGACCTGCATTTTACCGGAACCTGATTTTTCAGCATTTGAGACCTGCTTTCCGTCACTATTTTCCGTAGGTTTTGCTTTATCTTTTTTCTTAAAAATATTGGTGACGGCTTCTTCAGTTTTATCGACGGCTTTGTTGATACCTTCGTCGGCTTTCTGTTCGGTTTTGTTCTTCACTGCATTTTTCAGTTTGTCTAAAATCTGTGCTTGCTGAAGACTTGGCCACATTAAAAGTACTAATGTGAATGCCCAAAATTTAGAAATTGTTTTCATTTTATACGCCTTTTTATTGCTATATAAAATTACTTCGAAACCGTAAAGTTGTATTGTAAAAAACGGACAAAAGCGCTTTTAGAAACCCGACATTAATTTCACTAAATCAAGATTTTTCCCAAAAAAGTCGCTTGGATTTTCGCCGGTAATTCTTTCAACTTCGTGAATGAAATGCGACTGGTCATAAAAATCGCCGTAGAAACACAAATCCTGATAATCTATCGGCAAATCATTCTGCACTTTATGCCACAATTTGTTGAACCGCACAATCCTAATCATCGTTTTCGGACTTACACCCACTCTGTTTTTAAAATTTCGGCGCAAGGTTCGTTCTGTAGTAAAAGAGATTTCAGCCAAATTTTTTACGGAAAGCAAGCCCTCATTTTTAAAAATCCCGTCATAGGCACAGTCGATTTCGTCTTCCTGATATTTTACCTCGTGAAGAGTATTTAAAATGAATTTTTCAAAAATGCGGATTCTTTCGTCATGCGATGTAATGGGCTTCAATTCGCCAAATTTTTTTTTCCAAACAGGATCTTCAAAATAATAAATTCCGTTTGGTGCATTTGACAAGTTAAGATCAAAAATTTTTGAGACAACGCTCGCTTTTGCGGAGACAATCATTACATCTGCATTTGGCTTTGTAAAAACCTTCACAAAACCTAAATGTGGAAGGGTGAGGTACACTTCAGGTAAAAATTTTTCCACATCATTAATTACAGCCCCAATTGAAAGATTAAAATTGAATGTGATACTTGCAAAACCGTCCGGAATATGTTTTTCGGTAAACCATTTTCCATCATCATTTCCAGTTTTGAAAAAATGGTAACGGAACACCAAAAATTTAAAATCTTCGGCGGGCAAAACCGCTGTGTGGGAAAAACTTGTATTTTCCATAGAATATAATAAAGATACGGATTTCAGCTAGTTTTTGAACATTTTATGTTAAGATTTTTCAAAAATCGATGTTGTTTCTTTTAATACATCAAAAATATTTGCTTATTTAACATATAAAACCTGATAAAATGATTGAATAGGCGGTTTTTCGGAAAATAAATATCTTCCGGCAACAACTCCGAAAGTTGATGTACCACGATATGGTTTTCGCTTTTTTCTGCGTGAACAAATTGCAGGCATTGATGATTGGGATTGACATTTCAGGAATTGCAGTCTTTGGTTAATGATAAAGAATGTGAAATAAAATCGGGCGGATTTCCCAAAATTTCCATCCCGTTTTGTTGCCATTTTAGCAAACCGCCTTCAATGAAAGTGATATTTTCAAAATTTCTTTCCATTAAATATTTCGCCGCGGTTTCGCTTCGCAAACCGTTGTTACAAATCAAAATCAACAATTTATTTTTTGGCAAAATTTCCAAATTTTCATCAATTTCGCTGAAAGGAATGTTGATTAAGTTTTGAGAATCGGCTTTGTGAGTATCAAATTCAAATTTTTCTCGTATATCAATCAAAAGAAAATCTTCTTTCAGCGACTGTATTTTGTTGGGACAAATGCTTTTCATCTTTCAATTTTCAACAAAAATCTGAAATCTGAAAATACATTTGTGTTACCTAGATTACAAATCTTTCAGAAGTTTGATTTGATTTCGGTAAAGAAGAACTCTGCCTTCGTTTTCCAATTTTTTCAAAAGTCGGCTGATGACGACTCTTGAACTCGCCAAATCTATCGCAATTTGCTCGTGAGATACATTAATGACAGTTTTACCCGTATTCTTGGATTTTTCTTTAAGATAGTTTAAAAGCCTTGTATCCAAACTGTTGAAAGCAACCAAATCCAATGCTTTCAACATTTCATAGAAACGGTTCTGCATCGATTTCATCACAAAATTTTTCCACGAAACATATTTGTGCATCCAAATATCCATATATTCCACAGGAATCATCCATAGTTCCGAATCTTCCTCTGCAACTGCCAAAATTTCGCTTTTATGCTCCCGAATACAGCAGGTGAAAGTCATTGCGCAACCTTCGCTTGCGTTCAGGTAATACATCAGCAATTCTTTTCCCGCATCGTCAATCATAGAAACCTTCAGCGTTCCCTCCAAAACTACGGGCATAAAGTGAATCGGTTGACCAACATTAATGACAATATCTCCTTCCTGAACTTTTTTCAGTTTTCCTACAGAAAGAATTTCGCCTATCAATTCCTCTTCAAATAAATCTTTGATTGAATCCTTAATTTCCATAGGGTAAAAATACGAAAATGCAATTGATTAGTCGTAAAGAAAAAAGTCAAAAGGAAATGCTTCTATTTACTCTCAAACCCGTCCTTAAATCTCATAAACTTTTCACCATCTTTTGGATTCTTCTTCATCCATTTATTCATTAAATCCGTGTTGTATTTCAACTGATTGTAATCATCATTTTTGTAAATAGCTTTCCCATCTCTCTTGATTTCATCCAAAATTTCTTGCCGGATTTCACTTTTGGCGCGGATGCTTTCGGAGTACCTTTTGAATAGCATCATCAGTTCTAACTTGCTTTGCAAAAACAAAACGCTCATCATATTTCTTTTCACGAAATTTTCTATAAGCGGCGAATGGCTTGAATGAATGATCCATTTTTCCTTCCAAAAAAACGAAACATAGAATTTGTAATAAAGTGTAAAAAAGAATTGAGGTAATATCGATTTGAGCTTCTTTTATTTTCTCTAAAATTGATAATCCCCAAAATAAAGAAAGTACAGATGAAATAAAAAATAAACATAGTACTATTATAAATCGGTTGGTATTCCAGTCATTCTACCAATTTTTCTGTTCAGAAGAGTAGTAGTTGATAACAAACGGACTAAAAGCGAACCAAACCCTTCCTGCGAGATAAAGTGGAAAAAATATTGTGATCAATAACACAATTAAATATACCGCTACACAAAAGGTGTCCATTTTTTACCAAAGTATTATAATGCTAATATATGGAGAAATAAAATTCAAATGTTCGTCAAATGTTCGTCAAAATAAAAAAGAAAGGATTTTACATTGCTGTAAAATCCCTTAAAAAGTGGCCCAGCTTGGGCTCGAACCAAGGACTTGCTGATTATGAGTCAGCTACTCTAACCAACTGAGTTACAAGGCCAGAAAAAATAAGTTTTCGACTTACTTTTTTCAATTGGTTTGCAAAAATAAACTTTTTTATTGTATTCCAAAAAAAATCATGAAAAGTTCGCAAAATGTTATGAGGGTCTGAAAAAATTTTCTGCAAATAAAATTCACCAATTTACTGCTGCCAAAAATTAGTAGGTGTAAAATTAAAGATGAAAGCAGAAATGTGTAAGACCACAATCCTCGTCACAGCTTTTCAAAGTAAGCTTCAAATACTTCCATTATTTTGACAGATTTTTTTTCGTCGGAGTTTAGTATTAAATCAATATATTGATAAGCAAGGCTAAAAGGCAAAACCCTATGATTTTGCAACCAGTCCAAAAATTGTTTGTTTGCAGGTGAGTAGTCATCTATTTCATCCTTTCTCAGCAGTAAGTTCCTGTAATTGGTCTTCTTGCTTTTCGATAAATCTCCAATAATTTCGGCGATCTTTATGCGGTTGTAGGCTTGGTAATGGTATTCGCGTAGGTCTTCTAAATCTAATTTTCCGACTTTTATAAAATCTTTTACAATTGATGCGTATTCCAGAGAATCGAACTCTCTTCTTCCAATAAAGTTTTCTTTACCAAAAAATGTCAACCAGTTGTTGAATGTTTTTGAGTCAACACCAAACTCGTCCACGATCATTTCTTTTCTAAATATTTTTTGTCGCGGAAATTCCTGCTTATCTGCGGATTTTTTAATCAGATTAAGAAATTGAATGATGTTCTCTTCATTTTGGAATAGGGGTTTATTTAACAATGCTTTTTCACAATTCTTTTCAAAGTTTAATAAAAATTCTTTTGGATTGTCGCTTTTAAAATATTCGATTAAAAGATTTCCAAATTTCAAGATATCATTGGCGGATTCTTTATTTAAGGTCATTTTTTTGAGGGTTTCCAGATCTTGTTCTTCAAGAGAACTTAAATACAGTTTTAAAAACTTTTCGGGATTTTTTATTTTAGAGGAATCAAATATTTGATAATCATTAAAATAAGGTGTTAGTTCTTCCATATCTATAAAAAATGCTACCAACTAAGGTAGCAAATTAAACTTAATTTCCCGCATACTCATCATTATTGGGATTGAGTTGGTTGGCGTGATTGTCCATTGCATGTTGATACGCTTCGTTGTTTGGATTGCAGATGTCTGCTTCATGATTTCTTGCCATGATTTTTAAAATTTAAAGGGTTAAAACTATTTTCACTTTCTTCTGGATAAATGTAGAATTCAACCATAAGTTCTTCTTTCATAATGCTTAACATATCCGTAATTTTAAGCAAATGTAAAGACTAAAAATCATCGGAAATGAGAAGTAATCCGCTTTAAGAAAAAAGTAAAAAAAAAATCACCCAAAATTGAGTGATTAAATTTTATTAAAAGTTCAAAAACAGTTTCGGATTTACAGGCGTATTATTTTTATGGACTTCATAGTGAAGATGAGGTCCTGTTGAACGTCCCGAATTTCCTGATTTTGCAATCACGTCATTTACTTTTACAATATCATTGGCTTTCACCAAAACTTGTGATAAATGACCGTAAAGTGTAGCCAATCCATTTCCGTGCGAAATGATCACACAATTTCCGTAACCGCCTTTTGCTCCGGCAAAAATAACCGTTCCAGTTGCAGCACAACGAACATCAGAACCGAACGGAACTGCGATATCCAAACCTTTGTGAAATTGAATTTGATCTGCTTCCGCAGGTGGATTATTGACTTCAGGCGTTGAATTTTTAGCCAAAGATGTTGAAGGATTTACCAAAGTTCTTTTCACCACATTTCCAAGACTGTCTTTTTCTTCGATATATTGTGGTTCAGCTTTTACTTCCTGTTTTACAGGTTTTGCTGATGCCAATAAAACATTTCTGAAAGGAATCGGGTTTTTTCTGTTTCCGAAATTAGAAGAAATATATCCATCGGTTGGAATTCCGAGCGGAACCTGTTGCAATTTGTTTTGTAGATCTACCAAATATTGGCTGTAACGGTTGCTTTGTTTTGCAAGATAAACCGCGTTTGAAAGGCTGTCTTGAGCAAGCATTTCGATTTTACCGTCGGAAATATTTTTTGCTTTTAAGAACGAGTTTAGCTCTCGTACGGTGTTGTCAACCAAAGCCAGGTTGTTTTTCATTCCCAAATAATCCACGCTGTCTTTTTCAGTGTTAATTTTAACTAAATTGACTTCGTAAGATTTGCTGTTTTTCTCCGAAAACAGTTTACCGATGAATAAAGCCTGGCCGAAAATCACAAACAATAATGCGCCTAAAAGCAGGTTCACATTCTTTTTCTTGCTTAAAAAATTCTTCATTAATTAATGATTATCAAATTTTGAGTTTGCAAATTTATAAATTATTTTTCAAAACAATTTTCAGAAAAACACATTTTTTCAGTTTCTATTGCGTAATTTCACGTTAAACTTTTTATAAAACTCTTAAATTCACAATTGTAATGCATATTACATAAACCTTTAATATATTTGTGAATTAAATATGAACGGCAGTCATGGCGAAAAAGAAAACTTCTGAACCGAAATCCGTAAAACACGAAATTCCTGTAGGAGTTGTAGGAAGCGGAACATTTGCAACAGCAATCGTAAAAATGTTGGTGGAAAACTGTAAAACGGTTCATTGGTGCGTAAGAAACGAATATGTAAAAGGAGCGATCGAACTTCGCCATCATAACCCGACTTACCTTACTTCAGTGAGTTTTGCCCCGAAATCTATTAAAGTCACCACCGATATCAACGAACTGGTTTCGGCTTGTGAAGTCATTGTTTTGGCGACACCATCTATTTATTTGTCCGATGCGATGGATAAAATGACTTGCGATTACAAAGACAAAATTTTTGTTTCCGCCATCAAAGGAATTGTGCCGAAAGTTAACGATGTTGTTGCTCATTATTTAAAGGAATGTTTCGATATTGGTTTTCGAAATCAGGCGGTTCTTGCAGGTCCCTGTCATGCGGAGGAAGTAGCGATGGAACGACTTTCCTATATTACAATTGCAACAGTTGAGGATGAGGTTTCTGAAAAATTATTCAATTTATTTTCATCGCGTTTCATTAATGTGGAGCCGAGCAAAGATATTCTGGGGAACGAATACAGCGCGATTTTGAAAAATATTTACGCAATCGGAGCGGGAATTGCGAGTGGATTGGGTTATGGAGACAACTTCACGGCAGTTTTTGTTTCCAACGCCATCCGTGAAATGGAGATTTTTCTCGAAGCCATTTACGAAGCTCCCCGTGATGTGAATGAAAGTGCCTATCTCGGCGATTTACTCGTAACCGCATACTCACTTTTCTCGCGAAACCGAAATCTTGGTAATTTAATCGGAAAAGGCTACACCGTGAAATCAGCGATTCAGTCGATGAATATGATTGCGGAGGGTTATTACGCGGCAGATTCCATCTATCAAACCTCAAAAGACAAAAAGATGAAAACGCCAATCATCGATACGATTTACGGAATTCTCTACGAGGAAAAAAATGCCGAAAAACAGTTTAAAAAATTGACAACGAAGTTGAATTAAACCAAAAGATCTTTATTTTTCAAGGTTAAATTCCTGAAGTTTTTTCGTGTTCAAATCAAATTCATACAGTTTCTGCGATTTCGGTTCATAAAAAAGCCACTGCATCGTTGAAAGATTGTTTCCTGATTTGTTGAAAATTCCAATTTGGGTATAATTCACGTCTTCCCAATCGTTTTCCTCAATGGAATATCCCAATTCGCCTTCCTTTTTTTCTACATGAAATTTTACCAAATCTTTCTCTGATTTCGCCAAATAATATTCCGCTATTTTTCTCAAACGGTTTTGATAGCCTTTACTGTAAACGGATTGGTCTCGTTTCAGTAAAATCAAATCTTCACCAGGCTTTTTGTAAGTCAAAACCGTTCCGTCTTTCTGCTTTATGGTGTCATTCATTGAACCTGAAGCTTTTGCCTGTTCAGAGTTTTTACTGCAAGAAATTGAAATAATTGCAATTGAAATCAAATAGAAAACCTGTTTCATTTTATAAATATTAAAACATAAAGTTAAGGAAACCAAACGATTTTTAATGCACTTTTGCGCACTTTAGAGCTGCATAATTAAAACCTTTAAAATTGGACTTTTGTGACTTTGGGTGGTTAAATTAATCTCAACACTTTACCATCCCAAAACTTTTCACGAAATTCGTGATTCTAAAAAATAAACGATGCCCGAATTTCTAACCAATAAAACCCCGAAACCAAAATACGACGTCGTCTTAATCGGCGGCGGAATCATGAGCGTCACTTTGGCAACACTTCTTCACGAATTCGAGCCCGAACTGGATATCGCCATTTTCGAGCGTCTCGGAAGATTTGCCCGCGAAAGTTCTGCAGCTTGGAACAACGCAGGAACAGGACATTCTGCTTTTTGCGAACTCAATTACACTCCCGAAGATGAAAATGGGAACATCAACATTTCCAAAGCCGAAAAAATTGCAGAACAATTCGAGTATTCCAAGCAATTTTGGTCGTATTTGATTTCTAAAAATTATATCAAAAATCCAAAAGAATTCATCAATTCCTGTCCGCACATGAGTTTGGTTTTTGGGGAAGAAGATTCGGAGTTTTTAAGGAAACGTCACGCAGAAATGATTAAGTCCAACCTTTTCAAGGGAATGCAATTTTCTACTGACCACGACCAACTTCGTAAATGGATTCCTTTAGTCATGAGCAAAAGAAAGGAAAACGAAATTCTTGCCGCCACCAAAATGGATTTGGGAACTGATGTGAATTTCGGAACATTGACCAGGAAAATGGGAAGATTTCTCGCCGAAGATTCCAACGTGGAAATTTTTCTTTACCACGAAGCAAAAGATTTGGATTTAAGAGACGACGGAAAATGGGAAATTGATATTAAAGACCATCTCCACAATCATTCGCAGGAAGTGGTTGCAGATTTCGTCTTCATTGGAGCAGGTGGTTACGCTTTGCCACTTTTGGAAAGTTCAGATATTCCTGAAAGTGAAGGTTACGGCGGTTTTCCTGTTTCAGGAGAATGGTTGGTTTCTCACAATCAAGAACTCATCGAAAAACATCACGCCAAAGTTTACACTCAAGCTACCGTGGATGCGCCACCAATGAGCGTTCCACATTTGGATTTAAGGATTATCGATGGGGAAAAAGCTTTATTGTTTGGACCTTTTGCAGGATTTTCAACGAAATTTTTGAAAGAAGGAAGTTACCTCGATTTGCCTGAAAGCATCAACTTTAAAAATATCCGTTCGCTTTTTGGAGCGTGGTGGCATAATTTGCCTTTAACCCAATATTTGGTTCGTCAAGTTGCGATGACAAAATCCCAAAGAATTCAGCATTTGCGGGAATTTGTAAAAGATGCCAAAGAAGAAGATTGGGAATTAAAAGTGGCAGGACAAAGAGTTCAAATCATTAAAAAAGATGCAAAACTCGGTGGAAAATTAGAGTTTGGAACCGAAGTCGTGGTAAACGAAAACGGAACAATCGCCTCACTTCTCGGCGCTTCTCCAGGAGCTTCAACTGCGGCGTATGCGATGATTACGGTTTTGGAAAAATGTTTCGGCGACAAACTTCAAAACGAGTGGAAAGAAAAACTGTTGGAAATCATCCCAAGTTACGGACAAAAACTCTCCGAAAATCCGGAACTTACTGAAAAAATCAGAAAGTATTCAAAAGAAAAGCTCGAATTAGAATATTAGCAATAAGTAATGAGCAATATTACTCATTACTCATTACTCATCAAAAAATGGAAACCCTCACCAAACCCGAAATCATTACCGAAATCTTGGAATCTCTTCAAACCAAAGTAGA
>Ga0116181_1002400_pt1 | contig 15254 bp, 15 predicted proteins | sample AD_UKC075_MetaG_FD_89752 | JGI IMG/M metagenome (GOLD analysis project Ga0116181, IMG submission 89752) | Active sludge microbial communities of municipal wastewater-treating anaerobic digesters from USA - AD_UKC075_MetaG | ecosystem: Engineered > Bioreactor > Anaerobic > Digestate | place: USA...
GAATGATCCGCTGGTGGAGGCCCGCTGCAAGCGGCTGGAACAGGCGGGACGCAGCCCGTTTTCGGCCTATTCGGTGCCGGAAGCGGCGATCGCCTTGAAGCAGGGCGCAGGCCGGCTGATCCGTAGCGAGACTGACAGGGGGATTCTGGTGATTGGCGACACGCGCCTGGCCACCATGGGCTATGGCAAGCGGCTGATGGCGGCCCTGCCACCGATGCGGCGGCTGCAGTCAGACGATGAATTCGGGCAGGTGCTGGAGGAACTTGCGGCGCTTACCAAAGCTTCCACCACGGATCGGCATTCGCCTTGAAGCCTTGTGTGAGGTAGGCGCTTTTCGGGTAGCTCGACTCCATCACCCGGCGGGCATCGTCACGCAGCTTGTCCATGCCCAGCGCATCGTAGGAACGCATCAGGATGTAGATGGCTTCTTCCAGCGCGGGAACATCGCGGTAGTCGGTCAGTGCCGTCTGGGCCCGGTTGATGGCGGCCACATAGGCACCGCGCGAGAAGTAATAACGTGCAACATGCACCTCATACTGCGCCAGCGAGTTCACGATGTAGGTCATGCGCTGGCGGGCGTCGGGTGTGTAGCGTGACTCCGGGAAGCGGGTGACCAGTTCGCGGAAAGCCTCGAAAGAGTCTTTCGCCGCCTTCTGGTCGCGCTCGGACAGATCCTGCCGCCCGAGGGAGGACAGGATGCCCAGGTTGTCGTTGAAACTTACCAGGCCCTTGAGGTAGAGCGCGTAGTCGACTGCAGGGCTGGCGGGGTTGAGCTTGATGAAGCGGTCCAGCGTGGCAATGGCCTGGGCCTGTTCATTGTTTTTGTACTGGGCGTAGGCCTTTTCCAGTTGGGCTTGCTGCGCCAGCGGCGTACCCGCAGCGCGGCCTTCCAGCTTTTCCAGCAGCGGGATAGCCTTGTCGTAGGCGCCGCTGGTCATTTCGTCCTTGGCTTCCGAGTGGATCTTGTTGGGGCTCCAGCTGACGGTCTTGTCCTCTGTGGTCGTCGAGCAGCCGGCCAGCAGCAATGCCAGACCCAGGGCCGATACAACCGATAATTTGGCTCGAAACATCACAGGCAACCTTCTTGAAGCAAAGCAAAATCATTATATCGACCGGGCATTCTGACGAGGCCGCGGAGCCCAGCCTGGACGACTCTGCTGAGAGTGGCCCCGAAAGCGAGACGCGCCACTGGACGGTAGGCTCGGACTTGCATGGAATGCGGCTGGACCAGGCCCTGGCCGCACTGGTGCCGGAATTTTCCCGCAGCTACTTGCAGCAGCTCATCGATGCGGGCGCCGTCACGCTGTTGGGCGCACCAGTCCACAAGTCGTCCACCCGGGTGCGGGCGGGTAGTGCGGGCACCATCGAGCTGCGCCCCACGCAGCAGAGCCAGGCGTTCAAGCCGGAGACCATGGACCTGGACGTGGTGTACGAGGATGCACACCTGCTGGTGGTCAACAAGCCTGCAGGCCTGGTGGTGCACCCCGCGCCTGGCAACTGGAGCGGAACGCTGCTGAACGGTTTGCTGGGGCGGGACGCCAATGCCAGCCGCCTGCCCCGTGCCGGCATCGTGCACCGGCTGGACAAGGACACGAGTGGCCTGATGGTGGTGGCCCGCACCCGCGAGACCATGGATGCCCTGGTGCGCCTGATCGCCGCGCGGGACGTGCGGCGTCAGTACCTTGCGCTGGCTCACCGCCCCTGGGCAGGCAATGCCACGCGGCATGTGGATGCCCCCATCGGGCGTGACCCACGCAACCGGCTGCGGATGGCGGTGGTGGACTTGGCGCAGCATGCCGGCAAGACGGCCAGCACCACCTTCGAGCTGCTCGATAACGTGGATGCAGGTTGCTGGGTGCGCTGTACCCTGCAGACCGGTCGCACCCACCAGATCCGGGTGCATATGGCGTCCATTGGCCACCCCTTGGTGGCGGACACGCTGTATGGCGGCAGCCCCGCAGCGGGTATGGAGCGGCAGGCCCTGCATGCCTGGAGGCTGGCGTTGGTGCACCCGGTTACCGGGGAGTCGCTGGACTTTCGTTCCAGCCTGCCCCAGGACATGGCGCAGGCGCTGTCGGAATGGGGTGTACGCTACAATGGAGCTTAGAAGGCCCGCGAGGCCCCTGGTCGTCATCAATTGACCCCTTTTACCGCCGGCGTGCCTATCAGGCCCGGCCCCATCGCTTTCAACCTGTCCCACTGCTGCTGCCCTGGCGCCCCTGTGTGGCCCCAGGTGCCGAACCCGGAGCTGCAGAACCATGAATACGACGGATGCTATGCGCGTCCTCGAAACAGCCTTGATTTGTTCGCCGCAACCATTGACGGTGCGTGAACTGCGTGTGTTGTTTCAGGATGAGCTTGGTGCGGACACTATCAAGACGCTCTTGCTGGACCTGCAGCAGGCCTGGACCCAGCGGGGCGTGGAGTTGGTGCAAGTGGCCAGTGGCTGGCGTTTCCAGAGCCGGCCCGAGATGCGAGACTACCTGGATCGGCTGCACCCCGAAAAGCCACCGCGTTATACCCGTGCGGCCCTGGAGACCCTGGCCATCATTGCGTACCGCCAGCCGGTCACGCGCGGTGACATCGAGGATATCCGCGGCGTCACCATCAACAGCCTGGTGCTCAAGCAACTGGAAGACCGGGGCTGGGTCGAGGTGATCGGGCACCGGGAAACCGTGGGCCGGCCATCGCTGTTTGCCACCACCAGGCAGTTCCTGGATGACTTGGGGCTGGCGTCGCTCGACCAGTTGCCGGTGCCGGCCCATGCGGCGCAGCCCATGGGTGTGCTGGACGGGCTGGCGCAGCTGGAAGGCCTGGTGGATGCGGCCCCCAGCGCCGATGAGCCCCTGGCCGTAGAGGTCAACCCCCCATTACCTGTCGCCGAAGCGGGCGACCACGCGCAGGAGACGCAAGCATGAACCACCCTGAATCTGGCGATAACGCCGCACCCGGCGCCGATGATGTGGTCGCATCCGGTCCCGTGGAGGCCGCAGTGGCCGTGAAGGCGGACCTTTTTGACGATGTGGTGTCAGGCCGTTTTGACGAAGAGGGCGCCGACGCCCCAGCGCCTCTCGCCAAGCGGGTGCTGGCACCGCAGGTGGAGGCTCCCAAGCTGCACAAGGTGCTGGCACAGGCGGGTTTGGGTTCCCGGCTGGAGATGGAGCGGCTGATCCTGGAGGGGCGTATCTCGGTCAACAACGAGCCCGCACATATCGGCCAGCGCATCCAGTTCGGAGACCAGGTCAAGGTCAACGGCAAGCCGGTCCGTTTCCGGGTGGAGCCGCCGCCGGCGCGGGTGATCGCGTACCACAAACCTGCCGGCGAGGTGGTGAGCCATGATGACCCGCAAAACCGTCCTACGGTGTTTCGCCGCTTGCCTCGTCTGCAGAGCGGCAAGTGGCAGTCTGTCGGGCGTCTGGACTTGAACACGGAAGGCCTGCTGTTGTTCACCAACTCGGGTGAGCTGGCCAACCGCCTCATGCACCCCCGTTTTGGCCTGGAGCGTGAATATGCCGTGCGGGTGCTGGGGGCATTGAACAATGAAGAAAAACAGCGCCTGCTGGAGGGGGTGAAGCTGGACGATGGCATGGCGCAATTCGGCTCCATCGAAAATGGTGGTGGCGAGGGCTCCAATTGCTGGTACCGCGTCACCATTTCTGAGGGGCGCAACCGCGAAGTGCGGCGTATGTTCGAGGCGGTGGGCCATGCCGTGAGTCGGCTGATCCGGATTCGTTACGGCGCCATGGTTCTGCCGCGTGGCCTCAAGCGCGGTGCCTGCCTGGAGTTGGATGATGCAGATATCCGTGCGCTGGCACGGGCGGCCGGAGAACGGGAACCCCGTCCGGAGGGGGCCGACGGTGAGCGGCCGGGTGGCAACGCCAACCGCCATCGACGCCAGGGTGGCCCGCGTGGTGCCGGTGGAGGTGCGCGCGGCAATGCGGGCCAGGGTGCCCGTGGCGCCAGCAACGGCGGCAAGCGGCGCGGCCAGCCGGGGCAGGGTGGTGGTGCCGGGCAGCAGCCTGACCCGATGAAGACCTCGGTGGGTTATATCGGCGGGGACAGCCTGTCTCGGCAGCGCCAGGGGCAGCGGCGTGGCAACGGCCCCGGTGGCAACAAGCGTGGCGGGCGTCCCTGAGCCCGTGAGGGGGCTGGGAATGCGTTCCTATGCCCCACTTTCTCAACAGGTAAGCCCGTGGCCATCAAGCCACACAGTAAAATGAGAGGCTTTGCCAAATAGGCAAAAGTTTTCAGAACCTACAGATCAGGAAAATACCAATGGCTATCGAACGCACCCTCTCCATCATCAAGCCCGATGCAGTGGCCAAGAACGTTATCGGACAGATCATCTCCCGTTTCGAGGCTGCTGGCCTGAAGGTGGTGGCTGGCCGTCTGGTGCAACTGTCCCGTGCCGAAGCCGAGCAGTTCTATGCCGTGCACAAGGCACGTCCTTTCTTCAAGGATCTGGTGGACTTCATGGTGTCCGGTCCGGTGTTCGTGCAGGTGCTGGAAGGTGAAAACGCAGTGCTGAAGAACCGTGACCTGATGGGCGCCACCGATCCGAAGAAGGCTGAGCCAGGCACCATCCGCGCAGACTTCGCCGACAGCATCGACGCCAACGCCGTGCACGGCTCCGACGCTGTGGAAACGGCTGCCGTGGAAGTGGCTTTCTTCTTCCCCGGCCTGAACATCTACTCCCGTTGATGTTTCAGGGCATACGCCTACCGTTCTGCCCAGGGTTGCGACACCATCGCCGTGATGTTCGATGCAACCCGATATAAGGCAGCGGCACGGCGTTTGCCCGCCCCGTCCTCCTGACGCCATGAGTACCACCAACCTTCTTGATTTTGATCTGGAAGGCTTGGCTGCGTTCTGCGAAGGTCTGGGCGAAAAGCGTTTCCGCGCGGTCCAGCTTTTCCGCTGGATCCACCAGCGTGGCGCCCGCGAGTTTGAGCAGATGACCGATCTGGCCAAGTCCTTGCGTGAAAAACTCAAAGTCCATGCGCGCATTGAAGGCCTGCCAGTCATCTCGGAGCACCTGTCTGCCGACGGCACCGTCAAATGGCTGTTCGATGTGGGCTCTGGCAATGCCGTAGAGGCCGTTTTTATCCCGGAAGACGATCGCGGAACCCTGTGTGTCTCATCCCAGGCCGGTTGTGCCGTGGGCTGCCGTTTCTGCTCCACCGGGCACCAGGGCTTCAGCCGTAATCTGGCAACCGGCGAGATCATCGCGCAGCTGTGGTTTGCCGAGCATTTCCTGCGCAAGCACCTGGGGCGTGAAGATCGTGTGATCTCCAATGTGGTCATGATGGGCATGGGTGAGCCGCTGCAGAATTACAGCGCTCTGGTGCCTGCGTTGCACACCATGCTGGATGACCATGCCTACGGTTTGTCGCGGCGGCGGGTGACGGTGTCGACTTCAGGCGTGGTGCCCATGATGGACCGTTTGGCGCAAGACTGTCCGGTGGCATTAGCGGTGTCGCTGCATGCGCCTAATGATCCTCTGCGTGACAACCTGGTGCCGCTGAACCGGAAGTACCCCATCCATGAACTGCTGGACGCCTGCCAGCGTTACCTGGAACACGCACCACGGGACTTCATCACTTTTGAATACTGCATGCTGGATGGTGTGAACGACCAGCCGGAGCACGCCATGCAACTGGTGCAGCTGGTCCGGTCGCGCGCCGACCGGGGCGCCTGGTGCAAATTCAACCTGATCCCTTTCAATCCGTTTCCTGCCTCGGGCCTTTTGCGCTCCAGCAAGGAGCAGGTTCAGTTGTTCGCCAAAATCCTCAGCGATGCTGGTATTGTCACCACCGTGCGCAAGACCCGCGGCGATGATATCGATGCAGCCTGTGGCCAGCTGGCAGGAGAGGTGCAGGACCGCACCCGTGTGGCACAGCGGATGGCGCAGCAACGGGTGGTCATGCACCCCGTCAAGGTAGTCGATTCCAGATCGAAGGAGGCGTGACATGGTGGTTGGCGTGACCGGTTTTGCGGCGCTGAAGTCGCCTGCCCCGTGGGTGCTGTCAGCCGGTGTGCTGGCCATCGTGCTGGGCACCTCCCTCTTGTCTGGCTGTGCCACGGGTGTGGCATCCGCCGTGGATGCCGGTGCGCGCCAGGCCGAGCCGATGACCGCCTTTGACGAGCCCGAGATTCGTCGCCGGGCCCGTATCCGCCTTCAACTGGCGGGCAGTTATTTCGAGCAGGGCCAGACCACGGTGGCGCTGGATGAGTTGAAGCAGGCGATCGCGATTGATCCGACATTTGCAGACTCCTATAACCTGCGCGGCCTGATCTACATGCGCATGAACGAGCCGGGGCTTGCGGAAGAGAGCTTTCGCCGTGCAATCTCTCTCAATCCACGGGATGCTGGCGCCCACCACAACTATGGCTGGCTGATGTGCCAGCAAAAGCGCTACCCCGAAGGGGACAAGCTGTTTTCGCAGGCAGTGGCCAATCCTTCTTACACCGAAAAGTCCAAAACCTTCATGGCCCAGGGGCTGTGCCAGATTAGCGCGGGCCAGCCGGCCGACGCGGAGCGGACCCTGCTCCGCGCCTATGAGCTTGATGCCGGGAACCCGATTACCGGCTACAACCTGGCCCAGTTGCTGTTCGCGCGCGGAGACTATGCCCGTGCGCAGTTCTATATCCGGCGCCTGAACAACGGTGAATATGCCAATGCAGAGTTCCTGTGGCTGGGCATCAAGGTCGAGCGTCAGTTGAATGATTCGGTCGCCATGTCGCAACTGGCAAGCCAGTTGCGTCGCCGTTTCCCTGTGTCCAAAGAGCTCGCAGCGTACGAGCGGGGTGCTTTTAATGAATGAAGTCTTGATGGCGGAAGACGAGCCAAGGCAGCCCTCGCATGAGGCTCCCGCAGAGGCTGGAGCCTTGCTGCGTGAAGCGCGTGAGGCCGCAGGGCTGCGCATCGAGGTGCTGGCGGCGTCCTTGAAGGTGCCGGTGGCCAAGCTGGTGGCGCTGGAGGGTGGTGACCTGTCTGCCTTGCCTGACCGCGTGTTTGTTCGGGCTCTCGTCTCCAGCATCTGCCGTCATCTCAAGGTGGCGCCAGAGCCCATCCTGGCAAAACTGCCACCGACCACCCGGGTAGAGCGGCCTGTGGGGGGCGCTGCCGCAGGTCTTACATCGGTTCGGCTGGACCAGGGTCGCCAGTCTCCTTTGGTGCAGGAGTGGATGTCTCGTCCTCTCATGTGGGGTGTCTTGTTGTTGCTGCTGGGTGCTGTAGTGATCATTTTCTGGCCGCAGGTCCGTGGCTGGGGAGGGCAGTTTCTGGCTTCCCCTTCTTCGGCGCCGGAAGTTGTTGTCCCTGCTGCCTCCGTTGTGACACCTGTGCAAGCTTTGCCTTTGGCCTCAGCGGCATTGCCCGAACCTGTGATGGCAGCCCCGCCGGCATCGACACCAGTGCCAGCAGTTGCTGCTGTCAGTACAGCGGAATGGCTGGTGCTGCAGGCCAAGGGTGAGGCCTGGGTCCGGGTAACGGATGCGCAGAATGTGGTGGTGTTGCAGAAGACCATGCTGGCTGGTGAGGTGGCCAACGTGACTGCCCGCCCCCCGTTGTCCGTGGTGATCGGTCGGGCTGATGCTGTGGATGTGCGTGTGCACGGCAAGCCGATGGACCTTTCGTCGTCAGGCGGTAAGGTCGTGCGATTCGTCGCGCAGTAGTGAGGAACAGGAAGATGCCGTCAGACAAACCGATCGACATCGCCGCACCGCAGTCGCGTGCCACACGGCAGGCGAGGGCAGTCTGGGGTTCGCGGGTGGTCACGCTGGGTGGCGGTGCGCCCGTGCGGCTGCAGTCCATGACCAATACCGACACCGTGGATGCCATTGGTACCGCGATCCAGGTCAAGGAACTGGCCCTGGCCGGCTCGGAGCTGGTGCGTATCACGGTTAACACTCCCGAGGCAGCGGCGGCTGTCCCCTACATCCGCGAGCAGCTGGACCGCATGGGCATAGACGTGCCCCTGATCGGCGACTTCCACTACAACGGACACCGTCTGCTGACAGAGTACCCCGCCTGCGCCGAGGCGCTGTCGAAGTACCGTATCAACCCTGGCAACGTAGGTAAAGGCGATAAGCGGGACAAGCAGTTCGGCCAGATGATCGATGCTGCCATGCGCTGGAACAAGCCCGTGCGTATCGGTGTGAACTGGGGGAGCCTGGACCAAGAGCTGCTGGCCAGCCTGATGGACGACAACAGCCGTCGAACCCAGCCCTGGGATGCCCGGCAAGTCATGTACGAGGCGCTGATTACCTCGGCCATTGAGTCCGCACAACGAGCTGAGCAGATGGGGATGGATGGTTCGCAGATACTGCTTTCGTGCAAAGTCAGTGGCGTACAGGATTTGGTGTCTGTCTATCGCGCCCTGGCGCAGCGCTGCGACTATGCGCTGCACCTGGGACTGACAGAGGCCGGCATGGGCACCAAAGGTACAGTGGCCTCGGCGACCGCGCTGTCTCTGCTATTGCAGGACGGTATTGGCGACACCATTCGGGTGTCGCTGACGCCGCAGCCTGGTGAGCCCCGCACACAGGAAGTGGTGATTGCGTCAGAAATCCTGCAGTCATTGGGCTTGCGTGCCTTTGTGCCGAGTGTGACCGCCTGCCCAGGATGCGGACGTACTACCAGCACCACCTTCCAGGAACTGGCGAAGCAGATTGACGACTTCCTGCGTGCGCAGATGCCAGTCTGGCGCAGCAAGTACCCAGGAGTCGAAAAGCTCAAAGTGGCCGTGATGGGCTGCATCGTGAATGGCCCTGGGGAGAGCAAACATGCCGACATTGGCATCAGCCTTCCTGGTACCGGTGAGGCGCCTGCCGCGCCGGTGTTTATCGACGGAGAGAAGGCACTGACCCTGCGGGGAGAGAACATCGCCAACGAGTTCCACCAACTGGTCGAGTCCTATATTGAAAAGCGTTACGGCAGCCCAGTGGCGGCCGACGCAGTCTGAAATTATCCATGGCTGAAAACCTGAACTCTGCAAGCCCGGAGCGCCCCGGCGTTGCCCCGGCCAGCCCAGCACCTGCCACTGCGCGGGTGGAGAAGCTGAGCGCTGTCAAAGGCATGAACGACATCCTGCCCCCTGAGTCAGCCCGCTGGGAGTGGCTGGAATCGCTGGTGCGCGAACTGATGGCACGGTATGCTTACCGCAATGTCCGCACACCTATTCTGGAGCAGACGGCCCTGTTTGTGCGGGGCATCGGCGAGGTGACCGACATCGTCGAAAAGGAAATGTATGCCTTCGAAGACCGGTCGGACAAACACGGCCAGTTCGAACACCTTGCTATGCGGCCAGAGAACACCGCTGGCGTGGTGCGCGCTGTTGTCGAGCACAACATGCTGTACGACGGTGGCAAGCGGCTCTATTACATGGGTCCGATGTTTCGGCGCGAGAAGCCGCAGCGTGGGCGCTATCGTCAATTCCACCAGATCGGTGCAGAAGCATTGGGCTTTACCGGCCCTGAAGTGGATGCAGAGCTGATCCTGCTGGCGTCTGCTCTCTGGAAGGCCATTGGCCTGACGGATGTGCGCCTGGAGCTCAACAGCCTGGGGCAGCCGGCAGAGCGTGCTCGCCACCGGGCAGAACTGATTGCCCACCTGGAGCAACATGCAGACCAGTTGGATGAAGACGCGCGCAGGCGCCTCTATACCAACCCCTTGCGGATTCTGGACACCAAGAACCCGGCGATGAAATCCATTGTGGAGGCCGCTCCGCGCCTGATGGACTTCCTGGGACCAGAATCGCTGGCGCATTTTGATGGCCTGCGTGCCATTTTGGACGCGAACGGCATTGGCTACACCATCAACCCCCGGTTGGTGCGTGGCCTGGACTACTACAACCTCACTGTGTTCGAGTTCGTCACCGACCGGCTAGGTGCGCAGGGCACGGTCTGTGCGGGCGGCCGGTATGACGACCTGATCGTGCAGATCGGTGGCAAGGCTGCACCGGCCGTGGGTTGGGCGCTGGGGGTGGAGCGGGTGCTGGACCTCATCAAGGAGCAGGGCGAGGCAGTTCCGGTGCCCGTGCCTGATGCCTATGCCGTGGTACCGGATGCCACTGCGATGCCCGTGGCCCTGCGGGTACTGCAGCAGCTGCGGAGTCAAGGCGTGAAGGTGCAGATGCATGCGGGCACTGTCGACGGCCTGGGTAGCTTCAAGTCCCAGTTCAAGAAGGCTGACGGCAGTGGCGCTATGTATGCCCTGGTATTTGGTGCAGACGAACTGGCCCGAGGCGAGGTTCTGGTCAAGCCCCTGCGCCAAGCGGGTACGCCGCAGGTGGCGCGCCCACTGGCCGATGTGAGTGCCTGGGCCGCCACCCTACAATCCTGAGACAGCAATTCCTTATCTACATGGCAAATCATCTCGACCTCGAAGAACAAGAGCAGCTTGACGCCCTCAAGCATTTCTGGACCCGCTGGGGCACCCTGATCACTGGCTTGCTGGTGGTGGTGCTGGGGGCTTTCACTGCCTGGAACGGTTACCAATACTGGCAGCGTACGCAGGCCGTGAAGGCTTCCGCCCTCTACGACGAAGTAGAACGCGCCGTGGCTGCAGGGGATGTAGCGCGGGTGGAGCGCTCCTTTTCGGACATCCGCGAGAAGTTCGGCAGTACGACCTATGCACAGCAGGCGGGCCTGCTGGCCGCCAAGGTGCTGGATGGCCAGAAGACCACGGAAGGTACGGCCGCAGCCAAGAGTGCGCTGGCCTGGGTGGCTGAGAAGTCTGCGGATCCTGGATACCAGGCTATCGCGCGTATGCGTCTGGCCGGTGTGCTGGTCGAGGCCAAGGCCTACGACGAAGCCCTGCAGCAGCTGCAGGCGCCGTTCCCCAAGGAGTTTGAAGCCTTGGCTGCAGACCGCCGGGGGGACATCCTGGCACTGCAGGGCAAAAAGGCCGAGGCTGTTGCTGCCTACACCACGGCCTACCAGAAATTCACCGAGCGCCACGAGTACCGGGGTCTGGTCGAGATCAAACTGAATGCGCTGGGTGTCGAGCCCAAGGCCACGGAGGCTGCCAAGTGATGTTTCCAGATCACCGTTCTGTATCCGGCCGCGTGGTTGGAGCTTTTGCCGCCACCGTGCTGATGGCGGCCTCCCTGGTCGCCTGTTCGAGTGGTCCGGCCAAACCTAAGCCGGCCGAGCTGCCGGCCAACACGGCCATCGTGGGTGTGCGTTCCGCCTGGACGGCGCAGTTGGCCGCCATCAATTTCCCCCTGGATGTCCATGTGACGGGCACCACGGTGACCCTGGCCAGCAGCGATGGCACGCTGGCGGCCATCGACGCCCATACTGGCCGCGATCTCTGGCGCGTGTCGCTGGGCGTGCCTCTGACGGCTGCGGCCGGTAGTGACGGCAAGACGGCAGCTGTGGTGGCGCGTACCAACGAAGTGATCGCCGTTGCCGACGGCAAGGAGCTGTGGCGGCAGAAGCTGCCGGCCCAGGTCTATACCGCACCGCTGGTGGCCGGAGGGCGGGTTTTTGTCCTGGCGGCAGACCGGTCAGTGACCGCATTGGATGGGCAAACCGGTCGCCGGCTGTGGGTGCAGCAGCGTCCTGGCGGCGATGCTCTCGTGCTGCGCCAGCCCGGTGTGCTGCTGGCTGTGGGTGACACGCTGCTGGTGGGGCTGTCCAGCCGGCTCACGGGCTTGAATCCGATGAATGGCAGCGTCCGCTGGGAAGCTCCTATCGGCGCACCGCGTGGCACCAATGATGTGGAGCGACTGGTCGATCTGGTCGGACGCACCAGCCGCGTCGGGCCTGTGGTCTGTGCTCGGGCATTCCAGATGGGGGTGGGTTGCGTGGATGCACAGCGGGGTACCGTGCTGTGGACCAAGCCCGCGGATGGTTTTGAAGGACTGCATGGCGACGAATCCCTGGTGTTCGGTACCGAGAGCGACGGCAAGCTGGTGGCCTGGAAACGGGCGGATGGGGAGCGTGCCTGGGTGAGTGATCGCCTGCAATACCGCCGCCTGACTGCGCCCCTTGCTTTGGGCCGCTCGGTGGTGGTGGGTGACAACACCGGCCTGGTCCACTTGCTCTCAAGAGAAGACGGCAGTCCCCTGAACCGCCTGTCCACCGATGGTTCCGCGATTGCGGCGGCCCCGGTGGTAGCGGGAGACACCCTTGTGGTGGTGACCCAAAAGGGTGGGGTCTTCGGCTTCCGCCCTGAATGAACGTAAGCTGATCCATGAAGCCAGTCATCGCCCTTGTAGGGCGCCCCAACGTCGGCAAGTCGACACTTTTCAACCGTCTGACGAAGTCGCGTGACGCCATTGTGGCGGACTACGCAGGGCTGACACGCGACCGCCACTACGGCAGCGGCCGCCAGGGCAAGCGCGAGTACATTGTCATCGACACGGGTGGCTTCGAGCCGGATGCCACCAGCGGTATCTACAAGGAGATGGCGCGCCAGACCCAGCAGGCCGTGGCCGAGGCGGATGTGGTCATTTTCGTGGTTGATGCGCGTGGAGGGCTGTCGGCCCAGGACCACGATATCGCCGGTTACCTGCGCCGCCTGGGCAAGCCCTGCGTGCTTGCGGCCAACAAGGCCGAAGGTATGAAGGAAGGTAGCCAGCTGGGTGAGTTCTATGAGTTGGGCCTGGGCGACGTATTCCCGGTGTCCGCTGCCCATGGACAGGGTATCCGTAGCTTGGTGGACTTGGCGCTGGAGCCTCTGCACCTGCCAGAACTGGATGAAGAAGGAGCCGAAGGCGAAACCGACACCATCAAACTGGCGGTGGCAGGGCGTCCCAACGTAGGCAAATCCACGTTGATCAACACCTGGCTGGGCGAAGAGCGGCTGGTCGCCTTCGATATGCCGGGCACCACCCGGGACGCCATCACGGTGCCTTTCGAGCGCAATGGCCAGAAGTTCGAGCTGATCGACACGGCCGGCCTGCGCCGCAAGGGCAAAGTGTTCGAAGCCATTGAGAAGTTCTCCGTAGTCAAGACTTTGCAGGCCATCGAGTCTGCCAACGTGGTGCTGCTGTTGCTGGACGCAGAGCAGGGCGTGACTGACCAGGATGCCCATATCGCAGGATTCATCCTGGAAAGCGGTCGCGCCGTGGTGGTGGCGGTAAATAAATGGGACGCGGTGGATGCCTACCAGCGCGAACTGGTGCAGCGCTCCATCGAGACACGCCTGCCCTTCCTTAAGTTCGCCACCATCCATTTCATTTCGGCCAAGAAGCGACTGGGGTTGGCGCCTTTGTGGACATCCATCGCCGAGGCTCACCGGTCTGCCACTTGCAAGATGTCCACGCCCGTGCTCACCCGGCTGTTGTTGGAGGCCGTGCAGTTCCAGAGTCCGCAGCGTGGCGGCATGTTCCGGCCCAAGCTGCGGTATGCGCACCAGGGGGGCATGAACCCGCCGGTGATCGTGATCCACGGCAATTCGCTCGAGCACGTGACCGAGGCCTACAAGCGGTTCCTGGAGGCCCGTTTCCGCAAGGAATTCAACCTGGTGGGTACCCCGCTGCGTATCCAGATGAAAACTTCCGACAATCCCTTTGCCCACAAGGGTGAAGGCTGACCCGGCGCGCTTGCGAAACCAGTCCTTGGTCTGCCAATTTGTAGGGGTTTCGTACGATTTGCTGAATGTGACCGAATTGCTGTGGTAAGGTCGTGTTTTACAACAATATTTTTTGAACACGGAGAATATCGTGAGCAATAACAAAGGCCAGCTTTTGCAAGATCCCTTTCTGAACGCACTGCGCAGGGAGCATGTGCCGGTGTCGATTTACCTCGTCAACGGTATCAAGTTGCAGGGGCAGATCGAGTCTTTCGATCAGTATGTCGTGTTGCTACGCAACACGGTGACCCAGATGGTATACAAACACGCCATTTCGACCATCGTTCCCGGTCGTGCTGTCAATTTCTCTACCGCTGAAGGCGCTGACGCTGATTCCGCTGCCTCCTGAGTTGCGCCGGCCCGCTGATCGTATGTCCTTGCAGCGAGGCGTGCGGCCTTGAGTTCGTCATCCTCTTCCTCCACGCCTGCCACCCCTGTGCTGCTGGTTGGGGTGGATTTGGGCTTGCCCCATTTTGACGGTGCGCTGGAGGAGTTGGGTCTGCTAGCCCAGACCGCCGGCATGCAGCCTGTGGTGCGGGTGGTTTGTAAGCGCAAGGCGCCTGATGCCGCCCTGTTCGTGGGTAGCGGCAAGGCCGATGAAATCCGCTTCCTGGCCCAGCAACATGGCGTCCAGGAAGTACTTTTCGACCAAGCCCTCAGCCCTGCCCAGCAGCGCAATCTTGAGCGCCACCTGGAACTCCCTGTTAATGACCGTACGCTGCTGATTCTGCAGATATTTGCCCAGCGGGCGCGCAGCCACGAAGGCAAGTTGCAGGTGGAGTTGGCACGTCTGCAGTACATCAGTACCCGCCTGGTGCGGCGGTGGTCACACCTTGAGCGCCAGAGCGGTGGTATCGGCATGCGCGGCGGCCCTGGTGAGAAGCAGATCGAGCTTGACCGCCGCATGATCAGCGATGCCATCAAACGCATCAAGGAGCGGCTGCACAAGGTCAAGCGCCAGCGGCAGACGCAGCGCCGCCAGCGCGAGCGTCGCGACACCTTCAATATCTCGCTGGTGGGGTACACCAATGCGGGCAAATCCACGCTGTTCAACGCGCTGGTGAAGGCCCGTGCCTATGCCGCAGACCAGCTGTTCGCCACTCTCGATACCACCACCCGCCAGCTGTATCTGGGGGAGGCTGGCCGATCGGTTTCCCTGTCCGACACGGTGGGGTTCATCCGGGACCTGCCGCACGGACTGATCGATGCCTTCGAGGCCACGCTGCAGGAGGCGGTGGATGCCGACCTGCTGCTCCACGTGGTGGATGCCGCCAACCCCAACTTCCCCGAGCAGATCGCCGAGGTGCAGCGGGTTCTGGGTGAGATTGGTGCGGCCCATGTGCCGCAGATACTGGTCTTCAACAAGACCGATGCCCTTGAAAATGAGCGCAGGCCAGCCCATCTGCAGGATGTCTACGAACTGGACGGCGTGCAGGTACCCCGCTTTTTTGTTAGCGCACGGGCGGGTGATGGGCTGCAGGCCCTGCGGGATGCCCTCACGCAGGCCGCAGTGGCGCATGCCGGCTCCACCGGGATGACCCTTGAAGGTGGTCCTGAATTGGAAAGTCCGCAGGCCTGATTGGGCACAATCGGGGCAGTAACGACCCTAGAAGAGAACTTCGAATGAATCTTGAATTACCGGCAATCCGCTGGGCCGCACTTCCAAGGC
>Ga0116181_1002404_pt1 | contig 15226 bp, 21 predicted proteins | sample AD_UKC075_MetaG_FD_89752 | JGI IMG/M metagenome (GOLD analysis project Ga0116181, IMG submission 89752) | Active sludge microbial communities of municipal wastewater-treating anaerobic digesters from USA - AD_UKC075_MetaG | ecosystem: Engineered > Bioreactor > Anaerobic > Digestate | place: USA...
CGGAGGTTGGTCGCGCCGAGGTCAACGGCAATCACGGTCGTCATCAGGTCACCTATCTTCGAATTACGCAGAGCGCCGGCATAAACCTACGCTTCCGTGCCGGAGCAAGGTATATCAACCCCCTGTGCCAACATTTAGGCATACCTAAATTAGGGAAACCTAAAATGATCGCCATGGAAGAGATGCTGCTTGATTTAGAACCGGGCACGCAGGGGACCGTCACCCGGTTTGTCGGAACTCCGAGCTTTATCCGGAAACTCAGAACCATCGGTATCAGGGAAGGCAAGACCCTCACCGTCGTCGCCCGCCACCCCCTCGGCGGCCCGGTTGTGGTCGATGTGGACGGACGGCAGATAACACTCGGCCGCGGGATGGCCCGGCGGGTCGGCGTGGAGGTTACCCTATGAAGACGATCGTCCTGATGGGCAACCCGAACGTCGGAAAGAGCGGGATCTTCTCGCGGCTGACGGGCACCCGGGTCATCGCCTCGAACTACCCCGGGACCACCGTCGACGTCTCCCGCGGGGAGATGCAGACCCCGACCGGGCCTGCCGAGGTGATCGACGCGCCCGGCACCTACTCCCTCTCCCCCTCAAACCCCGCAGAAGAGGTCGCTGCCGTAGTCCTTGATCAGGCGGACCTCGTCGTCAACGTCATCGATGCAACCAACCTGGAGCGGAACCTCTACCTGACCCTTGAACTCCTGGAACGCGGGGTCTCCGCAGTCGTTGCGCTCAACCTCCAGGACGAGGCGAAGCACCGGGGGATCGCGATCGACGCCGCCGAACTTGAGCGGCTCCTCGGGGTGCCGGTCGTCCCGACCGTGGGCCTCTTCGGGGAGGGGATACGGGAACTCGTCGAGCGGTTCCGCGAGGCCCGCCCCTCGGGGACGGTCCGGCCCATGAGCGAGGAGGAGCGGTGGGCGACGGTCGGCCGGATCACCGGGGCGGTCCAGGTGGTCACCCACCGCCACCCCACCCTCGGCGACCGGATCGCGGAGGCGAGCATCAAGCCGGTGACCGGAGGCCTGATCGCCGCAGCCGTCATCGCCGCCGCGTTTCTGGCGGTCAGGTGGATCGGGGAAGGGCTGATATCGTTCGTCTTCGAGCCGCTCTTCGACCTCTACACCCCGATCGCCATGCAGGCGAGCGACCTCCTCGGTCCCGGCCTCCTGCACGATATCCTGATCGGACGGTTCATTGAGGGCGGGATCGACTACGAGCAGTCGATGGGGCTTCTGACGACGGGGCTGTATGTCCCGTTCGCCATGATCCTCCCCTACATCGTGGCCTTCTACATTGTCCTCTCGATCCTCGAGGATACCGGCTACCTCCCCAGGCTCGCGACGCTGGCCGACACCTTCTTCCACCGGCTCGGCCTGCACGGCTACGGGATCGTCCCGGTCATCCTGGGGCTCGGGTGCAACGTGCCCGGAGTGCTGGCCAGCCGGGTGCTGGAGACGAAGAAGCAGCGGTTCATCGCCATAACCCTCGTCTCGATCTCGGTCCCCTGCATGGCCCAGACCGCGATGGTCTTCGGGGTGCTCGGGTCGTTCGGAATGGGCTACGTGGCGATCGTCTTTGGAACCCTCGCGCTCGTCTACGTCACCGTAGGCCTGCTCCTCGACCGGATGGTGCCGGGGCAGTGCCCGGAGATCTTCTTAGAGATCCCGCCCTACCGGACACCGGATCTCCGTGCCACCGGGATAAACGGGTGCGTGGATTTATCAGGGAGGCGGTCCCGTACCTCTTCATCGGATCCTGCTCGTGAACATCCTCTCTACATGGCAGGGTTCCTAGAAAGGACCTCGCGGTGGGGATGCCGGCGCTCCTCGTCGGGGGTGCGCTGCGGCTGGTGCTGATTGGGTTTTAAGGAGAGGAAGATGCGCCAAAAGACCAAGGAAGAGTACATCGAGATCATCTGCTCCCTTGTGAGGGAGGAGGGGCGTGCGCAGACCGGGCGGATCGCCGAGGCGATCGACGTCAAACCCCCCTCGGTCACCGAGATGCTCCGAAAACTGGAGCGGGAAGGCCTCATCGTCTATGAGTCCTATGCGGGCGCCACGCTGACCCCGGCAGGCGAGGAGATGGCCCGGGAACTCCAGAGAAGGCATCGGACGTTTGCGGACCTCCTGGAACTCCTCGGTGTCGCCGGCGATACCGCAGAGATCGACGCATGTCAGTTCGAGCACCATGTGAGCCCGGAGACGCTGAACCACCTCCGGCTCTTCCTCGAGTTTCTCAGGGAGACCCCGGAAGGCCAGCAAAGCCTCGCGGCCTTCAGTGCGTTCCGAAAGAAGCGTGCGTGAGCGGCCCGGATCAGACGTCCTCCCCCACCGCCATGCAGGGATACTTCTCCCGGGGATACCGGCCCTCTATGGACTTTCGGATGAACTGTTCCTTTGATGCCGCCGTGCGAAGATCGTCATAGACCTCTTTCGGCACGCCGGCGTAGCGGTAGGAGTTCCCGTTCTCGCAGTTGACAAGAAGCGCCTTCGTCGTCGGGTCGTAGCCGAAAGACCGTACACCTGACTCTTGTGGCATGGGAGCGTCTGTGGCAGGCGAAGATGATAGCGGTTGCGGCGGGGTGCCGCCGACGGGGGACCTGCCATCACCGAACCTTCTCGTAAGGATAGCGCAGCCGGATGAAGTCCCCGAAGTACCGGCCCTTCGACCGGGCATTGAGAAGCCCTTCATAGACCTCGGCCGGCACCCCGACGTAGTGGTAGACCCCGCCGCTGTGGAACTCGACCTCCAGAACTTCGTCTTCCGGGTCGTATCCGACCGATTTGATGTTGGTAGACTCGACGGCCTGGCGCTGCATGGGGGAGGAGTAGAGGGGTGAGGATGGATAAGAGTTGTGGATGCTGGAGGCGAATAGCATGAGTGAAAGCCGGAAGAGAGACCGGGGCTACAGCCGGCGGGGAACCGTCACCGCCCCGCACCGGAGCGCCAGCTCCGACAGACTCATGACCTCAAGGCCCCATCCTGTTCGATGAGGGTACGGATATGGCACGAAGAGATGTGACCGCCGACGAGGCAAAGGCGATGGGCGAGCAGCTCGGGATCACATGGAAGGAGTTCGACGTCGACCAGTTCCGACGCGGGATGGTCGTGGAACTTGAGCACGGCCTCCATGATCCGGCGACGAACGTCACCGATGACGACCTTCTTCTGACGGCAAAGATTGCACTTGCGCACCTAAACGAGTTCCCGGACTACTACGACCGGCTCGAGAAGATGGAGAGGGAGGCGGAGGCCTACTGGGCGAAGCGGAAGGAAGCGGGGCGGTGACCGGGTCACCGCCATGATACTTACCCCGGGGCGGCAGAGAGGAGAAGAAGCCCGGCTACCCAGATCGCGGCGAAGAGGACGACGGCAATGATGCTGCTTTCGCGGTAGGGGACCTTTCCTTCGTTCATCTTCCGTGCGGTGATGTAAGCGTCGCAGGCACCGTAGAGCCAGATGGCAGCCCCAGCCGGGGCAAAACCGAGAATTCCGAGCAGTGTTCCGGCAAGGACGAGAAAACCGCGTGATAACTGCCCGTTATACGTCTGGCCGAGTCCGGCGAAGATGAACGAGAGGAGGGCTGAGAATCCCGGATTCTTTGGGCCGTATGTAATGGTACGGGTGACGCTTCCTGTCATGATATCGGCGCCCAAAAGGGCACCGAAAGCAGAAATACGTTGCGGGCGGTTGGGCCGACCACCTGCAGGGGGCGGTGAGGAGAGATGAGATTAACAATAACTATTGCCCCCTCGCTCCAATCAAGAGTATGCAACGGCGCCCGGAAGCAAACTGGATCAAGATACGGCAACGCCGCGTTATCGATGAGAAAGAGTATTACGCCGACCGACTCTACGCAACCCAGCAGGCTGCAGCCACCTATGCACGGCAGCTGGATCGCCAGGGAAAAGAGGTTCTCATCCTTCCGGTCACCCGGGAGGGGGGAGTTCGGGGTTACGCAGCCTTCGTCAGGAGGTAGAGGCTCTACGCCGCAGAGGCAGCCGCCCGGCTCTCTATTTAGGTGGAGGTCTGACTGAGCACGGGCGAAAGCCCCGGGGCGGGGTCAACAATAGAGTGGGGGCGAACCCCATTCACATTCCCCATTCTCCTCTCGATCGGGAGGTTAATAAATTCCCCATACAGCGGAGGTTTGAAGGTTGAACCGCCCGGTTCAACGCACCCGCCACTCGTCGTGGAGGATCCCCCAGACGTCGATATCCTCATAGACCTCCCCCCTCCGGCCATGCTCCCTAAGATGCGCCTCGTGGACCATCCCGCACTTCTCCATCACACGCCCCGATGCAGGGTTGCGTGAGAGGTGCATGGCGTAGACCCGGTGCAGCCCGAGCGCGGAGAGCCCATACTCAATCACCGCCCGGGCCGCCTCGGTGGCATACCCCCGATCCCAGTAGGGCCTCCCCACCCAGTAGCCGAGCTCAGCCCGTCCGTGACGGCGGTCGATCGCCACAAGCCCAACCGCGCCCACAAGATCCCCTTCCCGGATCCGGGTAACGGCGTAGACGGCGCTCTTTCCTTTCCTAAACTCAGACTTGTGGGTGGCAATCCAGGCCTCCGCCGCCCCGTCGGGGTAGGGGTATGGTATATCAAGTGTGCGAGACGCGACCTCGTAGTCGCCGGCGAGGCGCCGGACTACCGGGGCGTCCTTGAGGGTGAACGGCCGCAGGAGGAGACGATCGGTCATGAGGACGGGCTGTTCATTCATACGACCAATCCCGGCCCCAACGACGGGGAGACGATCCCCCAGACGTCGACGTCCTCATAGACACCCCATTTTCTGACATGCTCACGGAGCCGCCCTTCGTGCACCATCCCGCATTTCTCCATCACGCGGCCCGATGCAGGGTTGCGGGAGAAGTGCATGGCATAGATTCGGTGCAGCCCAAGCACGGAGAACCCATACTCAATCACCGCCCTGACCGCCTCGGTTGCGTATCCCCTACCCCAGCAAGAGCGGGCGATCCAGAACCCGAGTTCTCCGCGAACGTGGACGGGATCGATCTGCAGCCGGACACCGCCGATCAGCCTCTTTTCACGGGCAAGCGTGACGGCAAAGCCTGCGGCGTCGCCGCGCTCGATGCCCTCGGAGAGGGAGGCGATCCAGATCTCGGCAAGGCCTTCCGGGTAGGGGTAGGGGAGGAGGGTTGTCGCGGCAACGGCGTGGTCCCCGCAGAGCCGTTGAACCGTGGCGGCATCCGCAAGGTCGAATGGGCGCAGGAGGAGACGATCGGTCTCAATGATGGGCTGCTTCTCCATAGGTATGCAGATGGCGCCAGCCAATATAAGACCTGCCGCACCTCGCGCAAGATCGCTTCGGCTTTATAACATTATCTTCCAGTTCTTGAGATTACGCGGCATAGTGATGATAATGGGCCACTTGAAACCTCTAATCTTGATAAGAGCCCAGAATATCCTCGCTATCTGCAAACCAGCAACCTTTATTAATTTTTGTTCTGTATTCCAACATGCATGATCAAAGTCGCAATCAACGGATTTGGGACCATCGGCAAAAGGGTAGCCGATGCGGTCGCCGTTCAGCCCGATATGGAAGTAATAGGGGTTTCGAAGACCAGCGTCTCTGCTGAAGCGTTCGTCGCAAAAGAGCGCGGCTACCCGCTCTATATCGCGGACCTCTCAAAGAAGCCGGCATTCGAGAAGGTCGGTCTTGAGGTCGCCGGCGACGTAGAGGCGATGATCAAGGCCGCCGATATCGTCGTTGATGCCACACCGGGGGGTGTCGGGGAGAAGAACCGACCGATCTACGAGCGTCTCGGCAAGAAGGCAATCTTCCAGGGCGGCGAGGAACACGAGGTCGCCGGGTTCTCGTTCAATGCCCACGCAAACTACAGAGAGGCCGAAGGGCACCAGTTCGCCCGGGTCGTCTCGTGCAACACCACCGGACTCGTCCGGATCATCCACGCCATGGACCAGGCCTTCGGCGTCGAGCGGGTCCGGGCGGTGATGGTCCGGCGGGCAGCGGACCCCGATGACGTCAAGAGGGGGCCGGTGGACGCGATCGTCCTCAACCCGGCGACCATCCCGAGCCACCACGGGCCGGACGTCAACACCGTCCTCCCGCACATCAATATCGTCACCCTCGCGATGATCGTCCCGACGACGTTCATGCACATGCACTCTATCCAGATGGACCTAAAGAAGGAGACCACCCGCGAAGAGGTGCTGAAGGTCTTTGAGAACCACAGCCGGATTGGGCTCATCCGCAAGGCCACCGGGATCAAGAGCAACGCCCAGCTCCGGGAGTACACCCAGGATCTCGGCCGGCCGCGGACGGACCTCTGGGAGAACGGGGTCTTTGAGGAGTCGGTCTCGGTCCTGAACGGAAAGGAGTTCTACTGCTTCCAGGCCATCCACCAGGAGGCCGACGTCGTCCCCGAGAACATCGACTGCATCCGCGCCCTGATGGGAACCGTGAAGGATCCGGAAGAGTCCATCCGGATGACGAACAAAGCGCTCGGTCTCGTCGCGATCGGGTGAACGGCCGGACCGGGGGAGGAAGAAGGATTAACTCCCCGGCAAACCCACTATTTTTAATGGATCCGTATGAACTGGTGACCCGGAATACCGTTGAGGTTGTCACCGAAGAGGAGCTGCGTGCGCTCATTGACCGCCCGGTCAAACGGGTCTACACCGGCTACGAGCCGAGCGGTGAGATCCACCTCGGCCACATGGTGACGGTGAACAAGTTGATGGACTTGCAGCAGGCAGGGTTCGAGGTGACCGTGCTCATCGCCGATCTCCACGCCTTCTTGAACCGCAAGGGCACCATGGAGGAGATCCGGGAGATCGCCGAATACAACCGCCTCTGCTTCGAGGGGCTCGGCCTGCGCGGCGCAAAGTATGTCCTCGGTTCGGACGTCCAGCTTACGCCGGAGTACGAGCTTTCTGTCCTCAAACTCTCCCAGGCAATCACCCTCAACCGGGCGAAGAGGAGCATGGACGAGGTCGGGCGGCAGATGGAGAACCCGATGGTCTCGCAGATGGTCTATCCGATCATGCAGATGGTCGATATCGCGACCCTGCAGGTGGACGCCGCCGTCGGCGGAATCGACCAGCGAAAGATTCACATGCTTGCGTGGGAACACCTTCCCTCAATCGGATACCCGGCGCCGGTCTGCATCCACACGCCGATCATCAACGGCCTCGACGGGAAGAAGATGTCGTCATCGGCAGGAAACGTCATATCCGTCGCCGAATCTGAGGAGGAGATCAGGCGGAAGATGAAGAAGGCATTCTGCCCGCCCGAGATCGAGAACAACCCGGTGCTTGAGATCCTGCGCTACCACATCTTCCCCCGGACGGGTACGGTCACCATCCGCCGGCCCGCGAAGTTCGGCGGGGACCGGGAGTTCGATACCTACGAGGACTTGGAGCGTGCCTACGCTGCGGGCGAGATCCATCCCCTGGACTTAAAGACGGCAACCGCCGAACATCTCATCGATATCCTCGCTCCCGTACACGACTACGTCTGCAGCAGGTGATCCGATCATGGCCCGCGAAGACGAGTACGAACGGTTCGACCGCGAGATAGAGGCGATGGGTGTCCGAATAAAAGACGCCGATTCGGTGAAGGTACGCGACGATGTCTTTGACGAAGTCACCCTGATAGCACTCTACAAGCTCGTCCATAAGAGACTGATATCAGCCATCGGCGGGCCTATCAGCACCGGAAAAGAGGCGAACGTCTTTTATGGCGAGCGCGACGAAGACGAGATCGCGATCAAGATCTACCGCATCCAGACCGCGAACTTCAAGGCGATGACCGAGTATCTCGCGGGCGACCGCCGGTTCTCAAGCGTCCGCGGGACGCGGAAGGGTATCATCTTCGCCTGGACGAAGAAAGAGTACAGCAACCTCGCCCGGGCGTATGAGGTGGGGATTCCAGTCCCCGAGCCCCTCGCGTTCGACCGGAACATCCTCTTGATGCGATTCCTCGGCGAGGACGAATTACCGTATCCACAACTCCGGAACGCCGAGATCGAGGACTACGGAGCGGTGTATCGACAGATCCTCGACTATATCGAACGGCTCTACCGGGATGCGCGCCTGGTCCATGCCGACCTCTCCGAATACAATATCCTCTATCACGAGAAACCCTACCTGATCGATATGGGACAGGCGGTCACCCTGGATCACCCACGGGCGCCCGCGTTCCTGATACGGGATATCAAGAACCTTAATCGATATTTCTCCCGCTACTGCGATATCTTGGATGAACAGGAGATCATCAGCGCGATCACCGGGACCGAATATCGGGAGCCTTCAAGACCGGGAGAAGGGATGCAATCATGACCACACAGGAGATGAAAATTTCAACCGCGAGGATCGGTGTACTCATCGGAAAGAGCGGGTCCACAAAGCGCGAGATCGAAGAGAAGATTGGGATATCTCTCCGGATCGACAGCGAAGAAGGATTGGTGACGATCGAGGGGGAGGATCCCGTGAACGTGATGACGGCGACAAACGTCATCTCCGCGATCAACCGTGGATTCTCGCCGGAACGCGCGTTCCGGCTCCTCGATGACGAGGATATGATGCTCGATATCCTCGACCTCGCCGACCTCTCGGGGTCGAGTAGGCAGCTCGAGCGGCTCCGGGGCCGGATCATCGGAAAAGCAGGGACATCCCGCGCCCAGATCGAGGATATGACCGGCACGGAGATCTCGGTCCAGGGCAAGACCGTTGCGATCATCGGTCTTCCCGATCATGTCGAGATCGCACGAAAAGCAATCGAGATGCTGATCCAGGGCGTGCCTCACGAACATGTCTACGCTTTCCTCGATCGGAAGAAAAAGGAAGCCAAACGGGAGATGCTGGAGTATTATTCGTGATATTGCCGGGGCGAGCCGGTTCTGTCCATGGCCATAACAATACGCGCAGTATGGAGTCTGCAGTGGAAATGAAGGGGTATACATGGAGATAGCGGGTCTCCCCATCCCGCCGGATCTCGCGGCCAGTTACGCTCGCCGCGGGATCACCGAACTCTACCCGCCTCAGGCCGCGTGCGTCGAAGCGGGGCTTTTTTCGGGGAAGAACCTCCTCATCTCCATCCCAACCGCGAGCGGCAAGACCCTGGTCGCCGAGATGGCGATGCACCATCAGGTGGCGAGGGGCGGCAAGTGCCTCTACATCGTTCCTCTGCGAGCGCTCGCGAGCGAGAAGTTCCAGGAGTTCTCGGGGAAAGGGCTCCGGATCGGGATCGCGACCGGCGACTTCGACCGGAGGGACGACTACCTCGGACGAAACGATATCATCGTCGCGACGAGCGAGAAGGTGGACTCGCTCCTGCGGAACCGGACGCCGTGGCTTGCCGACATCACCCTCCTCGTCGTCGATGAGGCGCACCTGATCGACGACCCCTCTCGGGGGGCGACGCTTGAGATGGTGATCACGAAACTCCGCCACAGAAACCCGGATATGCAGATCATCGGTCTCTCGGCGACGATCGGGAACCCTGCCGACCTTGCGGGGTGGCTGGACGCCGAACTCATCGAGAGCGACTGGCGGCCGGTCGATCTCAGGGAGGGGGTCTTCTTCCAGGACAGCATCCAGTTCGCCGACCGCGTCCGGCAGATCGAACGAAAGAGCAAGTACGAGGACCTGGACCTCGTCCTCGACACGGTCGCGGAGGGAGGGCAGTGCCTGGTCTTTGTCAGCTCCCGCAAGAACGCCGAAGCGTTCGCGAAACGCGCGGCCTCGGGCTTGAAACTCGCAAACCCCGTCCTCGCCGGATATGCGGATCGGATCCGCTCGAACGCCGCGACCGATATGGGAAAGACTCTTGCGGCCTGTGTTGCGCAGGGCGCGGCGTTCCATCACGCCGGCCTCTCGCGGGAAGAGCGGCAGATTGTTGAGGCCGGATTCCGTGAGGGGGAGATCAAGGTGATCGCCTCGACACCGACCCTTGCGGCCGGCCTGAACCTTCCCGCCAGGCGGGTGATCATCCGCGACTACCTCCGGTTCAGCGCCGGGGAGGGGATGCTCCCGATCCCGGTCCGGGAGTACCGGCAGATGGCCGGGCGGGCCGGGCGGCCGCACCTCGACCCCTACGGCGAGGCGGTCCTGATCGCGAAGTCGGAGGAGATGGTCGAGGAGCTCTTCGACTGCTACATCGAGGCCCCGGCGGAGGACGTCCGGAGCCGGTGCGCAAACGAGGCGGTCCTCTGCACCCACATCCTCTCGCTCATCGCGACAGGCTTCGCCCGGGAGCGCGATGAGGTGCTCGGGTTCATGGACGGGACGTTCTACGCCCACCAGGGCGAGAGCCAGCGTGCGCTCTCGCGGGTTGTCCACCGGGTGCTTGAGTTCCTGCGCGAGGCGGAGATGATCACCGAGGTGGGGGACTGGCTCGAGCCGACGGAGTACGGGTCGCTCGTCTCCCGACTCTACATCGATCCGAGGAGCGCGGAGGTGATCGTGACGGCGATGGCGGATCAGAAGGACTACACCGATATTGGGCTCCTTCACCTCCTCTGCTCGACGCCGGATATGCCGACGCTCTTCGTTCGACGGGACGATATGTACCTCCTAGACCGGTTCCTCGCCGACCACCGTGACGATCTCTGGATGGAGATCCCCTGGGACGCCGACGAAGAGTTCGACCGGAGCCTCAAGACCGCGCTCCTCCTCGCCGACTGGGTGAACGAGATCGGCGAGGACGAGATCTGCCGGCGCTACAACGTCGGTCCCGGTGATGTCTACGGGATGGTCGAGAGCGTCGCCTGGCTGGTCCACGCGAGCCGGCACCTCGCCGGGCTCTTTGCCCCGCACCTCGTCCGCCCCATCGAGGAGATGGAACTCCGGACCAAGCACGGTATCAAGAAAGAGCTCCTGCCCCTCATCAGGCTGCGCGGGATCGGGCGCGTCAGGGCGCGCCGGCTCTTTGACAACGGCATCGACTCGATCGAGGCGCTCCGCGCCGCAGGACAGGAAAAGGTTTCCAGGATCCTCGGGCAGGGGATCGCCGCTCAGGTCTTTGAGCAGCTTGATGGCGTGCGGGAAGAGATCCAGGAGATCAGCGAGGAGCAGTCGACCCTCTCCCGGTTCGGGTGAACGAGAAAATGGCAGAAGTAGCATGCGATATCTATCAGGCGGTCGCTACGATCGAGAATAAGTTCAAACTCTTAAACGAGATCAGGACGATCGCCGACGAGTGCGGAACCCATATCATCCTCTTTGACGCCGACCGCCTGGCCGGGCGCGAGCACGTAAGAGCGGCGCTCCGGCATGCCTGGCGATCGTGGAATCGGGGCGACCCGATAGCGAACTCGATCGAGATGGAGGCGCTCCTCTACGCCGCGGGAACGCGGCAGTGCCATGTGGCCTCGTCCTTTGGGATCCACCCGGGGGAGAACCGCTTCTACATCGCGGTCTGTCCCCCTGCATCGGGCGTCCGCGACCGACTTGCCGGTCTTGTGCGGTTTGTCGACGAGGACTGGGAGACGATCGATCCCGCGAAGCGGGCGCGTCTTGCGGACCTCTACGATATCACGCCCGAGGAGGTCGCGGTCGTCGGCGAGGACCGGTTCCGCGACCTGGTCATCGAGCGGGTGGCGCTCCTCGACGTCTACCGCTGAGTCGGCCCGGCGTGAGAGAGGATATGCTGGATCTCGGGGATGATGATCTCCTTTGCAGCAAGCGTGACGGCCTTGGTTGAGCCCGGGATGCAGAAGACCGCCCGACCGCCGACGACCCCGGCGATCGCCCGGGAGAGGATGGCGGAGGTCCCGATCTCTTCGTAACTCTTGAGCCGGAAGAGTTCGCCGAATCCGTCGATCGTCTTCTCAAGCAGCGGCGCGACCGCCTCAATCGTCACATCGTCCGGTGTGAGCCCGGTCCCCCCGGTGACGACGACGCAGTTTGCGCGCGTAAGCGCCGTCCGGACCTCGGCACGGATCCGCTCAAGGTCGTCGGGGATAACGGCGTAGTGGGTCACCTCGATACCGGCGGCCGAAAAGAGGTCGATCAGGATCTTCCCGCTGGCATCGGTCTCCGGCTTCCGGGTCGATGAGACGGTGATGACGGCACCGGTCACAGTGATGGGTTTAAGATGGTTGCTCTCCATGAGATCATCCCGTACTCCTATACCGCGTATTTTACTTCTTTCTATCTTCCCGGAGGAGGTGGGGAATCCCTGACCCCTTTGTTTCCACTGGAACATATTCGGGACCACGAGGGCAAGGGCGAGGGCAGGTTGGAGGGGAATGGTGGGTGAGGGGATAAAACCGTGTTTTTACGTTAGATTCTGATTATACTGGCAGATAATCGAGTTTTTCATGATTCACTGATCCGGTCCGTCGTGGAAGAAGAAGAGAGAATTGCAGGAGAAGAGAATCGAGAGCGATCTTCCACAGGAACTTAGAGGTCTAATATGGGTCCCAAGAGCTATCGGCTCTCTGAGAATGAATCGTTTGGACTTAGGTCTGATATTATTGTCTATTTCAGTAAAAGAAGAGAATATAGGTCGATTATAAAACGATGTAGAGGTGCAGTCGATGAAGAGATCGGTGAAGAGGAGTAAAGAGCATCGGGGTAATCGAGAGTGATAAGGAGCAGAGAGATGAGACCCAAGGGATGATGAGAGCCACTGAGACGTACGGTGGTAAGAGGATCGTACTAGGGAAGCTCCTGGATCCTTTCTGCTCCTATCCTTCCTTCTCCTGCTCCACTTTCTATCGTTTCAGGTTTTCTCCTCTTCCCCGGTTATTTCATCCAGTTCTGGTCTCTCTCCATCCTACCTGGTTTCAACGTTCTACAAGTTTCAATTGTGTCATTTAGGCCTTAAAAAAACTTATTTCTGCTTTTAACTCTTTTTTTGCCTGTTTTCTTCACTCTGTACTTTAACGATTAATTTTTATATTTTGAGTTGCAGAGGTACACATGACTATCATCATCACTTTTGAATGTGATACACCAAGGGGGTGTATCATCATCACGTTCCACTGGAAACAAAGGGGTGGGGGGTGATCCTGCGATCCTCTTCCTCAGATCACCTCTCACCTCGAGCTTCCCTGACCGGATCTGCCAAGGTTCTGCTGGCAACTAATCGGGTTCCACGTTCCACTGGAAACGAAGGGGTTATCAGTCTCCAGAACAACCATATTGTGGGCCCTCGACACGAAACTCTCCTGTCCGGGTAACCCCCTCCGGTGACACCATGTCGGACGATAAGAACAACTCAATGGGATTATTCAAAAAATACCTGACCAATAGACGTATATTTAAGAACAGGGAAGTTCTCCGCCACAGTTATCGTCCTCAGATCCTTCCTCACCGGAAACCGCAGATCGACGAGCTTGCCTCTATTCTTGCCCCCGCTCTCACAAACGAGACCCCGTCCAATATCCTCATCTACGGCAAGACCGGGACCGGGAAGACGGCATCGGTCCGGTACGTGGGAGCCGAGCTTGAGAATGCAAGTGCGCTCGCCGGGACCAAGTGCAAGGTCGTCCACCTCAACTGCGAGGTGATCGATACCCAGTACCGTGTCCTCGCCCAGATCGCGAACTGCCTCGACGAGGCCGATGCGCATCCGAGCGACAGCACCCGGGCCCATATCCCGATGACCGGGTGGCCGACCGACCAGGTTTATGCGGAACTCAAGAACCAGCTCGAGAGCAACGGCGGGGTCATGGTCATCATCCTCGACGAGATCGACAAACTCGTCAAGAAGAGCGGCGACGATACCCTCTACAACCTCACCCGGATCAACTCCGATCTCAAGTTTGCGAAGGTCAGCATCATCGGGATATCAAACGACCTCCGGTTCACCGACTTCCTGGACCCCCGGGTTCTCTCCTCGCTCTCCGAGGAGGAGATCGTCTTTCCCCCCTACAACGCCCCGCAGCTCTGCGATATCCTCCAGCAGAGGGCCGAGATGGCCTTCGTGGAGGGCGCGCTCGACGAGACGGTCATCCCGCTCTGCGCGGCGCTCGCGGCGCAGGAGCACGGCGACGCCCGGCGGGCGCTCGACCTTCTCCGGGTCTCGGGGGAGCTTGCCGATCGCGAGAATGCACCGGGCGTGACCGAGCGGCATGTCCGGATGGCGCAGGAGAAGATCGAGACCGACAGCATGGTGGAGTGCATCTCCACTCTCCCGACCCAGAGCAAGGCGGTCCTGTATGCGATGCTGATCCTTGAGCGGATGGGCAAGAGGATATTCACGAGCGGTGAGGTCACGGTGGTCTATCGGGAGATTGCCCGGATCATCGATCTCGACGTCCTGACGCACCGCCGGATCACGGACCTCATCTCCGAACTCAACATGCTCGGGGTCATCAACACCCGGGTCGTCTCGCGCGGCCGCTACGGCCGGACGAAGGAGATGTGGTTCGATGCAACGACAAGCAAGATCGAGGAAGTCGTCACGCGCGACCCAAGATTGGATGACCAGAGACTCAGAGATATTGATATCAATCGTTTAAGAGCAATGTTCAGGTGAGATTATGGACGAGAAGGACCGTACCCTCCTCCATCTCCTGGAGGAGAACTGCCGCACCCCGACAAGCGAACTTGCGGTGCTGGCCGAGATGAGCGAAGAGGAAGTAAAGAGCCGGATCAGCCGGCTCGAGTCGATCGGCGCCATCCGCCGCTACGGAGCGGTCGTCGACTGGGAGCGGGCCGGGGACGGCAACGTCGCCGCGGTGATCGAGCTCAAAGTCTCGCCTGAACGGGACTTCGGTTACGACCGGATCGCGGAGCGGATCGCCCGGTTCCCCCAGGTCCGGTCGCTCCGGCTGATGACCGGGGCTTACGACCTCCAGCTCCTGGTCACCGGGCCGAGCATGCATGAGATCGCCCGGTTCGTCGCCGAGCAGATCGCCCCGATGGACCGGATCCGTGAGACGGCGACGCACATCATCATGAAGACCTACAAGGAGAACGGCACCACCTTCGCCGAGCGCGAAGAGGTCGAACGTCTCCCGTACTCGTTCTGAGGTGAGGCGCGTTGAGGGATTTCGTCTCTGCCCGGGCCCGCGCCATACCTCCGTCGGGGATCCGGCGGTTCTTCGATATCGCCCAGACGATGGATGACGTCATATCCCTGGGTGTCGGTGAACCGGACTTCGTGACGCCTTGGTGCGTCTGCGAGGCCTCCATCTACTCGATCGAGCAGGGGTCGACCGCCTACACCTCAAACAAGGGGACTCCTCAGCTCCGGGGCGCCATCAGCCGCTACCTCGATA